>Ga0187887_10000530_pt1 | contig 37404 bp, 31 predicted proteins | sample June2016WEW_7_10_FD_132977 | JGI IMG/M metagenome (GOLD analysis project Ga0187887, IMG submission 132977) | Peatland microbial communities from SPRUCE experiment site at the Marcell Experimental Forest, Minnesota, USA - June2016WEW_7_10 | ecosystem: Environmental > Terrestrial > Soil >... | reverse complement strand
TACCACCCTGGCTACATTGAAGCCTTCCATGCAGGCGTAGAAACCCTTGCCTTCCGTTCCCAGTAAATATTTATCCGGGATTTCGGTATCCTTATACCGGAAGCCGCCGGTGGACAGGCCCATTCTGCCCATATCCTTGTAGACGCTGCTGGTCATACCCTTGACTTCGTTGGGTTTGACTGCCAGCATCGTCATCCCGCCCTTGACCCCTTTCGCCGGGTCGCTGACAAACAGGGTACTGTGTCCGCCGCCTCTCTTCTGGCATTCTTTCACCTGGCTGATATAGGCTTTCTCGCCGTTAACGACAAACTTATTCCCTTTACGGATGGCCTGGGTCTTGATGGCGGCCACGTCCGACCCGCCGCCGGGCTCTGTAGCGCAAATCCCCCAGGACCATTCCCCCGACGCCAGTTTCGGCAGGATTTCTTTCTTGGTTTCTTCATTGCCGTAAAGGGCGATGAATTCGCCGCCCCAGCCGATGGTGAGTAATGTATAGACCGGTAATGACATGCTTAATTCCGCTCTGGCCAGCTCATGGATGGCGGTCATGGCATATTGTGTTTCCTCTCCCGGCATGGCGCAGCCGCCGTACTTCTCCGGAACGGTACAGCCGAAGACGCCGATTTCGGCCAGGCCTTTAATAATATCATCCGGGATGCCGTTTTCCCTTTCGTCTATCTCCCTGGAACGCGGTGCGACATTCTTCTCGCAGTACTCCCGCACCGACCGTTTGAACATCTCATGTTCCTTGGATAATCTGAATTCCATTTTCACCTCATTTTATTTTTCTGATTTTAAAAGCGCGACTACTTCGGCATTGGTTTGCCCAGCACCGCTTCAAACAGTTCGTCATCAACTAGATGTCCCTGGGCAGTCATGTTGCGGTATTTGATGAAGTCGATGGTATCTTTACCGGTAATCTTCTTGGTATTGAAGGCGGTAAAGCCCAGGAAGGCTTCGCTGGACATGTTGACGCCCAGCCAGAACAGATGGTCATTCTTATTCAAATCCCAGAAATATTTCTTCTTCTGACGGATGCCGGCGATGGATTTCATCAGGCAGTGCGGGAATAGGTTCGTGAACGTCCACAAAATCCGGTTGACTTCGGCATCAACCATCGAGAAATCGTAGGTGCAGGCTTTCGCGATTTCTTTGGCTTTCGCCGCTTCAGCGCCGGTCACGCTCTCGCCATAAACAATTTCGCCGTTATCGACATATTTATCGGTAATCACTGCTGGATTGCGGATAAACTTGTCGCCTTGCTTTAACACCGGGATGACCTTGCTCAGGTAATTCTTTCTGACCATTTTATACGCGCTCCACATCTCGCAGGACACGCAGTTCCACATCGCATCTTCAATGGTCAGCGCCCAGGGCAGGAAATCCGAAGAACCACCGACCGGCGCAGAACCGTGGCGCGGTCCGGCCTGCCCGAAAATAGCGGTATCGGCCGCCACGGCAATATCGCAGGCGCCGCCGATTTCCTGACCGCCGGCTACGCTCATACCATTGATCCGGCGGATGACCGGTTTCTGGCACATCAGGATAGAATCTACCATGCTGTTAAATAAGGTCATGTACTCGGCATATTCCGTTGGCTTCTGGGAATAATATTCCGAGTATTCTTTGGTATTGCCGCCGGTGCAGAATGCGTTGTTCCCGGCGCCGGTGAAAACCACGGCCACCACGTTCCGGGCTTCCTGTGCCCGCTGGAAACCGGCAATTACGCCCTTGACCATTTCTGTGGTATAGGAGTTGTACTGCGCCGGGTTATTTAGCGTAATCCAGGCGCTGCTCAGCCCCTCTACCGGCTTGCCGCTGGCGTCGAGAATCGGTTTCTCCTCGTACATCGTGCACGGCGGAGTTGTGCCGAAATGCTCCATCCCCCACAGGTTGTGGTCCTTGACGCCCCCTTCTCTTGGTATCCAACTTAATGACATTTTTATCCCCCCGTTTTTTTATTTTTATTTTTTAATTTAGAAATCCGGTGTCAGTACGATTCTCTTTTCCGTGCCGCCTTTGTAAACTTCTTCAAATGCCTGTTTAATTTGACTCATCGGTCGTGTTTCCAGGAAAGGTTCAATCTGGATTTTCCCGTCCAGCACCATTTTCAGTACTTCGGGGTAATATTTCGGCAGGCAACCCCATGTACCTCTAATTTCGGCATCGAATGCCATTAAACGTGACAGCATGTATTCATTCTTTTGCATGCCGTAACCGGCAATTACCAGCATACCGACAAACGACAGAAACTCCAGGGCAAGTGACTGGCCCTCGCCAGTCCCTGTCCACTCAAAAACCTTCCAACCATAATTAGAAGGTATGCCTTTGGTTTTACAATAAGCTTTGAATTCTTCTTTAACCGCTTTCGCGTCTTTCCCCATCGTGCTGATGGTATAGGTTGCACCGTAATTTTTTGCCTTGTCCAGTTTGGCAGGGTTCCGGGCAATACCGATTACTTCTTTAGCACCCAGAGCCCGGGTTATCTGTGTTGCGTAAATACCAACCCCGCCGGTGGCTCCTATAATAATAGCTAAATCTCCGGGTTTAATCTCGCCTCTTATTGCAGCCTGATAAGGCGATGTGATGGCATCAGCGATTACGGCGAGGTGAGATAGGGGAAATGCTCCTCTGTTTTCTACCACACAGAGATCATGACTGGGAACCGGAATATGTGAAGAAAAACCTCCGTAGATTCCCATGCTGTTGCCGGGCATTTTCTGCGCCAGGCAGCGGTTGCCCCGGCCGCTGGCACAAATCGGACAGTTGTTGCAGGGCATGACGGCCGGTACAATTACTTCTTTGCCTACCCAGCTACTGTCACCGGCGACGACCCTGCCGCTGATTTCGTGACCCAGCGTCAGGGGAGGTTTATTAACGTTAGGTACCCCCTGATAAAAATAGCCGATGTCCGTATGACAGACACCACAACCTGCAACTTCCACCAACACTTCACCGGGTTTTAACTCAGGCACATCAAGACTGACTCTGGCAAGCGTCCCCGGTACTGTCATTTGCCAGGTTTCGATTTTGTTCGGTACTGCCATGCTTTTTCCTCCTTTTATTTGACCTCGATTTATTTTTTATCTTTACTCATTGCGAGCAGTGTCTCATCCTTAAGCCGATTTCAATTCTTTCAGTTTCGCCGTCAGCGCCGGTAAAATTTCTTTGTAATCCCCGACAATACCGTAACGGGCGACGTTGAAAATGTTGGCATCTTTATCTTTATTGATGGCAATAATATATTTCGAGCTGAGGCAGCCGGTGATGTGCGCCATCGCACCGGAAATCGCTACAGCGATGTATAGTTTTGGGCTGACCACCTTGCCGCTCTGTCCCACTTGCAGCGACGCCGGCGTCCAGCCTTCGTCACAAACCGGACGGGTCGCGCCGACCGCGCCGCCCAGCACGTGCGCCAGTTCCTTGATCATCTCGAAGTTCTGCTTGCTGCCGATGCCGCGCCCGCCGCTTACCACCACTTCCGCGTCTTCCAGTTTCACGCCCTCAACCTGCTCTTTGATACGTTCCACCACTTTGATTTTCAGTGCCGCCGGGTCTACTTTTTCTTCGATTACAATCACCTGACCCTGTCGCGAATCGTTGCGTTCCGCCGCCGGTACTGTCTTCGGCCGGATTGTCGCCATTTGCGGCCGGACGGATTTTGAGACGGCGGTAGCATGCGCATTCCCGCCGTAGACCGGCCGTGTCGTCACCAGGCATTTTGTTGCCGGATCTATGGCTAACGCCAGGCAGTCCATCGCCAGACCGCCGCCCAGACGTCCGTTGAGCCGCGGCGCTAAATCCATGCCGATGTCCGTATGTCCCAGTAGCATCACCGCCGGCATTATTTTCCGGCACAGATTAGCCGCTGCCTGCGTATAAGCGTCGGAGTTGTAGTTATCGAAAAGACTGTCTTCCGCAACGTAAACTTTATCCGCCCCGTAAGCGATTGCTTCCTTGCCCATTGCGCCGGTATTGCTGCCCAGCAGCAGCACCGCCAGTTCCTCGCCCAGTTCGTTGGCCAGTTTTCTCCCGGCTCCCAATAGTTCTATCGTTACCGGAGCTAATTTTCCATCGGCAAGCTCGCCGCAAATCAGAACACCTTTATTCGCATCCATTTTGTTCCCTCCGTTCTTTCATTAATTAAGTCAGACTGATTATCTTTGAGGCCAGATTGCCGGCGGCCTCGGCTGGCGTCGCGCCGGTAATAATTTCGCATTCGCTCTTGCGCGCCGGGATGGAAAGCCCGGTAATTTCGGAGTGGGCGTTAGCTTTATCCAGTTTTGCAGCTTCCGCCCCGATATCCGCCGCTTTCCAGGTTGGGATGATTTTACGCCGCGCCATCATCAGGCCCATGCCGCCGGGCAGCCGCGGTAAACCGATTTCGCTGCTGACGGTCACCAGGCTCGGCATCGGCGCTTCCACCAACTCAAAGCCGTCCTTTACTAATCTTTTAATCTTGAGCGTTTTTTCTACCGCTTCGATGTTGCAGGCGAAAGTCACCACCGGGATGCCCAGTATTTCCGCCAGAATCGAGCCCACCTGACCGGCGCCCCAGTCGGCTGCTTGCCGGCCGCACAGCACCAGGTCGTACGCCCCGATTTTCTGGATAGCCTTTGCCAGTACATAAGCTGTGCCGAAGCTGTCCAAATTTTCGAAAGCGGGGTCTTCCAGCACAAACCCGTCGTCCGCCCCCATCGAAATTGCATGCCGCACTACGTCCGCCGCTTTGGCCGTCCCCATGCTGATGACGGTGATTTTCCCCTTGTTTTTGTCTTTCAGGCGGCAAGCTGCTTCCACCGCGCGTTCGTCAAAAACGCTGATCACCGGCGGCACACCTGTCGGGGGAATTACTTTTTTCGTTTCCGGGTCGATTTTAAATTTGGCCGGGGGGATTTCCGGGTCGAGCACCTGTTTCACACAAACAATCGTATTCATTCATTCCTCTCCTGATTAAGGTTATTTCGTTGCCTCTGCCACCAGTTCAACCAGGTCTACAGCCCTGACCTTGTCTTTTATCCCCTGGTGGTCGATGCTTTCCTCAAACATTTGTAAACAATACGGGCAGGCAGTTACTACCGTGTCCGCCCCCGTTTTCAGTGCATCATCGAGCCGCATCTGGTTGATTTTGGTCGTGCCCGGCTGCTCTTCAATCCACATCAGCCCGCCTCCTCCGCCGCAGCAAAAACTCGAATTGTGCGAGCGTTCCATCTCCAATAATTTTGCCTTAGAGATTGATTGCAGGATTTGACGCGGCTGCTCGTAGATGTTGTTATATCGCCCCAGATAACAGGGGTCGTGGTAGGTGATTTTGGAATTCAAATCACCGGTCAATTTTAATTTGCCCTGCTTAATTAAATCCGCGATAAACTCGGTGTAGTGCACCACCTGGAAATCGCCTCCGAATTTGGGATATTCATTCTTCAACGTGTTGTAGCAGTGCGGACAGGCCGTAACAATCTGTTTGATATTGTGGCTTTTGAAAATCTCGATATTTTGTTCCGCCATAATCTGGAACTGGAATTCGTAACCGGCCCTTCGCGCCGGGTCGCCGCAGCAGGTCTCGGCATCGCCCAGCACCGCAAAATCAACTCCCGCCGTTTTAAACACTTTCGCCATCGCCAGCGTCGCTTTGACATTTCTCTCCACCAGTGCCCCGGTGCAGCCCGCCCAGAAAATGGTCTCGGCGGTTTCGCCGTCCGCCAGCACTTTCACGCCCGCTTCGTTTGCCCAGTCGCCCCGCAGCCTCATTGAGGTAACCCCCGCCCAGGGGTTCCCTCGGGACTGCATATTCCGCAGCATTAACTGGGCGCTTTCCGGCATCTTGCTCTGGGACATCACCAGGTTCCGCCGGAACCCGATCAGTTTGCGTACATGCTCGATATTGACCGGGCAAACTTCCTGGCAAGCTCCGCAGGTGGTGCAGGCCCAGATTTCCTCTTCCGTTACCACCCCGCCGATTATCCCGGTGGCCTGTCCGTCTTTCGCCGTCTCTGTTTTGACGTTCAGTAACCCCGGGCCGGCCGCCAGCAAATGTTCTTTCAGGTTATGGATAACTTCCCGCGGCGCCAGTTTCTTGCCGGTCAATTGCGCGGGACAGTTGGCGTTGCACCGGCCGCAGACCGCGCAGGAATACAGGTCCAGTATGTCTTTCCAGGTGAAATCCTGAATTTTCGCAATGCCGAAATTCTCCTGCTGTTCTACCGGAATCGGTTCCAGCACCACTTTCTGTCCGAACGGGATAAACATCGTATTGAAGATGGAGGCCAGGATGTGCATGTGCTTCGAACGCGGGATATAGACCATAAAGCCGAGGATTAAGGCGTAGTGCAGCCACCACAGGCTGCGGTAAACAGCTGTGAGCGTACTCGTTGCGATAGTTGTTGACATTAAATACCGGGCAATCGCTCCCCCGATGGGCGGCCAGTATGTTGTCGTTCCGGCTGCTGCCAAACCGAATCCGTCAACGCCGAAATGCAGTACCATCAGGCAGAAGACCATAATCATGATGACGCCGGCTTCCATGCTCCTCTCCAGTCTGGCCGGACGTACAATATAACGCCGGATAGCAGCCCAGATAATGGCGATGGCCACAAATAATCCGGCGAAATCCAGAATGGACGAAAAAAACCGTTCGAATGTATTGCCCGTCAGTACGGAGGCCAGCCCGAAACCGCCCGCGAAACCGATGAAAATAATATAACTTAATAAGAAAAAACTGAATCCCCAGAATAACATTGCGTGGCCGATTCCCGCCAAATCCTTCCGTGTCACGCTTTTCAGGCTGCACCGCTGCGTGACCACTTCGCGCACCATGTTCCTGAATCTTTTCCACGCCTGGTCGAAACGGTTCTCCGGTTTGCCCAGCCGCATCAGCCGGAAAAGAAAATAAGTTCGCTGCACAAACAATCCGAAGGCAACCACAAACAAGACCCAGAAAATAATGTAGCCCGAAATACCAAAATAGGTCGCGCTGGTTGGCAACATTAGTACCTCCTGCCTTTGGATGAAATATTTCTCGTTGCTTTACGCAACTTCCTGTCCCTTACCTTTTCTGGTGAGTGCCCGCTGGCCTTCCGGCAGCGGCAGCGGCACCGGCGCCCCGACAATCTTCGTCACCGCTTTAAATTTCGGCGGACACACATCGAAACATGTCCCGCACTTGATGCATTCTTCCTGGTTAATTACGTGAATTTCGCCCTTGGCGCTGATAATCGCTTCCGCCGGGCACCTTCTCGCGCAAATCATGCAGGCCTGGCATTTCTGCGGGTCAATATAATAGGACGGCGCTTCGTTGATTAATTTGTCCACTTCCTCCCTGGTGAAAAAGCCGTCATACTCTGCCGGGTTTAACAGGCGGTGCCCAAGTTTCTCGTTTGTCGCCACTTTGATATAAGGCACTAATTTAGTCATCTCCGCCAGACTGTTTTTTAAGACGTTTTCGTCAATGACTTCGCCGTAACCCACCGGGCCCAATTCCCGCACCTTGCGGCTGAAATCGCTCATCACTTCGGCAAAAACAACCCCTTCCGCCGATGACATAAATTCAATTCTCAACCGTTCCGGATTCAGCCCGATGTGTTCCAAAATCTTCTTCCCCAATAGCACCATGTTCAGCGCATGATAATTTCCCTGTGTAATGTAATTGCATTCGTTCAAACGGCACCCCCCGATAAACACGCCGTCAATGCCGTTGGCGAAAGCTCGCAGCACAAATTCCAGGCTGATTCTCCCGGAACACATCACCCTTATTACTCTGGTTTCGGCTGTATATTGTAATCTGGAAACTCCAGCCATATCAGCCGCGCCGTATGCTCACCAGTGGCATAAGAAACAAACTATCTTCGGCTTAAATTTAAGTCCCGGACTCATTTGTTCTCACCTCCTATGTCAGCATTCTCGGCTGTATTCGTTCGGAATCTTCTATTTATAAGGCACCATGGCATCAATCTGGGCCAATAATCCTTTATCCGTAAAGTGTTTCAGTTGAATCGCCCCTGTTGGGCACTTGGCATTGCACAGGCCGTCCCCTTTACATAGAATGGGATTGACGATGGCTTTCATGCCGTTCGCGGTTTTGCGCATTTCGATTGAACCGTAAGTACATACGGCGGCGCAGGTGCCGCACCCCATGCATTTTTTCTCATTCACCTCGCAAACGGAGCCGGAAGCCACCACCGTGTCGTGCGAGAGCAGTGTCAGCACCCGGCCGGCCGCACCGTAAGCCTGGTTAATCGTTTCGGTGATATGCTTGGGATAGTGTGCCATCCCGCAGAGATACACGCCGTCCGCCGCAAACTCGACAGGGCGTAATTTGACATGTGCTTCCTGGAAGAAGCCGTCCTGCCCCAGCGACACCTTGAACTGCTGGGCTGTTTCTTTGCTGCCCGCCGCCGGCACAATTGCCGCCGCCAGCGCCACAAAATCCGCTTCTATTTCCAATTTATTGCCCAGCACGTAATCCGTCGCCGTCACTTTCAGAATGGGCTGGCCTTCCTGCGATTCGCCGGCTTCCACCAGCGGTTTATCCTGTGGTTCGTAGCGGATAAACTTGACTTCGCGGTTCGCCGCCTCGCGGTAATAATCCTCTCTGAAGCCGTATGTCCGGATGTCGCGGAAGAGGATGTAAATATCCATTTTTGGATTTAATTCTTTTAATTTCAACGCGTTCTTAATTGATTCGCCGCAGCATATCCGGCTGCAGTAATTCCGGTCCTCATTCCGGCACCCGACGCATTGAATCATCACCAGGTTTTTAGCGTTTTTGATTTTTTCATCGCCTTGATATATCCGCTCTTCCAGTTCTAGGTGCGTCATCACCCTGTCGTCGGTGCCGTACAGGTATTCGGTCGGCTTGTAAACATTCGCCCCGGTGGCAATCACCGCCGCGCCGTGTTTAATTTCACGTATACCCCTTTCGGACTTCACCCGGGTCGTGAAATTCCCGACGTAACCGGCCGCGTCCATAATTGTTGCGTCCGTATAGACATGAATTGACGGATGTTCGTAAACCTTCTTTATCAAATCCCGTAGGTAGGCCTGGACATCCAGCCCTTCCAGCGTTTCATGGATTTTAAGCGCCATCCCCCCAAGGTTTGACTCTTTTTCCAGCAGGTGGACTTCATGTCCCTGGTTGGCGATCGATAATGCGCAGGTCATGCCGGCGATGCCGCCCCCCACCACCAGCGCCTCCTTGTTTACCAGTAAATCAAATTCTTTTAAAGGCGCCAGATGGGCGGCGCGTGCCACCGACATCCTGATAATATCCTTGGCTTTGTCCAGCGCGTCTTCTTTCTCTTTGGAATGCACCCACGAATTGTGCTCGCGGATGTTGCCCATTTCAAAGTAATACTGGTTAATGCCTGCTTCCCGCAGCGTCTCCCGGAACAGCGGCTCCAGCGTGCGGGGACTGCACGCTGCAATGACTACCCGGTTCAGCCCTTTTTCTTTCGTAATATCCGTTATTTCCCGTGCCGAATTGGAAGCGCAGGAGAACAGCTGCTCCTGTGCATAAATTACATTCGGCAAAGTTAAGGCGTATTCCACGGTCGAAGGCACGTTCACAATCCGGCCGATATTCGCCCCGCAGTGGCACACGAAGACGCCGATTCTCGGTTGTTCTTTGGAGACATCACGTTCGGCCGGAAATACTTTTTCTTCGGTCAATTTGCCGCGCCGGTAATCCAGCAGTTCCCCGCATTGGGAACTGGCGCCACTGGCCGTAAATACCGATTCCGGGATATCGGTCGGCCCGTTGAAAGCACCGCTGATAAAAACCCCGGGCCGTGAAGTTTCCATCGGGTTCGCCGGGTTGGTATCGCAAAAATCGTGGGCATTCAGTTTGATGCCGAATTTATCCGCCAGGCTCTGCGCCTCGGACGGCGGATTCAGCCCTACCGAAAGCACCACCATCTCGAATTCTTCTTCTTTTACTCCCTCGTCCGGTGTGGAATAACGGATGGTGACATTCTTGGTCTTCGGGTCTTCTTTGACCACCGTGGTATAACTGCGGAAAAACCGGATGCCCGGCAGTTTTTCCGTCCGCTGGAAGAACCGCTCGAAATCCTTGCCGTAAGAACGGATATCGTTGTGGAATATCGTACACTCGGCCTCGGCGTCATGGTCTTTGGTTAAAATTACCTGTTTCTGCGTGTAAGTGCAGCAGACCGCAGAACAGTAGCTGTTGCCCACGCCCTTCGGGTTGACCTGCCGGGAACCGATGCATTGTATCCAGGCGATTTTGTGCGGGTGTTTTTTATCCGACGCCCGCAGGATTTCCCCTTCGTAGGGACCTGTAGCGCATAATAACCGCTCAAAATCCATGCTGGTCACCACGTTTTGCATCCGTCCGTAGCCGTATTCGTTCCCCACTTTGGGCGTGTAAGCTTCGATGCCCGGTGCCAGGATAACTGCCCCTACCTTTACTTCCATCTTTTCGGCGGTCTGGGTGAAATCGATGGCGTTATTTTTACAGACGGATTCGCAGATGCCGCATTTCTTGTCTTTCAGGTACAGGCAGCTTTCATCGATATAGGTAACCAGTGGGATTGCCTGGGCGAAATAAATGTGCACGGCTTTGTTTTTTGAAATGTCTTGGTTGAACCTGTCCGGGTATTTCACCGGGCAATATTCCACACAGGTCGTACAGCCGGTGCACTTACTTTCGATAATGTACCTCGGTTTTTTCGTCAAAGTCACGTTAAAGGCCCCTGCTTTCCCTTCGACTTTGTCGACTTCGGTGTAAGTCAGGACCTTAATGTTCGGATGCCGTCCAACCTGGACGAGCTTCGGTGCGAGTATTCAGATGGAGCAGTCGTTGGTCGGAAAGGTCTTATCAAGCTGCGCCATGTGGCCGCCGATCGCCGGCGCTTTATCCACCAGGTACACCTTGAAACCCGCAGTCGCCAGGTCCAGTGAGGCCTGTACGCCGCTGACCCCGCCGCCAACCACCATCACATCCCCGAAATTACTCCCCCCGAGACTCTTCTTCAGCTGGTCGATTTGTTCTTTTTCCACTTCTTATCCTTATCCCTGATGTCAAACGACTTCCTGGAGGATCTCCGTAATATCCTTAATTTGAATAGAATTGCTGTCCGGGAGCGATAATCGGCCGTCCTCGAACTGGGTGATGCAGTAAGGGCAGGCTGTGGCCAGTATTTCCGCGCCGGTTTCCTGCGCCTGCTTTAACCTGATATCCGAAAACCTTTCGTTCTTGGCGGTTTCCATCCAGATCCGGCCGCCGCCCATGCCGCAGCAGAGACTGCTTTCCCGCGTATCTGTCATCTCTTTCAATTCCAGGCCGGGTATTTTCTTCAGGATATCGCGCGGTTCATCGTAAATCCCGTTGTGTCGCCCCAGGTAGCACGGGTCGTGATATGTTACTTTGTGGTTATATTCTTTGGTGATTTTCAATTTTCCTTCGTTTATCAAGTGTCCCAGATACTGGGTGATATGCAATACTTCGAAATTGACCTTGAATTCAGGATATTCATTCTTGAAAGTGTGATAGCAGTGTGGCGAAGAAACGACGATTTTTTTAACGCCGTTTTCGATAAAAGTTTTGATGTTTTCCCGTGCCAGCCGTTTGAATAATGTCTCGTTGCCGGCTTTGCGCACGCTTTCACCGCAGCACATTTCTTTGGCGCCTAAAATCCCGTAATTCACGCAGGCGGTATTCAACAGATTGGCTGTTGCTTGCGCCACCTTTCTTAACCTGGGTTCGTAACTGGGATAGCAGCAGGGGAAATACAGCACTTCCGTGCCTTCGGTAAACTCTTTCACCCCAAGCTCTTTGGCCCAGTTTGCCCGGTCGTTGGGCTCCTGCCCCCAGGGGTTGCCGACACTGGCCAGGCTGGTCATCACGCTGCGCAGGCTGGGGATACTGGCCGGCACAACTCCGTCCGGCACTAGTAATCTGCGCACCGAGCGCATCACGTCGATAATTTCCACTCCACGGGGACAGCGCTGTACGCAATTGCGGCAGGTCGTGCACAACCAGATATCTTCAGCTTCAAAAGGCACCACCCCGAATTTAGCCTGATTGACCAGTTTCCGCACATAAAATTTTCGGACCCGGTTCCAGGGGCAAACCGTATCGCATTTTCCGCACTGGTAGCAGAATTTATCCGCTTCGCCGCCGGCTTCTTTAATGCCGTCGATTACTACTTTAAATGGTTCCAGGGGCAGGGTTTCCATTTCTTTTACGCCTCGGTTTTTTGCCTTAAAGTTTTATTTGTGTCCCAGTCGTTCTACGGTATCTTTTACCTTTTCCAGGCCGTATTTGTTAATCATCGATTCCAACCCCGTCTCGACGTCTCCCGGCTTTTCTGCTTCTTCAACTTCTTCCTCCCGTTCCTCTAAAGTCAGGGCATTATTCAGGCACCACTGCACGCATAACGGCTTTTCCCCGGGTTCGTTGTCTTCGCACATGTCGCACTTTATCGGCAGGCCGGAATCGGGCTCTTTAAAAAAGTCGCGTGAAGGGCAGGAAGCCCGGCAGAAATCGCACTCGGTGTATTCTTTGCCGTCCAGCACATATTTGTCCCGGCCGGCGCATTCCGCCTTTGTATATTCACCCGCGTAAACCGGCAGGTATACGTCTCTCAGCGGGTCGCGCACCATGCGGATACGGGAGCGCGCCGGGTTGTTGCTGCTGTACTTCGGGTTGGCATGAAAAGCGGAACAGACGACTTCGCAGGCGCGGCAGCCGTTGCATTTATCAACATCGATTTTGATTGTCTTGATTATCTTTTTCACTTTAGCCATTTTTAATAATCCCCCGCTGCTCCAGGTCTTCAGCCACCGTCGCCATATCTAATTCCTGCAAAGTCTTTTTCGTGGGGATGCCGTCGTTGGTCCATCCTTTAAACCGGTAATAATTGTCTAAAAGATTTTGCTCAAGCTCCGGGAACCGTTTCCGCCAGTGGTCTTCCGGCGGTTTCTCATCCGCTCTCCTCAATCCCCTCCGGACGTTGATGGCTCGAATCAGGTTTCGGTTCCGGTTGTAGATTTGCGTCAATTTTGTTTCGTCCATATCGATTCCCGCCCCGGAGGAAATAAAGTGCGGGTAATTATGAATATGGTAAGGCGGTTTCAGCGGGAACGACGACAATCCGGCGCAGATGCCCAGCGCATCGTCGATATAATGCATTTTTTCCTGCCAGTCGACGATGTCCGCCGATATTTCCGCCGTCGGGTAAGTCGGATTTGAATGGTCGCCGCGCACTTCCCAATCCAGCAGATATTTTTTAAACTTCTCGTCCGGCACTTGTATCCAGTCTTTGACGAAAGCTTCCCGTTCTTCCATCGTCGGGAAAGGCGCTTGCGGGAACTGGCCTTCAATTTGGGTGATGTTTACTTTTTCGCCGGTGGCATACATCAGGAAATACACCGGGTTCAACATCCCCAGTTTCAGTGGGAGCTGCTCGTGTTTCTTAATCGTGTTGTGGTCGAACGCTTCCGCGCCCTTGCCGATTTTTCGGGCCGCGGCATAAACCCCATCCGCCAGTATATCGCCGATCCCTTCGCGGCGGACGATTTTGTCCAGCAGCCAGTAAAATTTCCCTTCGTTATCGTTCGGGCAGCCTTCAAAATCTTTGTCGGTTAAAATACCGGCTTCTTTCAGTTCAAATGCAAAAGCCATGATTTGCGGAGTGGAGAATCCGTCTACCCCGTATTCTGTTGCCCGCTGTGCAATCCTGAACCCGAAATCCAGGTCGTCCACCATTGCCGCCATCGTATATGTCAGTTTTGAGAAGCATTTCATCATGTAAGTGGAGATGCCGGGTAGGGAAATTATCGCCCCGCATTTCATCGGGCAGTTATAGCAGCTGACCAGCCGTGTCCGCGCCTGTTCCTGTACCGATTTCCACCGGTCTTCGATTTCTTTATTCCAGAACTCTTTACGGCGGGTACGCGCGTTGCCCCAGGAGAAGTTTTCTGTGTGCCACTTCTCGTCGACATGCAGCATCTCCTGCGGCGAACCCAGCCCCTGTAAAATAGTCATCACCCCGGGTACCGGATTTTGATTGCGGAATTGAATGTATTTCAACACCTCGCTGCAGAGCCCGAAAAATTCTGCCGGTCGGGCCAGATTGATGTCTTTGGTGCCGCGCACAACCACCGCCTTGATTCCCTTATCCCCCATCACCGCGCCCACCCCTAATCGGCTGGAACTGGACCGCCCTTGCTCGATAGATGCGGTAAAAACCCTGTTTTCTCCGGCCAGTCCGATTGACGCCACCTGGGCGTTCGGCTCTTTTAACTCTTTCTTTATCAGTTCGGCGGTTTCAATCGCGCCTTTCCCCCGCAGGTGGCTGGCATCCCGGATTTCCACTTTGTCGTTGTTAATCCAGATGTAAACCAAACTGGGGGATTTGCCGCGGAAAATAATTTTATCGTAGCCGGCATATTTCAATTCGGGGGCAAAAAAGCCGCCCATCATCGAATAAGCCATCAGGCCGGTTTGCGGGGAGATCGTGGAAATGATTGTGCGGTTTGCGCCGGGCGCCGGCGTGCCGGTTAAAAGACCGGTGCCGAAAATTAGCAGGTTTTCCGCGTCAAACGGCTGCACTTCCGGTGGGACACGGTCCCATAATATTCTGGCATTTGTCCCTAAGCCGCCGAGGTAAAGCTCGGTCGTTTTTTGGTCCGTCGCTTCCCTCTCGATGCTGCCCCGGGATAAATCGATTTCTAAATTGAACCCTGTCTCTGCGTACCTCATTTTAACCCTCTTTCTGGCGAGGTTCCGTCTTTCCCGTTTCCGGAAAAAAGCGGGAGGTGAATTGCCGTTTTCTCACAGGTGTTTCATGCTGTTTGGGTAATGGTGTTTCTGTTTCTCCTTGTGCTCCCGTTGCTTTGAAACGCGTAGTCAAAATACTCATTTGCCTTGCTGGCCAGTAAATCGTGATATTCGTTAAATAATGCTGCGGCTTGCGGGCGCAGCCAGTTTTTCGGCAGTAGTTCTATCGGCAGGTCGGGGTCATAAAAAGGCAGCTTGCGGTATTCGTGAATCAAATGGAATCTTTCCACAAAACATTCCCCCGGTTCAATTGCTTCACCCGCCTTGAGCCGTTGTTGGTGGTCGTTCAGTTTGTCCTGATATTTGTCCACAAAACTGCAGTATTTTTCATTTATCTTGTGTAAATCCCAGCACCAGTTCATAATTCCTTCCGGATTTACCCGGCCGACCTGTCTGGAATTAAAAATCAGTACGGAATCTTTGATTTTCAGTTTTTCTGCCAGTTCGATGACTTCTTTGGTCATGTCATAAGGCGAAAGCCACGTCGCTTCGCTTAAGGGGCCGTAGCCCAGCCAGCTTAGCTCCTGGCGGAAAATATCGCGTGTTTCCCGGGTTTTTTCCGGAATCGTATACGTTACAATATTCCATGTTCCGTCCCACTTCGCCGTTTTGCGTTTGAAGATGCGCCGTGCTCCTTCCGTCAGCAGCGTGCGGCCGGTATCGGTCAAAGAGTAATAACTCCTCTTTCCCACCCGTCTTACTTTTAATAAACCGTTGCGGGACATCCTGGAAATTGCCGACCTGACCGCCTGTTCGGACAGCCCGAAGTTCGCCAGCAGCTTAATCAGCGTATCGATCCCGATTTCGCCGCCGAGGTGCAGGATATAATCCCCGTAAAGCGTCAATACCACCTGCTGCGGGTGGTAGGTATTTGTCCGGTATTTTAAACGTTTCGCTGCCATTAAATCTCAACCTCTATACTATATTATATGTCGTTTTTTAATAGAGCGTTTATTTAACGATATATTGTCTGGCGTAATTCTATGCCATAGTAAAACCATTGTCAATAGGTCATTTTATGTATTAATTATTAGCATGGAGAAAGCTGCAGATGTTGTGGGAAACCAAAATGATTGGGAATAAAGGCTGCAGGCTTGCTTATCGTTTTAAATTAGCACCTTAATCAATCCGCCAGGCATTGCTGTAAACGTCGAATTTCTTACCGCTGACGGACGCGATTAACGTAATCCCGAAATCGTCGGCAATTCTCACTCCCAAACTGGTTGGTGAGGATATCGAAATTACAATCGGGATATTTCTTTTCGCCACTTTGTGCATTATCTCCGAAGAAACCCGGCCGCTGGATATCACGGCCCGGTTATCTGTCGGTATTTGTTCCAGCAAACATTTCCCGAATATTTTATCGATGGCGTTGTGCCGTCCGATGTCCTCATTGAAAACCAGTATCTTTTTACCGTCGCAGATAGCGGCGCTGTGAACCCCGTGGGTCGACAAATAAAGTTCGGAGTGGTGCTGAAATTCCCTGGCCAACGCCAGCACATCTTCCGCTGATATTGTCATTTTGGATTCTATTTTCGCCGCCGCGATATCGGCCGCGCTGTAAAATGTCGCCCCGCCTCCGCACCCCGAAGTGATTAACCTTTTAGCGAAAAACCGGCTGTCCGGATCCGGCGCTTCTTTCGTCTCCACGCGTACTACTCCGGCAAACTCATCAACTTCAATTTTGTTGATGCTTTCGAGGTTTTGCAGCAGCCCCTCGGAGACTAAAAATCCTACCGCTAGATATTTTAGGTCCTTCGGGGAACACATTATCGTTACCAGCTCTTGCCCGTTCAGAAAAATGGTCAGTAAAAATTCCCGCGCGACCGTCTTTTGGATGCCGTTTTTACCGCTGTCGTTATATTGAACGACGGGGAATTTTTCTGTGTTAATTTCCATATTTTTGATGTCTTTTGATGTCACGTCCGGCCTTCGCTTTTCTGGAAAATAACACGCCGCTGTTCTATTTATTGATAATCACGGTTACTTTTTTAATGTCTGACACGCCCTTCAGCGGCGCCAGCATTCCGGCGACCGTGCTTTTGACAATCCGGCTGGCAAAAACATTGGTTTGCAGCTTCGCCCCGTTCAGCTCTATCTCAACGGTTTCCCCGTCAATTGCTAAAGTCAGGTCCTTGATTTTGCCGGCGCCTTCCAGGCTTTCAATCATTCCGCTTATCGTATGCTCAACAAAACCGGCCACAAAATGGTCGGTTTGAATTGGGATTTCATTTACTGTCAGTTTTAAGCTGGCGTGTGCCATTGCCACTCCCTGATTGATGACTCTTAATGGGAAATATTTTTTATACCTGTAGCTAAGACCGGCGGTTTCCACCGCCTGTTAAATAACGGAGCTTAAAAGCCCTGCCGTCAGTCCGCCGCGGTTAGTTCTGATGTCATCTAATCGTGTTCCAGGCGGGATATGCCTCGGAGATGGCCCTTTTTGCCTTGCCATCCTTGTCCAGCAAACGGAACTCGTTTTTACAATGACTGCATGTGATGACCTGCTGCGTGGCGACCTGGATGAGCAGCACCGGTAGAGGAGTATTACACGATGGACAATTCACCTGGTAGTTATTTGCCTCATACATCTTCCTCTCCTGTTCGGTAGAACCGAAATATTTCCGTAATAATTAGTTATAGAAATGCCTCAATTCTAGTCCTCTATTTTTCCATTGTCAATTTGCTGGTTAATTCGGGTCCGCCAAATTGCGTACGCTGATTTTAAGTAGGAGTTCTAGAAGAGGGAGTGCAAAAGCACTCCCATGGCGAGAATAAAGGAGTGGGTCGTTGTACTGTTACAAAAAACTAATAACATATTTTGTTGAACCGAATTAAAATTAACCGCGTAATTTATAACGCTGTATCTTCCCCGTAGTCGTCTTCGGCAACTCATGGATAAACTCAATCAGGCGCGGGTATTTATAAGAGGCGATGCTTTTCTTGGCATACTCCTGAAGCTGTTCGGCCAATTCTTCTGACGGTTCATAGCCGGCCTTCAGCACGATGAAAGCTTTAGGCCGTATCACGCCTTTTTCATCCTCTTTCGGCACTACCGCGATTTCCTGCACCGCCGGATGCGATGCCAGTGTATTCTCTATCTCAATCGGGGAAACCTGGATGCCGCCCACTTGCAGCATGTCATCCCCCCGGCCGTAATAATAATAATAACCGTCGCTGTCCCGGTAATACCTGTCGCCGGTATTAAACCATTCGCCCAGCATCGCGGACTTGGATTTATCATGCTGCCGGTGATAGAAAGCCGCCATCGATTCACCCTTCACCTGCAGGTTGCCGACCTCGCCGTCCGGGACTTCGCTGCCGTCATCGTCCACAATTTTAGCGGTATATCCCGGCACAACTTTGCCGGAGCTTCCCGGGCGCACGTCTCCCGGCCGGTTGGAAATGAAAATGTGCATCAGCTCCGTCGAACCGATGCCGTCCAATATCTCCATCCCGAATCGCTCTTTCCATTGATAAAATATATCTTTGGGTAACGCCTCCAGCGAAGAGATGCATAGCCGCAGCGAAGAAAGGTCATATTTTTTTTCGGCGTCTTTTATTTCTAGGATGCCGGTATAAAGCCTGGGCGCCCCGAAAAATACGGTCGGCTGGTAACGGTTAATCGTCGTCAATACCATTTCCGGCGTGGACTTTTCCGGCAGCAGTACCACGCCCGCGCCGACACCCGGCGGATAAATGAAACTGTTCCCTAACCCGTAAGCGAAGAAAAATTTATAGCCGGAAAAAATGATGTCGTCCTGATTGATGCCCAGAATACCTTTGGCATAATTATCCAGGCTGGTAAACACGTCGTGCTGCAGATGCACGGCCGCCTTCGGGATGCCTGTGATGCCGGAAGTATAGTTCCAGATTGCCGCGTCGTCATACGTGGTGTAGGCCGAATCCAGCTGGTCCGAACATCGGTCGACAATATCGTGAAAGCCGGTCTGGTACGATTTTGTTTTTTGGCCTAGCACAATCGTATTTTCCAGATACCTTAGCTTCTCCCGCCAGCCGTCAATCTCGTCGGCGAAATCTTCATGGGTAATTATTGTACGCGCCCGGCTGTCGTTCAACAGGTAGCGGAAATCATCGCTCGAATACTGGTAATTAACCGGCACCGGCACCGCGCCTATTTTAATCGCGCCGTAGAAGGAAGCAATGGCTTCAGGCGAATCGTACATCACCAGTACTACTTTCTCCTCCATGTGCACGCCCAGCAGATATAATGCGTTACCCACCCGGTTAATCAGGCTTTGCATCTCCCGGTAGGTATATTTTTCGTCTTTATAGTAGACAAATACTTTATCGCCGAATCCTTTGGCCACCGTCTCATCAATCAGTTTGGAAGTCACATTGTATGGTTCCTGAATGTATTTCTGGTATTTGTATATTGTTTCCATCTTCCCTCCCGCGCAAATTCATCAAGAAATATTTAAATATGCCTGTCGTTTTTTCTGATTTGGAATCATCGGGAATTGGATATTAACACTTGCCGGCTTTCTTCAAATGTTCCAGTATTGTTACGCCGACCGTCCCGCTGGGCGAATTCCCGGCCATCAAGTGTTCGGCTTCCTGCTTCAGCCAGAACCAGTCCAGGTCTGCCTGGTCTTTCTTGATTTCGTCGTAGATCGCCCGGCAAACCTTCTCGGTATTCTTGTCCATCGGTGCCTCCTTTCCTTTGTGGTGCAATCGGTCAGGATAACAACCCGTGAGCTTTTCAGGAATAGTGAGGATTTCTGTAGTTAAGACTACAATTTAGACCTTAATTCGGGGTTTGTCAATGCCCTTTTAGCAGTAGTCCGGCGGTTTGGCGTTAAACATTTGTTTTTGCTTGCTGTTATGGAATAATCGATTCTGAACTTGTCCGAAAACTTTTACGTTGCCCGGTTAAGTCTGTTCTCCCCCTTTCGCGAAAGGGGGATCAAGGAGGATTTATTTTCAGAGTTGAACAATTCACCTCAATTTTCATTTCCAGGGGTATTTTCGGACAACATCACCAAGAGAGAATCGTTTGAAGGGTTAGCCTGTTCATCGAGACTCTCAGGCCGGAATACTTTCTCAGGTCGCAATCGAAGATGCTTTTAACCTTGGTCAAAATGTATTGCCCATGGAGGCAAATATTTATCGAGGCTTGCCCTTTAAAATGCTCAGCTCTGCTTCTCTTCGCTCTGTTTCGCCCGCTCCCGCAGCCAGCGGTGAATCTCATCCAGCGCCGGCGGTGCCACGCTGAACACTTCGATGTCCCGGGCAAACTGCACCATGTGGCCTTCGCGGATGAATAGTATCGCCGCTTCCCCCGGCTTCAGTGTTTCATCAATGCGGCGGCCGATATATTCGAATCGCAGTTGCGCGCATTTTTCATAGGCTTCCGCCACTGTTTCCAGCGCTTTCCGGCTGTATAGCCCCATCAGCAGGCAACGCTCCCAATCAATGCATTCGTCCGCCAGTTCGGCCTGCTCCGTCGCTTCAAAAATTGCGCCGTTTTCGAATTTGTCCTTGGCTATCAGATGGCTGAAGGAATTGATTTCCGTGATTATTTTTAGCCCTTCCTCCCCGCCGACCGCCATGGATTCATGGTAAATCCGTTTGATTTTGCCCACCTTGGCTTCCTGATTGGCAATCTGCTCGTTCACTTCGCGCCAGTATTTTTCCAGTTTTTCTTTATAGTCCGGAGGCGCGTCGGCGCCGGAAAAAATCAGCGGCACCACGTACAATTTACGCAGCCCGAATTGTTCGATGTCCAGCTTTTCAATCTTCCCCAGTTCTTCCGCCATTTCCAGAAACCTCCATCTTAAATTAAATCAAAAAGACCTTTATTCCAAAGTCTTAATTATTCTTATTTATATCTAAATATGTTTGGGACAAAGTAGGAACTCCAGAAGAGGGAGTGCTGAAGCACTACCTCTCGTTTTTCTTCCTCGCCTTGAGTCCGCCTCTGGCGGACGAAATACTTTTGCTTTTAAAGCAAAATGTACCGGCAAGGGTAGGGAGTGGGTCATTGCATATTTGCAGGATAGTATTCAAGAATTTTCTCCCACTATTTGTCAATTGAAAGAGTCTTTTCCCAACCCGTCATAACTACTTTAGATTGTAACCTTAGATACAACATGCCGCAAGTGGCTGTGCTATACTGAAAATGAAAAAAGTTGCTCTTATAATATTGAATTGAATCGAGAGATAATTTATGCCGCAGAAAGATTATTATAATATTTTAGGTGTGCCGCGCACCGCCTCTGACGACGATATTAAAAAGGCCTACCGTAAGCTGGCCATGCAATTCCATCCGGATAAAAATCCCGGCAAAGAAAAGTGGGCCAACGAAAAATTCAAGGAAATCAACGAAGCCTACGGCGTGCTCGGCAACCCCGATAAGCGCAAACAGTACGACCAGTTCGGCACCACCGGCGATGCCAGCGATGTCTTCAACAGCCATACTACCCAGGGTACGGTCGAAGACCTGATGCGCGACTTCGGCGGCGCCGGTCTCAGCTACGATTTTCTGGACGAAATTTTCGGCAACTTTACCAAGCCGCGCGGCTTCTCTTTCCGTCAGTACGCCACTGACGGCAGCGGCCGCATGTTTTTTACCACCCCTGAAGATGAATCTATCGAACAGACTTATTATTCCCAGCAGCCGCAGCGCCAGGATTCACAGAGCGTCAATTATGAAATCACCATCACCCGTCAGCAGGCTGCGCACGGTATGGAAAAAGACCTCACCCGCAACGGTAAGCGCCTGCGCGTTACCATCCCGGCCCGCATTAAATCCGGCATGAAAATCAGGCTGCGCAACGCCCGCCTCACCACCGACGGCGTCCCCGGTGATATCTATATTAAAGTCAACGTCAAGTAAAAACTTATCCATCGCGAGGAGTATAGCGGCGTGGCGAGATCACGGCAACGATTATCGATGAAAAATAACTGAAAGGCTGGCAGGTGATGGCAAAAAAACTCAGTTACACTCTTTTTCAAACCAAACAGGGCTGGATGGGCATCCTCGCCTCGCCGGCCGGTATTTTAGCTGTCACTCTTCCCCAAACCACCCGGCAGCAGGCTTTCGCTTTACTGGGAGAACCGGCAAAACAGGCGGTATCCTCTCCTGATACGTTCTCTGATACCACCCGGCGTTTTCAGGATTATTATTCCGGTAAAAAGACAACCTTCCCCGATAAACTGGATTTTTCCGATGCCACGCCTTTCCGCAAACAGGTCTGGCAGGCCGCACAGCAGATTCCTCACGGCGAGACCCGCAGCTACGGCTGGCTGGCCAAACAAATCGGCAAACCGCAGGCAGCCCGGGCCGTCGGCCAGGCGCTCGGTAAAAATCCCTTCCTGATTGTTGTCCCCTGCCACCGTGTCATTGCCGGCGACGGTACGTTGGGCGGATTCGGCTGCGGTCTCCCCGCAAAACGGCAGCTGCTGGCGCTGGAAAAAGCTAAACAATGAACCGGAATCTCTAAAGTACCGAGCGAAGCGAATGCCGGAGGTCCGAAAACCGTAGGTCCTTTAGCTTGTCTAAAGGATAGAGGGATTAAGGAAGAATTTTTCAGTTCCTCGCCATCTTACTATCGGGTAATTTTCCCGTTCCTATCCCCCGCCCTTCATCTTCAACTCCAGGAAATCCATCTCGTATTGCCGGATTAACCCCTCGCCCGCGAAGCTGTAATATCTGTTATTCCCGATAATCAGATGATCCAGGATTTTAATCTGCACCGTTCCCCCGGCAAACACCAGGTCCCGCGTGATGTCTTTGTCGCTCTTGCTCGGTTCGCAATTCCCCGAAGGATGGTTGTGCGCGAAGACCAGCCCCGCTGCATGGTGCGCTAGCGCCTGCTCTACAATCTGCCGCGGCACGATGACCGCGCTGTTGACTGTTCCTTCAAACAAATCGGCGGTATCCAGAATCTGGTTTTGTGAATTGAGATAAATAACTTTGAAAACTTCGTTTTTCAGGTCGCGCATCGAGTGGTACAGGTATTCATAAATTGCCTGAGACGACTGCATATATGGGGTATCGATAATCTGCTCTTTCAGATATGCTCTGGCCACGTCCTGCATCAGTTTGATGCCGAAAGCGGAATGCGGGCCGATGCCTTTGATTTGCTGCAGTTCTTCCGTCGAAGCCGAAAGCACCCCGCGCAATGTTCTAAATTTCTTTAGGGCTTCTTTGGCTTGCGGTTTGCAGTCTTTGCGTGGCGTTCCCAGGCTCAACAGCAGTTCTACCACTTCGTAATCGGCGAATCCGCTCAAACCGCTTTTAATGAACCTTTCCCTGAGCCTTTTACGGTGTCCTTCCGGGACATTTTCGGTTGACATTATGGCACCTTGTTGCTATTTTAAGGTTTCTTCCGTTTCACCTTTGCGTCTTTCATCCACCAGTTGCCGCGCCAGTAAGTTTTTTCTTGATAGCCTTTGGGGCCTAATTCTTTTTTCACCTCATCCCACGGCGGCAGCAGTCGTCGGCGCATGATGGGATTGATAATAAACGGCAGCACCAGCCAGAACAAAACGATACCGATGAGCGGTGTAATCAAACTAAAATCGCCGGAGGAGATAAATAATATTACTGCGCCCACTATCAGCAGCAGCAGCCACAGACCTTCCAGAACCCATTTAACCCAGCTCTTAAAAACACCGGGCTTGACGTCCTCTCTCGCCTGCCGGCCGAAAGAGCAGTAGCATTCCAGTATGGACGCGCATACAATAATTAAAAACCCGAGTATTATATACATTATTCCCTTCCGTCTTCATCCCGGGCAGTTTATGCCATCGTCTCCACTTTTAGCCCCTCTTCCCCCACCAGTTCGATAATCCGCTGCCGCAATTCCGTGGTATAGTCGGTGTAAAGATTCGCAATCTTCAGTTTTACAATCTTCCCTTCGTTGGGAATCCGCAAACTGACTTCATCCTGACCGGGAAACTCTTTCATAGTATACACCACCCGGCGCAAACAATTTGCGTCCCTCTCGGCATCCCCGGAATCCTGAATCGTGACAATCACTTTATGTCGTTGTTTCGGCGCCGGTTTTTCTTCCGGTTTGTAAACATATCCATTAGACACCGGCCTTGGTTCCGCCCCGTTTATCGGTTTGGCCGGCGCGGCCGCGGTTACTGCCTTTTCCCCTTTTTGTTTGCCCGGTTCATAACGGCTGACTTTCTTGCAGCTCAATTGGATACCGTCATCCCGCACCCCTACTTTGCCTTCCACCAGCACGATGTTCCCTTCTTCCCACAATTCCGTCGTGCCGGAATAAACATCCGACCACACCATCACCTCGATGCTGCCGTCCAAATCTTCCAGTGTTGCTTTCACGAATGCCTTCTGCTGCTTGGTGATTAAATGCGCCACCGAGGCCACCATTCCCGCCACCAGTACGGTTTGCCCGGCCATTTCCGCATCTACCTGGCCGCAGAGAATCGTATTTTCCGCCGCGATTTTATCGGCAAAAGCGCTGAAGGGGTGTTCGGAAAGGTAAACCCCCATCAGTTCCTTTTCCCAGGCCAGCTTGTCTTTTACCGGCACTTCTGCTTCCGCTAATTCCAGCGGCGAAACCGGCGCTTCCACCTGTTGTCCCCATAAATCGAACATCGTCGTTTGTCCGGCCTCGCGGGATTTCTGTTCCCGTTGTGCCAGCGACAGGATTTCATTAATATTGTTCAGTAACGTCCCGCGGTTCCCGAGGCAGTCCAGCGCCCCCGCTTTAATCAGGCTTTCCATCACCCGTTTGTTCATGTTCCGTAAATCGCAGCGGCGGCAGAGTTCTTCTACGGATTTAAAGTCGCCGTTTTTCCGGCGTTCGTTGATAATCGTTTCCACGCCGCCGGCGCTGACATTTTTAATTGAAGTCAATCCGAAGCGAATGTTGTTGCTGCCCTTTTCATCGGTTTCTATGGCGAAGTTTGCCTCGCTGCGGTTAATGTTCGGCGGCAGGACTTTGATGCCTAATCTTCGGCATTCGCTGATGGCGCTGGTGATTTTTTCCGTCACGCCGGCATGGGCCGCCAGCAGTGCGGTGATATATTCCACCGGATAATTCGCTTTTAAGTAGGCGGTCTGATACGCAATCAGCGCGTAGCTGAAGGCATGTGCTTTATTAAATGCGTAACCGGCGAACGGCTCAATCAACGCATAAACCTGTTCCGCCAGCTCCGTGGAGAATCCTTTGGCATTGGCGCCGGCGATGAAAATCGCTTTTTCTTTCTGTATTACGGCAAGTATCTTTTTCCCCATTGCCTTGCGGAAGATGTCCGCTTTCCCCAGGCTGTAACCGCCGAATTCCCGCACGATGAACAGCACCTGTTCCTGGTAAACAATTACCCCGTAGGTCTCTTCCAGATAACGCGCCAGCACGGGATGCGGGTAACGTATCGGCTCCAGTCCGTGCTTGGCTTTAATGTAAGTCGGGATTTGTTCCATCGGGCCCGGACGGTACAGCGCCACGATGGCCGCGATTTCCGGGAAAGTACTCGGTTTCAATTCCCTGATATATCGGCGCATGCCTGTGCCTTCCAGTTGGAAAACCCCGGCCGTATCCCCCGATGCCAGCAACTGATATGTTTTCGCATCATCGAGCGGAATCGTGTTCAAATTGATATCGATATTGTGCCGTTCTTTGATGATTTGTTTGGCTTTCCCCAGGATGTTCAGGTTTACCAGTCCCAGGAAGTCCATCTTCAGCAACCCGATGCGCGCCACGTCTTCCATCGTGAACTGCACCATCGCCCCGCCCTCACCGTTCCCTTTGGAAACCCTTTGCAGCGGCACGTATTTGTTCAGCGGCTCTTTGGAAATCACCACCCCGGCGGCATGGGTGCTGGCATGGCGGGAAATCCCTTCCACCTTACGGGCGAGGTCGTATAGTTTGCGGATAACCGCCTCGTCGTTATACAAAGCCTTCAGTTCGGCGTTCTCATCTAAAGATTTGGTCAGTGTTACCCCCGGCCCCAGCGGGATCAGCCGCACCACCCGGTCGACATCTGCATAAGTCATCGCCAACGCCCGGCCCACGTCCCTTAATGCCGCCCGCGCTCCCAGCGTTCCGAATGTGACGATTTGTGCCACATGGTCCTGTCCGTATTTCTGCGTGACATAGGCAATCACTTCTTCACGGCGGTCGTCCTGAAAATCCAGATCGACATCCGGCATTTCCTTCCGTTCCAGGTTCAGGAAACGTTCGAAGACCAGCTTGTGCTCGATAGGGTCCAGTTCGGTAATCCCCAGGCAGCGCAGGATAATGCTGGCCGCCGCGCTGCCCCTCACCCCGAACATGATATTGGCTCTCCGCACGAAGGAAACGATGTCCCAGACCACCAGAAAGTAATTGGCGAACTGGGTACTTTTCACCACGCTTAACTCATAGGCCAGCCGTTCTTTGATTTCGTCGGTGGCATTGGGGTAAAAGCGCGGGAAGGCCTCGTAGCAGAGGTCCGCAAGATATTCGTCCGGGGTTTTCCCCGGCGGCAGCGTAATTTCCGGCAGGTGCAGCCGTTCAAAATCCAGTTTTAAATCGCACATTTCGGCGATTTTATGCGTGTTTTCCAGCGCTTCCGGGATATCGCGGTAAGCTTCCGCCATTTCTTCGGGGGTCTTCAGATAGAAGAAATCACCCTGCATTTTCATCCGTTTCTGGTCGGAAACCGTGGAGTTGGTGCCGATGCACAGCAGTAAATCATGCGTCGACGCATCTTCTTTGTAGAGGTAATGCGTATCGTTGGTCGCCACCAGCGGGATGCCGGTTTCATGACTGATTTCAATTAAAGCGGCGTTCACCGTTTCCAGTTCCGCGATGGGGTGCCGCTGTATTTCCAGGTAGAAATCACTGAATGTTTCTTTGTACCACAGTGCGGCTTTTGTTGCCTCTTCCCGGCGCCCCGCCAGGATGTGCTGCGCCACTTCGCCCGCCAGGCAGGCGGAAAGGGCGATTAATCCGCTGGCATGTTCCCTCAGAAATTCCTTATCAATACGCGGTTTGTAATAAAAGCCCTCCAGGTGGGCACGGGTAACAATCTGGATTAAATTGCGGTAGCCGGTCTGGTTCCGGGCCAGCAGCACCAGGTGGTAATTGCTCTTCTCTCCGGGCGCGTGGCCGCCGTTCCCGTTCGGCGCGACATAGACTTCACACCCGATAATCGGCCTGATGCCTGCGTCCTTGGCCAGCCGGTAGAACTCGATCGCGCCGTACATCACCCCGTGGTCGGTCAGGGCCACGCTGTCCATACCTAATTCTTTGACCCGGGCAATAAGATTTGGGATGCGGCACATGCCGTCGAGGAGGCTGTATTCACTGTGTACATGCAGGTGTGTAAACACGATTTTTCCTATCTAAAAATGACTTGCGGTTTTATTATAACACAGCTATCCCCGCCGGCAAGTCAACACCTATTTTCAGCAATCCATTCCGGCGAAGGCCGGAATCTTGAGCCCGTAGGCGAAATACATTTTGCTTGAAAAGAAAAATGTACATCAAACCATTCTCACAACAGGTTGTTGGGACAGGCGTCCCTGCCTGTCCTTACCTTTAATCTAAAATCTCTGCTTTTTTTTAGTATTTCGATATTAGTACTTCGGATTTACTTGTGTATTGATTGGTTCTTGATTATTGATTATTTCGGTTGCATCTGCCCTGTCTCATTGTTGGTAATTTAGTGACGTATCCATTATAATTTATTAAACCAAACATGCGGTGTTATTCATAAGAATAAATACATTAGAAAGGGGTTTTACCGATGAAAGAAGTCAAGAACATTACCGTGCTCGGCGCCGGCGCTATGGGCGCGCAGATTGCCGCCCTCGCGGCAGAGGCAGGTTACAAAGTCACCGTCAGGGATATTAAACAGGAATTCCTCGATAAGGGCCGCAAGCTGATGACCGAAGCCTGGGATAAAAGAGTTAAAAGGGGCGAATTTACCGCCGAGAAAAAAGAAGAATTATTGGGCCGGTTGAGCTTTGTCGTTGATGTTAAAGAAGCGGTGAAAAATGCCGACCTCGTCATCGAAGCCGTCCCGGAAGTCATGGATCTAAAGAAAGCGGTAGCCAAAGAGGTCTCCGAAGTCGCCCCCGATGACATGGTTTTCGCTACCAATACCTCGTCCCTCAGTATCGCCGAAATCGCCAAAGCCGCCAAACATCCTGATAGAGTCGTCGGTACCCATTATTTCAATCCCCCGTCTTTCATGCCCCTGCTCGAAATCGTGCACGGCAAAGTGACCAGCGCCGACGCTATCCAGGTCGCCGAAACCGCAGCCAGGGCTATGAAACGCACTGTTATCCACGTTGTCGACGTGCCCGGTTTTGTTGCCAACCGCATCTTCTGCGTCATGAGCAACGAATCCGATTGGGCCATCGCCCATAATGAAGCCAAAACTGCGCTTGAAGTGGATTCCGCCCTGAAATACAAATTAGGCTTGCCGATGGGCTTGCTGGAACTGGAAGATACGCTGACCAACGGCGTAATTGACGTCGAATATCACGTTATGGAATATTTCGCCGAGACCCTGGACCCGAGTTACAAACCCGCGCCGCTGCTCGAAGCCCTCTATAAATCCAAAAATTACGGTCGGAAAACCGGTAAAGGTTATTATGATTGGACCGACGGCAAAACCAACGAAATCCCGATGAACGCCGGCGCCAACTTCGACCCGATTTGTGTCCTCGCCTGCGGCGTTAATGAAAGTGCCAAGCTGCTCGAAATCAAAGCCACCACCCGCGATGAAATCGACATCGCGGTTCAGCTCGGTCTGAACTTCCCCCGCGGCATCCTCCGCATGGCCGATAGCGAAGGCATTGATAACATCGTCAACGAACTAAACCGCCTGTATACCACTTATAAGGATGAAAGATACAAACCGTCCCCGGTTCTCACCAAAATGGTCGCCGAAAACAAACTCGGCCGCAAGACCGGCGAAGGTTTCTATTCTTACGGCTTCGGTAAATTTGAATTCGTCAAATATACCACTAACAAAGAAACCAAAGTTACCAGACTGGTATTGAACCGTCCCGCCCGCGCCAATTCTCTGAACCTTGATTTTGTGGCGGAAATCAACCAGGTGCTGGACGAAGTTGAGAACGACAATAACGTTCGCTGTATCGTCATCTCCGGCGCCGGTTCCAATTTCTGCGGCGGGGCTGATGTCTCTGCTTTCGCCTCCGGTAAAGCCGATAATGTCCTGAAATTCAGCGATTACGGCCAGACCTTGTACACCCGTATGGAAGTTTATCCCAAACCGATTATCGCCGCCATTAACGGCGCGGCTGTCGGCGGCGGGTTGGAACTGGCCCTCGCCTGCGATATCCGTATCATGAATAAGAAAGCCCAGCTGCGCTTCCCGGAACTCACCCTCGGCTTAATCCCCGGCTGGGGCGGCACCCAGCGCGCCATCCGCCTCATCGGCGGCACCCATGCCAAAGAAATGGTCTTGCTGGCCGATGCCGTTACCCCCGAAAAAGCCCTGGAATGGGGCCTGGTCAACTTTGTCGCCGAGCCGGACAAATTCGAAGCTATGGTTGATGAAGTCTCTAAGAAATTAGCCAATGGCGCCCCGCTGGCCCAGAAAATGGCCAAATCCCTGCTCTATTACGGTGCTCAGGGCGACCAGCGCACCGGCGCTTTCATCGAAACCGAAGCCGCTGCCAGCCTCAGCCTGACCAAGGACCTCAACGAAGGCATCACATCCCTGTTCAGCCGTCGGGCTCCCAAATTCAAAGGTCAGTAATCCCCGAATTCAGCCTGATAATTTAATAAAAATTTAAGAGGGGGTGCTCGCGCACCCCCTCTTCTGGTTATTGCCGGTGTCCTTTAGTTAGGACAGGCGTCCCTGCCTGTCCTTCTTCACTATTTGTTTCTGGCACTGGTTGGTAACCTGCCCGCAAAAGCCATCTCCATACCGGCGAAAGCCGGTATCTACATGTATGGGGAGCGCAGCCCCACGCCCATTGCAAGAATTTCCCCTGTCGTCCCCGCGAAAGCCGAAGGTACTTTGCTTCGGTAGGATTACATCGAAGCAAATGTACGGGAATCTTGAGTCCGCAGGCGAAATACTTTCGACCTTGGTCGAAACTTACATCAAACCAACTTGGTCCTGATACAAAACCCCGATATCTGATTTATATCCCGGTTCTCTTCGAGGCTCCAGACTCCCCCCCTTCGCCGCTTCTCTCCGATGATAAGAGAGAAAATATAGTGAGTGGAGACAACTTCTGACTTATAACTCGCCACTCACTACCCGCAACTGGTAACTTACAACTCGATGACACAATATAGTATTATTATTGCTGCTATGATACTCGACAGATTTACAACAATTATTATCGCTTTTATCATCGGTTACCTTATCGGTTCCATTCCCACCGCTTTCCTCGTCACCCGCCTCAAAACCGGCAGGGATATCCGTAAAATGGGCGGCGGCAATGTCGGCGGCCTCAATACCTATAAGGAAGTCGGCGTTATCCCGGCGCTCATCGTCACACTGATTGATATCGGTAAGGGCGCTGCTGTCCCCGCGATTGCCTATTGGCTGCTGCGCTTGAATGAACCTTATGTTTTAATTGCCGTCGCCGCCGCCGTCGTCGGCCACAACTGGATGGCCTGGCTTAAATTCAGCGGCGGCAAAGGTATGGGGGTCGTCGCCGGTTCCCTGCTCGTTATCATGCCGGTTTATGGCTATCTATCGGAATTATGGATTATCATGGCCTTCGTCATCACTTTATTCCTGTTGACGCGTAACGTTGCCTTATCCCTCGGCCTCAGCTTGGTGGCCATGCCTTTTCTCTTCTGGTTGAGCGGGCCGCATTCCGGCCTGCTTGTTATCTGGTATATTGTCATTGCGGTCATCGCTGCCGCTAAATTCACACCCACCGCCCTGAGGGCCCTGGCCAAAAATAAAAACCTCAAAGACTATCTCAAAGGGCATTAGCCACATCAGCCGAAAAGTTGCTGCTCTACATGGTTTCCACGATAATTTCGTTCTTCCGGAACGGGCCGGGAATCCACGGCGGATTGTATTGCGCTAACATGAAATCCGAACTGGGCTGTAAATTGTTTTGCTTCAGCCATGCTTCCAGTTCCTCTGTTTTCTTTAGCGTGTTTTTTTCGTTCGCATTGCCGGAAAATCTCAAAACCGCCGCTTTGTGCGGCGCCACTTTGTAAATCGCGATGTTTTTATTTACCGGTTCGGGTAAAGTTTCCAGGCTGTATTTGGCCGGCATCGTAAACGAAATCAGGTATTTTTTACCACCGCCTGTTTTTGCCGCGGTGACCGGCGCGGTCATTCCTATTTTTTGACTTTTTACCGCCTGTTCTGTCACCGGCACCGTCATCGCGATTCCGGTTCTCGTCCGGTTGTCCCCGAAGATATAATCGGCCAGCACCCTGAACCCGTCAATTAACGCATGCCGGAAATCACCTTCGATTTCCACCGCAGCACTGATGTATTCCTTGTATTCTCTGGTTTCAAATTTACCGTCTTTTTTTAATGTCTCAAATTCAGGAGTCTCAATCGGCATTGTAGCACCTCCTATTTATATTTCCGGTGAAAATAGTATACTATAATAAAATTAAATAATGTAGGACGAACTTCTCGTTAAACACAATCAATAATCGGTTATCGGGAGATTGGATGGCCGGACGAATTTGTGTCGTCACTGACAGCACCGCTGATTTACCCGTTGAATTGGCGCAGGAATACGGCATCACCGTCGTGCCGATTTACGTCCGGTTCGGCGAACACGTTTACCGCGACCGGATTGACCTCACACCCGGCCAATTTTATCGGCAGCTCACCTCGTCGGCCACCGTCCCATCCACTTCTCAACCCAGCCCGGAAGATTTCTCCAAAACCTATTCCGAACTTGCGGCCGGTTCCGGCGGCATCGTTTCCATTCATCTTTCCTCTAATATCAGCGGAACCTATAATTCGGCGTTATTGGCCAAACACCTGCTGCCCCCCAAATTTCCCGTCGAAGTCATTGATTCCCGCTTTAACTCCGCCGGGTTGGCTTTAGCCGTGCTGACGGCCGCACGCAGTGCCAAAGAAGGCAAAAATCTCCATGCTATCACTGCAGATGTATCGAAAACTCTTTCCGGAATTAAAATGTTCGGGATGTTCAGCACCGTCAAATACCTGGCCCGCAGCGGCCGGGTGAATAAGGCCATCGCCATCGCCGGCAGCATCCTGAACGTCAAACCGCTGTTGACTTTTCGTGACGGTGAAGTCGTCCGCGCCGGTTTCGTCCGCACTGTACCGCAGGGCATTAACCGCATCTTCAAATTCGTTGAATCACGTCAACCTGTCTCGGAGCTGATGATTGTGCACAGTGAAATCCCGGAACAGGCCGACCGTTTGAAACAACTGGCTTCCGCCTATGTCGATCCGCATAAAATAATCGTCAGCGAACTCGGGGCGGCCCTCGGCGTCCACGGCGGCCCCGGTGTCCTGTTAGTCGCCGCTCATTGAAAATATCTGCCTCATTTCTACCGGTAAAGCACCGGCCAGATAAAAGCGTCCATTACCGTCGTGTGGAAGGCGAAATAAAGACTGCCGCCGACGGCCAGCCAGTATGGTACGGCCGGCTCTTTCGTATGCAGGCTTAATATAGCCCAGGCCAGCGCGCAGGATGATAACCCCACCAGGAACAGCACGCTGCGGATTGCCGCCCAGGTGCCCGGATGCGGTTTTGCCACGTAACTGTAAGTAAACGGCATCCACAGTGAAGAAAACAGCAGCATCCCGGTAATTGCCGCGAAGAAAACCTCAAACCCCAGCGTGCCGGTGACCCTTGCCTCCGCCGGCACAATTCTGAATAACAGAAAATAAGCGAAAGCAAAGTACCCCAGCGCCGAAAGCAGCATCGAAACGGTGTACACTTTGCGGAAAGGCCCGCTGATTTTCCCCCACAACACATTGACGCTGCCGGGATGCGCAATCAATCCTTGCGCATAACTGCCTATGACTCCCAACCCACCCAGGAGCATTATTACCAGAAGCATCGCCTGTTGACTGCTCATTGCCGCCTCCAGAATATATTTTAAATCGGCCTGATTTCACCCCTATCCTATCCATTAATATCGGATAAAGTCAAGCACCGTCTTCAACTTTCCCAACTCATCACTTTTAACTCTTTACGCTACAGTCCCTACCGGCGAAAGCCGGTATCCATCCTCCAACCCTTCCCATTGTCATTCTGGGCGTAAATAATGAATTAGGTTACATATCATAATTTATGCAGCAAATGTATACAAATGATTTCAACTCCCAACTCCTGATATACGACAAAATCTCGTTTTTTAGCTTCTCTCCCCACGAAGCGGGAGAGAATACAAGTGAGGGGAGACCATTTCTAACTCATAACTCATTACTCGTAACCGGCCGCTGAAAGCTTTCTCTAATCGTGGTACAATCATTGATAAATATATTATCCTGGTGGGAAAAGTGAGGTTTGAATAATCATGACAGATAAAAACGCTTCCAATTGGATTGATGTTACGGTCCCCCTCAAAGAAGGCATGGCTATCTGGCCCGGCGATGTCAAAATCCAGATCGAACGCCGCCGTTCCATGGATCGCGGCGACGCTGCCAATAACTCCGCCATCTCCCTCGGCGTGCACACCGGCACCCACATGGATGCCCCGAAGCACTTTATCAAAGACGGACAAAGCATTGATAAATTACCTTTTTATACCTCTGTCGGACCGGCTCGGGTCATCGAAATCAAGGATAAAGTTTCCATCAAACCGGCCGAGCTCAAGCAGCATAACATCAAAAAAGGCGAACGGATTTTGTTTAAAACCGTTAATTCGCCGCGGTGCTGGCAAATCGACGAATTTGTTAACGATTTTGTTTATATCACCCGTGATGCCGCGCAATTTCTGGTCGATGCCGGCGTCATCCTCGTCGGCGTGGATTACCTCTCTGTCGGCAGCCCCCTGGACCCGGAAAAAGCGTTGCGTCCGGACACCCATCAGATTTTACTCGGCGCCGGTTTATACCTCATCGAAGGCCTCAACCTGACCGCTGCCAAAGCCGGCAATTATAACCTCATCTGCCTGCCGCTCAAATTGGTAGACGCCGAAGGCTCCCCCGTCCGCGCCATCCTTCAACCTGTTTAAAGCAAGGCTTGAGTCAGAGGGTGAGGTTGTTCTGAGAATTGAAATCATTTTGGTAATGGGAAATCATTAAAACAAATATGGAAAAACCACCAAACATTAAAATCCCCTCCCGCCGCATCAGCAAACAAATCCAAATCGGCGGTGTCAAAATCGGCGGCGGCGCCCCGGTTGTCGTCCAGTCCATGACCAACACCGACACGCGCGACGTCAAATCGACTGTCCGTCAAATCCGGCAGCTGGAGCAGTCCGGCTGCGAAATTATCCGCGTCGCCGTCCCCGACCTGCAGGCCGCCGCAGCAATCAGGGATATCAAAAAAAACATTAAAATCCCGCTTATCGCCGATATTCATTTCGATTACCGCTTGGCGCTGGCCGCGCTGGATTCGGGCGTTGACGGTTTCCGCCTCAACCCGGGAAATATCGGCGACCGCGCCCAGATTAAGCAGGTTGTCCTTGCCGCTAGATCACGGGCCGTCCCCATCCGCATCGGCCTCAATGCCGGCAGCCTGCCTCAACAAACCGGTACTGCTAAATCGGTCGTAGAACGCATGGTGGACGCTGCATTGGCGCAGGTCCGCCTGCTGGAAAGCCTCGATTTCGACCTCATCAAGGTATCCTTGAAAGCCTTCGATGTTCCCACCACCATCGCCGCTTACCGTGATATCGCCGATAAAATTCCCTATCCTCTGCACGTCGGCATCACCGAAAGTGGCACTCCCTGCACCGGCGTCATCCGCAGCAGTGTCGGCATCGGCGCTTTGCTCTATTTGGGCATCGGCGATACCATCCGCGTTTCCCTGACTGCCCATCCCAAAGAAGAAGTCACCGCGGCTTACGAAATTCTGAAAAGCCTTAACCTGCGGCAGCACGGGCCTGTGCTGGTCAGCTGCCCCACTTGCGGCCGCACTGAAGTTGATTTGGTCAAACTGGCGTCACAGGTTGAAAAAGAACTGCACAAAATCAAGAAGCCTATCAAGGTCGCCGTCATGGGTTGCGTGGTTAACGGCCCCGGTGAAGCCGCCGACGCCGATGTCGGCATCGCCTGCGGCAAAGGTAAAGGTATCCTCTTCCGCAGCGGTAAAAAAATCAGGGTGGTTCCGGAAGCCGATTTTCTCACTGCGCTAATGGCCGAGGTCACCAAATTATAAAATCCACCAACCCTGGTTATTCTTCCACTTGGTATTTCGCCCGCTCGCTGGCATCCTGCAACCAGCCGGATTTCGCGTCCTCTTTAATGTCAAACTCCGGCACGTATGGCTTGATGTCCAGCAACGGCGTCCCGCCCAGCATGTCCACCCCGCCGATATTCAGGATATTATCTTTTACGCCATAAAGTTTGACCACGGATAAACCTATCGGATTCGGCCGGTTGAAATGCCGGATTGCGAAAATACCTTTTTTATCCTTATCCAGAAAAGGCTTGGTTAACAATGCACACCCTTCCGCCTGGTGAAAAAAGTAAATCAGTATTAAATGTGAGAAACCGGAGATACCCTGTAATCCTTCCGTATATTCAGGCAGCAACTCAATGTACCCTTTATTGTTCGGCGCAAAACACCCCTGTATCGGCGTATTTTCTTTTTTCGAATAAGGCGTATATATCATTCCGATAAACTTGAGCGTAATTTCAGCGGACATTTCTCCTCCATCTAAACCCCGAATAATTGATTTTATCTTTATATTTTTCTCGAAAACAAGTTCTGCCTTGTATACTTGACATTATTATATAGTATACTTTACTATATAAATATAAGTATGCCGGGAGCAAACTTTATCTTTGCGGCGCAGGTGATGCCTGACCCATCGCCTGTCCGGTTCTCAAAGATGCCGTGTCTCTCCCGGCATCTTTGTTTTTTCAGTAATTTTCCTCCTGCTTTCACTGCAAATTTTCATTAATTCCATTCCTGAACTGGCGTCTTACCCCCTGAATATGATTTAATAATGAAAAAGAAAGTCAGGATTTAAATTTATGCGTGTCACAAAATTATTCGGCAAAACCCAGCGGGAAATTCCCGCCGAAGCAGATACAATAAGCCATCAGCTGCTCATCCGTACCGGCATGGTCGGCCAGGTTACCGCCGGTGTTTATACCATCATGCCGCTCGCCTGGCGCAGCCTGAAAAAAATCGAGAACATCGTCCGTGATGAAATGAATCTGGCCGGCGGGCAGGAAATCACCATGCCCGTTCTCCAGCCGCTGGAACTCTGGCAAAAATCCGGCCGGGCGCAAATCATGGGTAAAACTTTATTTAACCTCAATGACCGCCGCGAACACGGCCTGGTTCTGGGCCCCACCCACGAAGAAGTGGTCACCGAATTGGCATCACATCATGTCCAGAGCTACCGCGACCTGCCGCTGCTGGTCTATCAAATCCAGGTCAAATTCCGCGATGAGCCCCGCCCCCGCGCCGGGCTGGTCCGTCTGCGCGAGTTTGTCATGAAAGACCTTTACAGCTTCGATGTTGACGATGCCGGCGTTGAAATCAGCTATCAGAAAATGCTTCATGCCTATGAAAATATTTACCGGCGCTGCGGGTTGAAAGCCGTTATCGTCGAGGCGGACAGTGGCGCTATCGGCGGCAAGTTTTCCCATGAGTTTATGCTGCCCACCGAAAGCGGCGAGGACACCGTTATTTCCTGTCCTCAATGCGGCTATACCGCCAACGCGGAAAAAGCCGTCTTCAATAAAGGCACGGTTAAGAGTGACCCGCCGCTTCCCATGTCCGAAATTGCCACTCCCGGCATGAAAACCATCGAAGACCTGGCCGCTTTCCTGAAAATCCCGGCCGGGCAGACTTTGAAGGCTGTTTTCTATGCCGCCGATAATAAATTTGTTTTTGTCGTTATCCGCGGCGACCTGCCGGTTAACGAAATTAAGCTGAAAAATACCCTCCACTCCCAGGAATTGCGGCTCGCCACCGATATCGAAGTCAAGGAAAACGGTATTGTTGCCGGCTCCGCTTCTCCCGTCGGATTGAAGAATATTATGGTCGTGGTGGACGATTCAGTTACCTCCGGCACAAATTTTGTGGCCGGCGGCAACAAGCCGGATACGCACCTGCAAAATGTCAATTACCCGCGCGATTTTAAGGCGGATATCATCACCGATATTGCCCTGGCTGCCGCCGGTGATACCTGCGCCAAATGCGGTGCGAAATTTGTTTCCATGCGCGGCATCGAGGTCGGCCACATCTTCGTCCTGGGCACATTATACAGTAGTAAATTCGGCGCCAATTATATTGACGCTGCCGGCGTCTCTCACCCCTGTGTCATGGGCTGTTACGGCCTCGGCCTGAGCCGCTTGCTGGCCGCCGCCATCGAACAGCATCATGACGATAAAGGTATCATCTGGCCCATGCCCATCGCGCCCTATCAGGTCTACCTCTGTCCTTTATTCCGCGAAGGCACTGCGGTCGGGGAAACCTCCGAAAAATTATATCGGGAACTCGAAGCCGCCGGTATCGAAGTGCTATTCGACGACCGCACCGAATCGCC
>Ga0187887_10000529_pt1 | contig 37426 bp, 34 predicted proteins | sample June2016WEW_7_10_FD_132977 | JGI IMG/M metagenome (GOLD analysis project Ga0187887, IMG submission 132977) | Peatland microbial communities from SPRUCE experiment site at the Marcell Experimental Forest, Minnesota, USA - June2016WEW_7_10 | ecosystem: Environmental > Terrestrial > Soil >... | reverse complement strand
CTTAGGGCCTGCCAGTGACACCCCCGAAATAATCGAGAAAATGATCTCCGCCGGTATGGATGTTGCCCGCTTGAACCTTTCCTACGGCACTTTGGAAGAACACCGCAACACGGTCGCCATGGTTCGCGCCGCCGCCAGGAAAATAGGTCTCCCTACCGCCGTCCTGCTGGACTGCCCGGGACGCAAACGCCGCACCGGCGATACTAAAACTGTTTTCGGCGACCATCTGCAATTTGCGCAGGATAATCAGCTGGATTATATCGCGCTTTCATTCATTACCTCGACGGAACAGGTGGCAGAAGTTCAGGCGCTGGCCAAAGCCATGAAAATCAACATTCCCATCATCACAAAAATAGAAAAAGGCGAGGCGCTCGCTGTCAGCGATTCCATTATTGCCATCAGCGACGGCGTCATGGTAGCCCGAGGCGACCTGGGCTTACAGATTAATATTGAGAAAGTGCCGCTGGCGCAGAAGAAAATTATCCATGAAGCCAACCACCGAGGCAAACCGGTCATCACCGCCACCGAAATGCTGGAATCAATGGTGAAATCCCCCACACCCACGCGGGCGGAAGCCACCGACGTGGCCAACGCGGTCCTTGACGGCACGGATGCGGTGATGCTCTCCGAAGAAACATCAGTCGGGCAATACCCGCTGGAAGCAATCAAAATGATGGTGAAAATCATCCTCGAGGCAGAAACCGTCCTGCCGCACGATAATGTTTATAACGAACCGCGTGCTGACTTTTTAAGCCAGGTAGATGATGCTGCTGCCCGGGCTGCCTGCGATATTGCCTGCCAGATTAATGCTAAAGCAATTGTCGCTTTGACTGCCGGCGGCACGACGGCTTTACGGGTGGCCAAACACCGTCCCGCCCAACCGATTCTGGCCGTAACTTTGTCTGAAATTACGATGCGGCGGCTAAACCTAGTCTGGGGCACCTATCCGCTGGTCAAAGCTTCCCCCAATAGTCTGGAAGAATGGGAAGGGGTCGCCCGCGCGGTGACCGTGGAGGCCGGTTTAGCTAAAACCGACGATGTCATCGTCGTCACGGCCGGTCTGCCGCTGGGGATTCCCGGCAGCACCAACATGGTCAGGGTGTTAAAAGTATAAAAAAAGAGGGAGTGCTTCTGCACTCCCTCTTTTTATTTCCGGCTTATTTGCAACGAAATCCGTGTGTCTTTATCAATCGCTCAGATATTTTTTCGCCAGTTTGACAAGAAAGTCCGTTTTCAGGTGGAGGCTGGCAATATCAATTTTTTCGTTTTTGCCGTGCACCGAATCGCTTAATGCCTTGTCCACGTTGAGCGTCATCGCGCTGATGCCGTAACTGGGGATACCCATTTCCCGCAGGTACCGGGAATCGGTCGCGCCGGTGCAAATCGTCTGTAAAATCGGCGCGTCGCCGACAAACTCTTTCAGCGTCTCTTCCACCAACCCGTAATATTTGCAATCGGCACTGGAGAATGACGGCATGTGATACTGAACCTGTTCGACCTTAACATCACCAAGGATTTCTTTCAGTTCGTTAATCACGTATTCCCAGCTTTGCCCGGGTAGAATCCGGATGTCCACCTGTGCTTCGCAGCTGTCCGGCACGATATTAGTTTTCACCCCGCCCTGGATTACGTCGGGAGAAATTGTCATTCTGGTGATAGCGGAAAGATAAGGCAAAATGGCTTTATCGCTGAACTTTTCGAGCACTTCGTCCACGTTGTCTTCGGTGATGACATCATTAATCCCGTCAAGCCTGGCAATCGTTTGCAACAACCGCTGCGTTTCCTCGGTCAGCACCGTATGCGGCCGGTACCTGGCTAACCCGTTAATTACACGGGCCATTTTCACCACCGCATTGTGTTCCAGCATCGGCACCGAGCCGTGGGAACTGACACCCCTGGCGGTCAGTTTCATCCAGGCGGGGCCTTTTTCTCCGATGGATAAACAATGATAGGTCCGCCCCTTGACCACCAGAGGCTCATCGCCTTCGTTAATCGCAAAATCTGCCATGATTTTTTCAGGATATTTGGCCGAAAGGATGCCCGCGCCCATCGCGCCTCCGACTTCTTCATCGGCGGTGGCGGCGAAGATTAATTTCCCGTTCAGCTGCGCGGTTTGTGCCAGTTGGATGACCGCACTGGCTTCAATTGCGACTAGTCCTTTGCAATCAATAGCGCCTCGGCCGTAGACAAATCCGTTTTTGATTTCTCCGGAAAACGGCGGGAAATCCCAACCGTCGGAAGACGGCACAACGTCAGCATGGGACAGGTAAAGCAGTTTTCTCTCGCCTTCTCCCAGGTTGGCGATGAAACTTGCCCGGCCCGTCTCCGGTTCAATTATTTCGTTCGGGATATCGAAGTTGTCAAACAGCCTTTTCAGGTATTGCGCCACGCCGATTTCCCCGCCGGGCGGATTGACCGATTGGATTCTGACCAGGTCGGAGAGTATATTTTCGACCTCGGGGGGAGTATTTTGTTTTGGTGGTTCATTACTCATGATGTCATCCTTCCGCCAGTTTTTGTCCGGCTTCAAATGCTTTCTGCATCGCTTCCGGCTGTTTAAGAACGGCGCCTTTTTCATCTATTTTTGATAAAAGCAGGTCGCCGGCATATTCAATTTCCAATACGTGGAACCAGGTTTTGACGATTTCCAGCGTCGGTTCGAACATGTTTTTCATCCCCGTCCCGCCGACGGAAATTAAAAAGCCTTTCCGCTTCTTTTCCCGGCTTAAAGGCGCGGTTTTCAGCACATATTTTCGCGCCCAGAGGCACTGGCAGCGGTCAATCATCGCCTTCACGGCCGCCGGCGGCCCGGAAAATTGCACCGGCGAAGCCAGCACCACCACATCGGCTTTTTCCAGCTCCGCGTAAACCTGCTGCATATCGTCCTGATACCGGCATTTTCCTTCTTTGAGGCAGGCATCGCAATGCTGGCAGGGAATATATTTGAGCCGGTTCAGGTAAATCGTGTTTACTTCAGCCCCTTTCCCGGCGGCGCCCTTCAGCAGCTCGGCCAGCAGCAGGTCGGTGTTCCCGTCACGGCGCGGACTGCCGGCAATTCCCAGAATTTTCACAAGCCCTGTTCCTCAATCATTTTCAGAATCGCCGTTTCACGGTTACGCATCACCGATTTCCGTCTGGGGACGTCGTGGTCGTAACCCAATAAATGCAGGATACCGTGAATCAGCAGGATTTCAACCTCACGTTTTACCGGATGGCGGTGTTCATCCGCCTGTTTTATCGCCTGCGGGTAAGAAATGACAATATCACCGAGATGCAGTTTACCATCCGGGACTTTCACAAAGGCCGGCGCGGTCGCCAATTGTTCGTTCATCGGGAAAGACAGGACGTCGGTCGGACGGTCTTCATCCAGATATTTCAAATTCAGTTTGTGGATTTCCTCGTCCCCGGTGATCACCAGCCCCATTTCGGATTTCGCACTGACATTTTCCGCTTTTTGAACCAGCCGGATGATATTTTTCAGCCAGGCGGTTTTAATCTCGTTTTTATATTCTTTTCCAATTTGGATGTTTATTTCCATATGTGCAATGATAACATAGAATCAGAAGCCAGACAACCAACCTTTAGTCTGAAAAGCATAGGTATTTCGTTCTACAGCTGAAATAATGTAAAATGACGTAATCGCGGTTGATGGGTTGAACAGGATGAAAACATTAGTACTTGATGCCATGGGCGTAATTTATCCGGTTGGGGACGATGTCCATAATTTGCTGTGCCCTTTCATCACCGCTAAGCACAGTGCCGGCGATTATGCCACTGTGGAGAAATATTATATTCAGGCGAGCTGCGGAAAAATATCTGCCCGCGATTTGTGGCAAGCGGTGGGAATTGACCCGAAGCTGGAAGATGAATACCTGCAAAGGTTTGAACTGACTCCTGGCCTGCCGGATTTTCTGAAAAAGGCCAAGTCCCGCGGGGTCGAAATCTGGTGTTTATCGAATGATTTGGCGGAATGGTCGCAGAAATTAAGAACCAGATTCGGGTTGGAAAAATACTTCAGGGGATTTATCATCAGCGGCGATGTCGGCCTGCGCAAACCAGACCCGATGATTTTCCGTTTGCTGCTCGAACGGTCGGGCGTACCGGCCAGGCAGTTGTTATTTGTAGACGATAATCCACTAAACATCGTTGCGGCTACGGCACTGGGCATCGATTCGGTGCTGTTCTCACCCTCAGGTAATACGAAGCTAAATAAAAAATACCGCCGGGCTGCCGCGTTTGACGATATCCTGCCGTTAATGGACTGAGTTCTTTACAAATTTTGCGGGGCAATAATAGAATCTTGGTCAACAAAAGTGTTACAATAATTACTTGTGGCTATGGAGGGATCGCATAGTGGTCTAGTGCGGCCGCCTGCTAAGCGGTTGCCCTACGAAAGTGGGGTCCCGGGTTCAAATCCCGGTCCCTCCGCCATCTAATCGCAAAGGCTCAAGATTCAATAATCAATAGTCGAGCAAATTTCTCAAACAAATAAAAAACCATCCTCTTATCCCTATTAAAACAACCGCCCTTCCCCATTCTGATTCTGCGCAGGCATGCCAAAAGATGGAAGATAAGTTTTCCGGGAATCTGGTCAAAGATTACATCTACTGGTCAGTCTACATTCATGAAAACCAGGGCTATCTGGGACGCTGCGTTATCTGGTGTAAAAGAGCAAACGCCCTTGACCTGACGGATGTTGTGCCAGCAGAGCAACAGGAATTAATTATAATCTTAAAAGACCTGTACCAGGCAACAAAAAGGTCTTTTCAGGCGGATTGGTTCAATTACGCTTTCCTGGGGAACGGTGTACGCCACCTGCATTGTCATTTTATTCCCCGGTATCAGTCTCCGCGGATTTTTCGCGGTACCGCTTTTGAGGATAAACTTTGGGGACACAACTATAAAACCGATCATACTTTCATTACCTCCCCGGAATTACTTGAGCGGATCAGAAATGAACTGAAGCAAGCTTTGGGCTAAATTCCGCCACCGTCATTCCTCTTCAATTGCCGAACCTGCTAAAATAACGGTAGTCCTGCAGCTTTTTTCAATCACTAAAATATTGGAGTTAATCATTGCCTAATTATTATCTCTGGACTATCGGTTGCCAGATGAACAAAGCAGAATCGGAACGGCTGGCCAGTTTGTTTGCAGAAACCGGTTATCAGCTTGCCGCCGATGTAAAGCAGGCGGATATAATCGTAGTGAATACATGCGTCGTCCGCCAGAACGCCGAAGACCGCGCGGTGCACAAACTCCAGAACTTCAAACCGCTGAAAAAAGCCCGCCCGGAGATAATCATCGCCGTAACCGGCTGCTGGGTCGACTCAAATGTTGACAGGCTCAAAGCCAATTTTCCTTATGTGGATTACTTTTTTAAAGCCGGCGAATGCCCGCCATGGGTGGACCGGGAAAAATGGTCGCAGGCTTTACCCCAAAAACCACCTCCCGCCGCCTACGTGCCGATTATTCAGGGGTGTAATAATTTCTGCGCTTATTGCGTGGTGCCCTACCGCCGCGGCCGGGAAAAAAGCCGCCCCTTATCCGAAATTGTCTGTGAAGTCACAGAACTGGCGCGCCGCGGTACGAAAGAAGTCACTCTTTTAGGACAGAACGTCGATTCTTACGGCCATGATTTACCGGAAAAGCCGGACCTCGCCGACCTGCTTACCGAATTGAACGGCATCGACGGCCTTTGCCGCATCCGTTTCCTGACCAATCACCCCAAAGATATGAGCCGCCGCTTGATTGAAACGGTCGCCCGGCTGGATAAAGTCTGTAAAAATATTACCTTGCCCGCCCAGGCCGGCAGCAACGAAATATTAAAGGCCATGCGCCGCGGATACACCATCGAAGATTATAAAAAACTGGTTAGTGACATCCGTGATAAAATCCCGGATGTGGGACTGGTCAGCGATATCATTGTCGGTTTCCCCACGGAAACGGAAGCGCAATTTCAGCAAACGGTTGATTTGTTGACCGAACTACGGTTCGATACCGTTCACCTGGCTGCTTATTCGCCCCGCCCCGGTACCATCGCCGCCCGTGAAATGCCCGACGATGTCGCGGAAGATGAGAAAAAAAGACGGTTGAAAACGCTGGAAACCCTGCAGGAAAAAATCCTGACTGAAATCAACTCCAACCTCAAGGGAAAAATCGTTGAAATTCTGGTGGAAGGGAAACAGAAAGGCAAATGGTTCGGCCGCACAGGCACGGACAAGCTTGTCTTTTTTAACGATAATGTAAATTACACGGGAAAACTGGTAAACTTAAAGATAGACAGTACCAGTCCCTGGTCGCTTCAGGGTACAATTGAGAATTAAATAAGGAGACATAATTTGCGTAAGTCAAAAATTCTAGGTGTAGGTATTATTCTGGCGTTACTGGCATTAACGGTATCGCTCAGCAGCTGCGCCACCAGCAGCGGAACCACTACCACCACCAGCAGCTCATCCAGCACTCTGAGTTTCGTCTATCTGCTGATTTTCATCGTGGTAATCTTCGGGTTCATGTATTTCTTCACCATCCGTCCCCAGCGCAAGAAACAGCAGGAAACCATGAAAATGTTGCAGGCACTCCAGAAAGGCGAAAAAATCATCACCAACGCCGGCATCTACGGCACAATCGATACTGTTTATGAAGACAGTTTCCTGATTAAGACTGACGCCGGTTCCACCATGAGAGTGGCGAAATGGGCGGTTGTCGGCAAACAGCCGGAAGAACCCGCGGCGCACAGTTAACCCAAAATAATACATTGAAACCATGAGCCTATCCGGCGAGGAGATTTACCAGGGTGAGTTATTATGACTACATATTGGTAGGCAGTGGTATTGCAGGACTTTACACTGCCTTGCTGGCCAAAGAGCAAGGCAGTGTTCTTATTCTCACTAAAAGCGGTATCGAGGAATGCAATACCCGGCATGCCCAGGGCGGCATTGCGGCGCCTATCGGCCTCAACGATTCTGCCGAATTACATATTAAAGACACACTGGCTGCCGGTAAAGGACTGAGCGATGAAGAAGCCGTCCGGATTCTGGCCACCGAAGCGCCGGACAGGATTGCCGATTTGGTCAGATTCGGCGTCCCCTTCGATACGCTGGAGGGGAAAATCGCGCTGACGATGGAAGCGGCGCATAGCGTCCCCCGCATTCTCCATGCCGGCGGCGACGCCACCGGCGAACACATCGAAGTTACCCTCAGCAAACGGGTTCGTGCGTCAAAAATCAGGGTTTTAGAAAGCTACCTGGCGACAGAAATCCTGTTGGAAAAAGGCAAAGTCAAGGGCGTCAAGGCCATGAACTGCCGCACCGGGGCTTTCGAAGAATTTGAATGTAAATGGCTGATTCTGGCCACCGGCGGGGCCGGCCAGCTTTATAAATTCAACACCAATTCGGAAATTGCGACGGGTGACGGTTTGGCCCTGGCCTACAAAGCCGGCGCGGAAGTCACCGATATGGAGTTCTTCCAGTTCCATCCCACGGCGCTGCGTTTGTCCGGCGTGCCGACCTTTCTAATATCGGAAGCGGTCCGCGGCGAAGGCGGCATCCTGCGCAACATCCACGGTTACCGCTTTATGCCCGACTATACGCCTGAAAAAGAACTCGCCTCGCGGGATGTCGTTGCCCGCAGCATCGTTTATGAAATGGCTAAGACCGGTGCGGATAACGTTTTTATTGATGTTACCCATCTGCCCCATAACCTGGTAACCACCCGTTTCCCGAACATCTACCAGTTCTGCCTGGATTATGGACTGGATATCACCAAAGAAATGGTGCCGGTGGCCCCGGCCGCTCACTATTTTATGGGCGGGGTCAAGGTCAATACCTGGGGCGAAACCAACATTCCCGGCCTTTTTGCCGCCGGGGAGACCGCCTGCACCGGCGTACACGGCGCCAACCGGCTCGCTTCAAACTCGATGCTGGAAGTGTTGGTCTTCAGCAAGCGCATCATGGAAAAAACAAAAGCCGGCCGTACTCCCATGGCCGCCGAAAAGAAAATTACCGCTGACGAATATCACGTTTTACCGGCACGAAAATCCAGGAAAAAGATGCCGGATATCAGTGTCTCCAACCTGAAAAATATGATGTGGGATAAGGTCGGTATCATCCGCAACAAAGAAGGCCTGACGGCCGCCGCCACCACCCTTGCCGCCTGGCAGCGGGGCCTGCCGCTGACCGAAAGGGTATCCTACGAACTGAGCAATATGATTCTGACCGGCAACCTGATGGCGGAAGCCGCCCTCATCCGGGAAGAGAGCCGCGGCGCCCAGTTCCGTACCGATTTCCCTGAGACTTCTGACGCCTGGCTGCACCACATCATTTTCACTAACCAATAAATCCCACGTCTCCCGCCTCCTCTTGCCGCTGAAAATTCCTGTACGCATTAATACCTATTTTATTGGTATTTTTTGCAATTGACTCCATATATTCACAGATGTAGAATTATGGCAGTTTAGATACGGGCTGCTGTTTCTGACGGTTTTCATGTTTGATAAACGTGAAATCAGGCAGAGGAACTGCCGTGTAATAAGTTAAGGAGTGTATCGGAGTAATATGGCTGAAAATGTCGAAAAACACATTACCTCCATGATGGAAGAAAAAAGAGTTTTCAAACCCTCCAAAGAACTGAGCCAACAGGCCTATATTAAAAGCATGGCCCAGTACCACAAAATGTATCAGAAATCCATTGATGACCCCGAAGGCTTCTGGGGAGAAATGGCGGAACAACTCGACTGGTTTAAAAAGTGGGATAAAGTGCTGGTGCAGGATTTCTCCGACGCCAAACACGAATGGTTCGTCGGCGGTAAGATTAACGTCTCCTACAACTGCGTTGACCGTCACCTCACGGGCCCGCGCAAGAATAAAGCCGCCTTTATCTGGGAAGGCGATATCGGTGATGTCCGGACCTTAACCTACCAGCAGCTGTATTATGAAGTCAACAAATTCGCTAATGTGCTCAAAAAACTGGGCGTGAAAAAAGGTGACCGCGTCTCCATTTACCTGCCGATGATTGTCGAGTTGCCGATTGCGATGCTGGCCTGCGCCCGGATCGGGGCCGTTCACAGTGTCGTCTTCGGTGCGTTCAGCGGCGATGCCCTGCGGGACCGCATGAACGACTGCGCGTCTACGGTGCTGGTTTGCAGCGATGGTTACTACCGCAGCGGCAAGACGATTAACAGCAAAGACAACGCGGACGAAGCGCTGAAATCATGTCCTTCCATCAAAAAAGTCGTGGTCGTCAAACGCGCCGGTATTCCCATCAAAATGGAAGCCGGGCGTGACGTGTGGTACGAGGACCTGATGAAAGATCCCGACCTGCCCCGGTATTGCAAGCCGGAAGAATGCGACGCGGAAGACCCCTTATTCATCCTTTACACCAGCGGCAGCACCGGCAAACCGAAGGGTGTGCTCCACACACAGGCCGGTTACCTGCTTTACACCGCGTTGACTTTCAAATATGTTATGGATTACAAGGACGAAGACACCTATTTCTGTACCGCCGATATCGGGTGGATTACCGGTCACAGCTACAACTGCTACGGCACCCTGGCCAACGGCGCGACGATGGTGTTGTTTGAGGGCGTTCCTACCTATCCCAATCCGGACCGGTTCTGGGAATTAATCGAAAAATATAAGGTCAGCATTTTCTACACCGCCCCTACCGCACTGCGTTCGTTAATGAAAGACGGCGATGCCTGGCCGAATAAACACGATTTAAGCAGTTTGCGCATCCTGGCCACCGTCGGCGAACCCATCAATCCCGAAGCCTGGATGTGGTATTACAACGTCATCGGCAAAGGCAAATGCCCCATTATCGATACCTACTGGCAGACGGAAACAGGCGGCTTCATGCTGACCCCGCTGCCCGGCGCTACTCCCATCAAACCCGGCTCCGCCACCATGCCTTTCTTCGGTATTGACCCGGCCATCATCCGCGAAGACGGCAGCCCTTGTGATATCAATGAGGGCGGCTACCTGGTCATCAGGAAACCCTGGCCGGGCTTAATGCGCAGTGTTTACGGCGACCCCGCCAGATTCAAGAGTACTTATTTCGCCCGTTTCCCGGGCGTCTACACCACCGGCGACGGCGCCAGAAAAGACGAGGACGGCTATTATTGGCTGATGGGCCGTATTGACGATGTCATCAAGGTTTCCGGCCACCGTATCGGCACGGCGGAAGTGGAAAGCGCTTTCGTGGCCCACCCCAGCGTGGCCGAAGCCGCGGTTGTCGGTATGCCGCACCCCATCAAAGGCGAAGGCATTTATGCCTTTGTGACATTAAAATCCGGCGTGCCGAAGACCGAAGAGCTCAAGAAAGAACTGGTCGCCTGGGTACGCAAACAGATTGGCCCGCTGGCTTCCCCGGATAAAATCCAGTTCGCCGACGGTTTACCCAAGACCAGAAGCGGCAAAATTATGCGCCGCATCCTCACCAAGATTTCCGCCGGCGACGTCGGGAACCTGGGCGATACCAGCACCCTGGCCGACCCGTCCGTCGTGGACACCCTGGTCAAAGAGCGGTTATAGCATCGGTTCACAACCAACAGCTTTTAAATCCCCTCCTTCTGATTCAGGAAGGAGGGGATTTTGTTTTTGCTTAGCTACCCAGGCATTAAGAGTCGGATAAGAGTCAACACTGTTGGGGTAATCAGTTTTATGGAAAACTCTGAGGCTGTCCGAAAATAGGCTTTTGAAATGATTTTTATGGATTCCCGCCTGCGCGGGAATGACAAACCGGTGAAAACAGTTTCAAGCTTTGCTTGAAACTGTTTTCTTTTTATTGTCATTGTCGGGCTTGACCCGACAATCCAGAAGATTTCGGGAAAAATTATACAAAGGAATTTATCTTCCTCAATCTTTACCTAAGAATCCTTGTCGCCAGGAAATACATTACTTCAGCATTCTGATATAAGGATTTCGTATTTACCTTCCGCCACTTGTTTTATTACCTGATTTACAGATAAAATGAAACTATACGTTCTTTTGATGCGGTTTCAAATTATTTTATCGGGACTACCTGATTAGCTAAGTTTAACTTATGGAGCGGCTTAACTGTGGGTAAAACAATTTCTGAATTAATACTGAGTGCCAAATCCGGCAGTGATGTGAGCGCCGGCGATATCGTCGTCGCGCAGGTTGACCTGGCTTTTGTGCAGGACACCACCGGGCCGTTGACCGTGCGGCAATTCCGCGCCGCCAAATTTAAAAAACCGGCGGAAACCCTAAAAGCAGCTTTATTCCTGGACCATGCCGCACCCAGTCAGAGCCGGGAAATGTCCAATGACCATATCCTGCTGCGTGAATTCGCAGCGCAAACCGGCGCGATGCTCAGTGAGGTAGGCGACGGCGTCTGCCATCAGATTGTCGCCGAATCGTTGGCTAAACCCGGCGACTTGATTGTCGGGACAGACTCTCATACCGTGACGGCCGGCGGTCTGGGCGCTTTCGCCTGCGGTATGGGCTCCTCGGATGTCGCCATTGCGCTGGGACTGGGCCGCACCTGGTTCCGTGTCCCGGAAACTTTTTTCATTGAATTAAAAGGTAAATTCGCCAAAGGCGTCAATGCCAAAGATTTGATTCTGTATCTCATCGGGAAAATCGGGGCGGACGGCGCCACCTACAAAGCGCTGGAATTCGGCGGGGCCGGGGTGGCCAATATCAGCATGCCGCAGCGTCTGACCGTTTCCAATATGGCCGTGGAAGCCGGCGCCAAAGTCGGGATTTTCCCGGCTGACGAAGTGACTCGGCGTTTCCTTACCGAACAGGGCCGGGCCGACCATTATATGCCCGTCCAGCCGGACGACGGTGCCGTTTACGAAAAGACCATTACCATCAAGCTGGGCGAACTCGAGCCGATGGTCGCCAAACCGCATACCGTAGACAATGTTGTCCCGGTCTCGGCAGTGGCCGGCATCAAAGTGCAGCAGGTATCCATCGGCACATGCACCAACGGCCGCCTGGAAGACCTGAAAATTGCCGCCAAAATCTTGAAAGGCCAGTACCGTAATCTGAAAACAAGGTTAATTATCTCTCCCGCGTCACGGGATATTCTTTTAGCCGCCACCGAAGCCGGATACATCCAGACCTTTCTCGAAGCCGGAGGCATTGTCCTGCCACCGGGCTGCGGTTCATGCCTCGGTTTGCATCAGGGCGTATTGGGCGACGGCGAAAGCTGCTTCTCCACGGCCAACCGTAATTTTAAGGGTCGAATGGGCAGCCCGGAAGCGTTTATCTATCTGGGCAGTCCGGCCACGGCCGCAGCCACCGCCATTAGAGGTGAAATTACCGACCCAAGGGAGTTTCTATAGATGCTGAAAGGTAAAGCTTTTAAATTCGGCGACGATATTTCCACCGACCACATTATTCCGGGTAAATATGCTTATTTGCGTAGCAACCTGCCGGAGCTGGCCAAGCATGTCATGGAAGATGCCGACCCCCTGTTCGCCTCCCGCGTAAAACCGGGCGATTTTATCGTCGGCGGCAACAATTTCGGCCTGGGTTCCAGCCGGGAACATGCCCCGTTGGTCATTAAAATGGCCGGGGTGAAAGCCATTCTGGCTAAATCAGTGGCGCGCATCTTTTTCCGCAACGCGATTAATCTCGGCCTGCCGATTCTGATCTGCAATACCGACGATATCGCCAACGGCGACGAGCTGGAAATCGAGCTGGAAGCCGGTATCATCCGCAATAAGACTAACGGTAAAGTGCTCACCTTCGGTAAAATTCCGGATGTAATGCTGAAAATTCTGGATGAAGGCGGACTGTTGCCTTACATCGAAAAACACGGCGATATCAAAGTCTAAAATATAAAGATAAAGTCGGGGGGAAACAATGGTTTACAATGTGACACTCATTCCCGGTGACGGCGTCGGACCGGAAGTTACCGAAGCCACCAAACGCGTGCTGGAAGCCACCGGAGTCAAATTTAACTGGGAAATGGGTGAAGTGGGCAGTTATGCCATGGAAAAATACGGCACGCCCCTGCCGGCTTACGTCATTGAATCGGTGAAAAAAAATAAAGTCGCGCTGAAAGGCCCGGTGACCACTCCGGTCGGGTCCGGGTTCCGCAGCGTTAATGTCGCCCTACGCAAAGAACTGGAGCTTTTCGTTTGTCTCCGGCCCTGCAAGACCTATCCCGGCGTGCCATCGCTTTATAAAAATATTGACCTGGTTATGGTCCGCGAAAACCTGGAAGACCTTTACGCCGGCATCGAATTTGAAAAAGGTACCCCGGAAGCCGCCAACCTGATTAAATTTATCGCCGACGCCAAAAAAGGAGCCATCCGGCCGGATTCCGGCATCAGCATCAAACCGATTTCCGAATTCCGCAGCAAACGCATCGTGAAATTTGCCTTTGACTATGCCCGCCGGTATCACCGTAAAAAAGTTACGGCCGTGCATAAAGCCAATATTATGAAATTCTCCGACGGCTTATTCCTGGCCTGCGCGCGTGAAATCGCCAAAGACTATCCGGATATCGAGTTTGAAGATCGAATCGTTGACAATATGAGTATGCAGCTGGTGCAGAAACCGGAGGCATACGACGTTTTAGTCGCGCCAAATCTATACGGCGATATTCTCTCCGACCTTTGTGCCGGACTGGTGGGCGGCTTAGGCGTCGCTCCCGGCGCCAACCTCAGCTCCGATTTGGCGCTCTTTGAAGCGACTCACGGAAGCGCCCCCAAATACACCGGGATGAACAAAGTCAACCCCATGGCGATGATGCTTTCCGGCATGCTGATGCTCCGCCACCTCGGGGAGAAAGAAGCCGGCGACAGAGTGGAAAAAGCCGTCGCCGCCGTTATTGCCGAAGGCAAAGATGTTACTTACGACTTCAAACCGGGCAATCCCGGCAAAGCGGTCGGCACGTCGCAGGTCGCCGATGCGGTCATCCGGAAACTGCAGCGGGGATAACCACCGTTTCTCCTGTTTCCTTTGAATAATTCTTATTTCTACGGAATGTAATATTTCCGTAACAATAGATTGTTATTATTTGAATTAGGCAAGTTCGGGTTCGTTCGGAGGTGCGTATGGGTAAAATTTATTTAGTGGATGTCACCAATCGGGACGGGGTGCAGACCGCCAAACTCGGTCTATCCAAGCTGGAAAAAACGATGCTCAACATCTACCTCAACGAAATCGGTATTTTCCAGTCCGAGTTCGGTTTTACCACCACGCACCATGAAACCCATTACATCCGGGCCAACCTGAAACTGGCGGAAATGGGCGTTTTGAAACCGATTCGCCTCTCCGGATGGATTCGGGCGATGAAAGAAGATGTGGAACTAACTTATAAACTTGTACCCGAAATCGAATATCTCGCGCTTTCCACCTCCACTTCGGCCCAGATGATTAACGGCAAATACCTGGGTAAAAAGACCCCCAAAGATGTCATCAAAATGATGACGGATGCGGTGGACGCGGCCATTTCCCACGGCGCCAAGGCCATCAGCGTCAATGCCGAAGACGCTTCCCGCACCGATATCGATTATCTGGTGGAATTCGGCAAGGCCGCTAAAGAACACGGCGTTGACCGTTTGCGGTATTGCGACACCCTCGGTTACGATAATCCTTTCACGATTTATGAAACCGCCAAAACCCTGGCCGAAAAGGTCTGCATGCCCATCGAGCTGCATTGCCACGGCGATTTAGGCATGGCGGTCGCCAACTCGATTGCCGGCGCAAAGGGGGCGATTGACGGCGGGCAGGATTGTTACATCAATACCACAGTTAACGGCATCGGCGAAAGGGCCGGTAACGCCGACCTGGTGGCCATCCTGCTGGCCATTTTAAAATCCAAGGACTTTTCTAAAAATTACCACATGGGCCATAAAATCAATTTATCCCGGGCCTGGATGACCGCCCAATTTGCTTCATATGCTTTCCGCGTGCCGATTCCCATCAATCAACCGGGTGTCGGCGCCAATGCTTTTGCCCATGCTTCGGGGATTCATGCCGACGGCGTGCTAAAAGATGCGGCGAATTACGAATTGTACAGCTATGAAGAGCTGGGCCGCGGCGAACCGGAACTGGTGGAAACGGGCCGTGAAATCATCACCGGCCAGTACAGCGGCATTTCCGGCTTCAGCCATGTCATGAACAAAATTTCTCACGACAAAGCCATTACTTTCAACGATGCGGAAGAAGCCGCCAGGGTCCTGGAACTGGTAAGATATGCCAATGTCGCGGCGCAGAAACCGCTGACTAAGGATGAACTGCTTTTCATCGCCCGGTATCCGGAAATCGCCAGAGAATTACTGACGATGACGCCGCTGAATGGTGCAGGCCAGTAATAATTATCGGTTGATTTGAGCAAGAGGGCGTGAATCTGCACGCCCTCTTTTTTTAAACAAGGCTTGAGGCGGTTTGCACCACTGTAACCTTTCCACGGAAAGCAAATCTCTTCTCCTTGAGCCCGCAGGCGAAATACTTTTAACCTTCAGTCAAAATGTACAGGGAAAAGATTATGATGAGGGAGTTTTCTACAATACAAATATATTAAACACAAAATGAACGATGGGATCTGATTACCGGACAAAATAAACGTAGAGGAATGTGGCTCTTTTTTACCCAATTATTTTCACCTGAACTTATGCCTCCAACTACTAACTCCCCACCGTTATCAGGCACATTTTCTTCAGTTTTCAGTTGTGGCATCTAAGCCTTTTCAATATTAAAATCCTGTTAAAAATACCTTAAATATTTGAGGTTTTCTTTAATTGGGGTTATAATTTCTAGAGTGTCAAAAAATAGTCAGGAGTCAATGGTTGGCTTAAACTTATTCGTTCCATTCCCCTTTCGACGTTCCGGTAGTGGAAACAGCCGGGAAAACATCCCCGGTCAATATAGCGGATTCAGCCGATTTATGAGCAAGATTACCAGCTAAAAAATACCAGTTTTCCGTGATGCTTAAAAAACCGTCAGGACAACCCCGGCGTAGCGCAGAAACCCTTGTCAACCACCAGCGCCGCTTCATCGCGCAGTATCCGGAAATTATCAAAGACAACTATTAATTATCGATAAGGAGTTACCATGAAAAAATATGTGTATACCTTTGGCGGCGGCACCGCAGAAGGTAAAGCCAGCGACAAAAATCTGTTGGGCGGCAAGGGCGCCAACCTCGCGGAAATGTGCGCGTTAGGTATTCCGGTGCCCGCCGGTTTCACCATCAGCACCGAGTGCTGCACGGATTATTATGCTAACGGCTGCAAACTCCCCGCGGAGTTGACCGACCAGGTTCTCGCCGGAATGAAAAAAATCGAAGCTATCATGGAAAAGAAATACGGCGATGCCCTTAATCCCCTGCTGGTTTCCTGCCGTTCCGGCGCCCGTTCATCCATGCCCGGAATGATGGATACCGTCCTTAATGTCGGACTTTCCCCCGCCACCATCCCCGGCATGATTGCCAAAACTAAAAATCCGCGTTTTGTCTGGGATTCCTACCGGCGCTTAATCATGATGTATGCCGACGTCGTGATGGAGAAAGCGGAAGGTCTTGAGCCGGCGTTAGGCAAAGGCATCCGCAAAATCCTCGATGAAAAACTTGACGAAGTCAAGCATTCCAAAGGCTACAAATCTGATACCGACCTGACCGCCGCTGACCTGGAAGCGCTCGCCGGGGAATTTAAGGCGTTAATTAAAAAACACCTCAATAAACCTTTTCCGGACGACCCGATGGCGCAGCTCTGGGGCGGCATCGCTGCCGTCTTCAAGAGCTGGAACGGCAAGAAGGCCATCTCCTACCGCCGGATTGAAAAAATCCCGGATGATTGGGGCACAGCCGTCAACGTCCAGGCCATGGTCTTCGGTAACATGGGTGATACCTCTGCGACCGGTGTCGCTTTTACCCGTAACCCCGCTACCGGCGATAATAAGTTCTACGGCGAATGGTTGCTCAATGCACAGGGTGAGGACGTCGTGGCGGGTATCCGTACCCCGAGCCCAATCAACGACGATACCAAGAACGAACAGAACAAACATCTCCAGAGTATGCAGTCCCTGATGCCGTCAACCTACAAGGAACTGGACGCCATTCGCGCCACGCTTGAGAAAAACTACCACGACATGCTGGATATTGAATTCACCATCCAGGAAAAGAAACTCTGGATGCTCCAGTGCCGCGTGGGCAAGAGAACCGGTACTGCTGCCCTGAATATGGCAATTGATATGCTCGATGAAAAACTGATTGATGAGAAGACCGCCATTATGCGGGTTGAGCCCAAGCAGCTCGACGAACTCCTCCATCCGATTATTGATCCGGAAACGGAAAAAACCGCCAAGCTCATCGTCAAAGGGCTACCGGCCGGGCCCGGCGCCGCCTCCGGCGCGATTGTCTTCACCGCGGAAGATGCTGTCGCCGCCGCACGCGCCGGTAAGAAAAATATCCTGCTGCGCGAAGAAACTAACCCCGAAGACGTTGAAGGGATGAGGGCCGCCTCCGGCATCCTCACCGCCCGCGGCGGTATGACCTCCCATGCGGCGCTCGTTGCCCGCGGCTGGGGCAAATGCTGCATTGTGGGGGCAGGCGCCCTGCGTGTGGATGTGAAAACCCGGCAGGCCATGGTTGCCGGTACCGATATCGTACTGAAAGAAGGGGATGTCATTACCCTGAACGGGACCAGCGGATATGCCTATCAGGGCTCACTGCCGATGATGGATGCCAGCGAAAATCCGCGCTTCAAACGGTTTATGACCATGGCGGATAAGTTCCGTACCATGGGCGTGCGTACCAATTCGGATACCCCCGAGGATGCTCAGGTTGCCCGCAATTTCGGCGCCGAGGGTATCGGCCTTTTCCGCACCGAGCACATGTTCTACGGGGCCGGCTCCGATAAACCCCTCTTCTTCTTGCGCAAGATGATTCTCAGCAACACCGTAGCGGAACGCAAAGTCGCTCTCGCCGAGCTTTATCCCTTTGTTAAAGCCTCCATTAAAAAGACTTTGGAAGTCATGGATGGGCTGCCGGTAACCATCCGTCTGCTGGACCCGCCGCTGCATGAATTTGTGCCGCAAGGGGCGGAAAAACAGGCCGAGTTGGGCAAGGCACTGGGGCTTGCCCCCGAACAAATCCGCGAGCGCGGTGAAGAATTGCACGAGTCTAACCCGATGATGGGTCACCGTGGTGTCCGTCTCGGTATCAGCTATCCGGAAGTGACCGAAATGCAAGTCCGTGCCATCTTCGAATGTGCGGCGGAATTGAACAAAGCCGGTCACAAGTGCATTCCTGAAATCATGGTGCCGGTAACCTGCGACGTTGCCGAGCTTGATGTTACCAAGAAAATTGTTGATGCCGTCGATGCCGATGTCAGGAAGCGCTACGGATTGACCACACTGGAGTACAAGTACGGCACAATGATCGAAATTCCGCGCGCCGCTCTCCTGGCCGACCGCATGGCTAAAACCGCCGAATTTTTCTCCTTCGGTACCAACGATTTGACCCAGATGACCTTCGGCTTCAGCCGCGACGATATCGGCTCGTTCATGAACGACTATCTGGAACAGAAAATCCTGGCCGCCGATCCCTTCCAGACCATTGACCAGGACGGTGTCGGGCAGCTGATTAAAATGGCCGTCGAGAAGGGCCGAGGCATCAAACCGCACCTTAAAGTCGGCATCTGCGGCGAGCAGGGCGGCGACCCCGCCTCCGTCGAATTCTGTTTCAAGAATAACCTGACCTATGTCAGCTGTTCGCCTTTCCGGGTACCGATTGCGCGGCTGGCCGCAGCACAGGCTGCAATAAAAGCAAAAAGCTAGACTTAAAAAGCAACAAAGAGGGATGTTTGATTTGCTCTAATCTCCCTCTTTCTGTTATTGTTAAAATATAGAGATTAAGCTCCCATTACAGGAGGAATCATGAAAGAAAAAGTTCAGGCTGCCCTGGATAAAGTCCGGCCGTCCTTACAGGCCGACGGCGGCGATATCGAACTGGTAGATGTCAAGAACGGCATTGTCAGCGTCCGGCTGCAGGGCCATTGCGCCGGCTGACCGATGTCACAGATGACGCTCAGGATGGGCGTCGAGAGGTTCTTAAAAGAACAGGTCCCGGAAGTCAAACAGGTCGTTGCGGTTTAGTTCCCGCGCCAAAGCAGAATAATTAAAAAAGGCAACTCTATCCAAAAAGATGGGGTTGCCTTTTTGTTTATCTTTTTTATGGAGAATTTTTATTGATATATATTTGTAACGCCTTTGCGCACAAAATTAACAGGTAGAGCATAAATACGACTAAAGCAATAACCGGTAAAATTAAGATTAAAGCCAGGAAACTCATTAATCTTCCTCCGTCAGATGAAAATAATAAAGTATTATTACTATAACATCATGCTTGATATCTCTTCAACTGTTTCTTTTATGATTTATTTTTGATAACAGCCTGTTATACATTTTCTTCGAAAATCGGTGCCCGATTCGCGGTAAGGTATAATTAGTTTGAGGGGATGCGTTCAGCATGTTGAAATCAGCAACCAGACAGCGAGCAGCTATCAGCGTGCGCGGCGTGGTGCAGGGCGTCGGCTTCCGGCCGTTTGTCTACCGGCTGGCCGCGGCGCATCACCTGTCCGGCTGGGTGCGCAACACCTCCGGTAAAGTGGAAATCGAGGTTGAAGGCGGTAAAATAGCCATCCGGGATTTTCTGGAGGAACTGCCAAAACAAGCCCCCCCGATGTCCCGCATCGAAGATATCCAAATAAAATACTTATTCCTGCAGGGCTACGCCGATTTCCGCATTCAGGAAAGCCTCGCTCAAGCCAATCAGTATCAACTGGTTTCCCCGGACATTGCCACCTGTGCCGAGTGCCGTGAAGAGATTTTCGACGCTGTGAACCGCCGGTACCACTATCCTTTCACCAACTGCACCAACTGCGGTCCCCGTTTCACGATTATCGAGGATATTCCTTACGACCGACCCAATACGACGATGCGGGATTTTAAAATGTGCCCCCGCTGTCAGCAAGAATACGATGATCCGCTGAACCGGCGTTTCCATGCCCAGCCCAATGCCTGTCCCGAATGCGGTCCCCAACTAGAACTAACGGATAAAAACGGCAAACCGGAAAAATGCGCTGATGTTATCCGGAAAGCCGCCGGACTTTTGCAGGACGGTAACATTCTGGCCGTCCGCGGTCTTGGCGGATTTCAACTCGCCTGCGACGCTACCAATTCCGCAGCCGTGAATCTGTTACGGGCCAGAAAAAATCGCCCCGCCAAACCTTTCGCGGTGATGGCCGCCACTATCGAAGATATTATGCTGCACTGCCGTGTTTCGGCCGCCGAAGGTGAATTGCTTTCCTCGCCGCAGGCGCCGATTGTTCTGCTGCGCTGGAATACTAAATTATCCGACATTGCTTCCAACGTGGCTCCGGAATTGAAATACCTGGGCATGATGCTGCCTTACACTCCCCTCCACCACCTGCTTTTACGTGAAACCGGACTGCCCCTGGTGATGACCAGCGCCAACCTCAGCGAAGAACCCATCGCCAAAGACAACGACGAGGCCTTTCTCCGTCTGCGTGATATCGCCGATTATTTCCTGGTGCACAATCGCGGTATTTATGCCCGCTACGATGACAGCGTTTTTATGGTGGCCGAAAATAAACCTGTCGCTTTGCGGCGCGCCCGCGGCTATGCCCCTTATCCAATTCACTTGCCATATCAATCGAAACAAATCCTGGCCTGCGGCGCGGAATTGAAAAACACCTTCTGCCTGACCCGTGACGACCACGCCTTCGTCAGCCAGCATATCGGCGATATGGAAAACGAGGAAACACTGGAGCATTTTGAACATACCGTTAAACTTTATCAAAAACTTTTCCGCATCAAGCCGGAAGTTATTGCCTGCGACTTGCATCCGGAATACCTGCCGAGTAAATATGCCGCCCGCCTCGCCTCCGAACAGAGATTGCCGCTGGTGCAGGTGCAGCATCACCACGCCCATATCGTCAGCTGCATGGCCGAGAACGGGGTGGAAACTCCGACCATCGGTGTGGCCTTTGACGGCGTCGGTTACGGCACCGACGGCGCCATCTGGGGCGGCGAATTTTTAGCCGTGGATTGGCAGGGTTTCCGCCGGGCGGGACATTTTGAATACGTGCCGATGCCGGGCGGCGCGGCTGCCATTAATAAACCGTACCGCATGGCTTTGGGTTATCTCTATTCGCTTCTGGGCACGGATTTCTCATTGGACGGATTGCCGTTAGGTAAATTAAACCCTGCGGAGACTGCTATAATAAAGCAGCAGATTCAGAAAGGGATTAATTGTCCCCTGACATCGAGCGCCGGACGGTTGTTCGATGCGGTGGCGGCGCTGGTCGGTTTGAGCCGCGAAGTCAGCTACGAAGCCGAGGCCGCCGTCGCGCTGGAAATGCAGGCCCCCGACCGATTCACCAAAACAGGAATCAAGACCTATCCTTACTCGTTCGAGGAACAAAACGGGGTGACGGTTATGAAACTGGGAGAATTATTGTCGGCGGTGGTGGACGACGTGAGAAACAAGGTTGCCGTTTCGGCAATCTCCCTGAAATTGCACCAAACCGTCGCCCAAATCACCGTCACGACGTGCCGCAAAATCTCGCAGCAAAGCGGCATCAAACAGGTTGCCCTGAGTGGCGGTGTTTTTCAGAACCGTTTGCTGTTAAAATTAATTGCGGACGGATTGCAACAGTCCGGCTTTCAGGTCTTCACCCATCACCTCGTGCCCTGCAACGACGGGGGATTATCGCTGGGGCAGGCAGTGGTTGCCAACTTTGCTGAAAAGGATCAATAAAATGTGTCTGGCAGTGCCGGTAAAAATCACGAAAATCGCAGGGAAAGAAGCTGATGTCGAAGTCGGGGGGATTTCGCAGCACATCAGCCTCTGGCTGACGCCTGAGGCAAGGGTCGGTGATTATGTCCTGCTGCACACCGGTTATGCCATCAGCGTCCTCGACCAGACCGAAGCCGCCGAGACGTTAAAACTTTTCGAAGATATTGCCAGGGCAGATAAGTGAAGACTCTTTGCTAAAACGACTAAAGGATTCCACTCTCTCCGTCTCTCCCTGAGAGGGAGAGAGGTTGCTATTAATAATCCTGTTTGGGGTATGTAATTGAAATACATCACCGAATTCCGTAACAGTGAACTGGCGCAGGGCCTGATATCCGACATCCGCGGCAAATCAAAACACAAAGTGCGTTTGATGGAATTCTGCGGCGGACATACCGTCGCTATTTTTAAGTACGGCATCCGTCAGGCGCTCCCCGCAAATATCGAACTGGTGTCCGGACCGGGATGCCCTGTCTGTGTCACCGCCACATCCGATATCGATAAAGCCATCGCGCTGGCGATGGTTCCCGGCGTCATTATCGCCTCTTTTGGCGACATGCTCCGCGTGCCGGGTAGTCGTGCCAGTCTCCAGCAGGCGCGCGCCGCCGGCGCCGACGTCCGCATTGTTTATTCCGCGCTGGACGCCTTAAAAATCGCGCAGGAAAATCCGTCCAAAACAGTAGTCTTCATCGGGGTCGGGTTTGAAACGACGGCGCCCACCATTGCCGCTTCGGTGCTGCAAGCCCAAGAGCAGGGAATTAAAAATTACCGCGTTTTGTCCCTGCACAAACTGTGCCCGCCGGTCATCAAAACCATCCTGGATGCCGGGGAAGTAAAATTGAACGGTCTGATTTGTCCCGGGCATGTTTCTGCCGTTACCGGGTCGAATGCCTGGGAATTTGTCGCCCGGGATTACGGCATTCCCTGCGTGGTCGCCGGTTTTGAACCCACTGATATTTTGCAATGTGTGGATATGCTGGTTACCCAGGTCGAAAACCATGCATCGAAAGTGGAGATTGCCTACAAACGCGGTGTCACGCCTGATGGTAATTTGCAAGCGCAAAAAATCATGGCGCAGGTCTTCGAACCGTGCCCGGCCAACTGGCGGGGCATGGGTTTAGTGCCGGACAGCGGCCTGAAATTACGGCAAAAGTTCGCGGATTTTGATGCGTCGGTTGCCTTTGACATCAAACCGGAACCGGCGATTGAACCCAAGGGCTGCATCTGCGGGGAAATCCTGCGCGGCGTGAAAACCCCGGCGGATTGCCGTCTATTCCGCAAAGTCTGCTCCCCGGAAAACCCGGTCGGGCCATGCATGGTCTCGTCGGAAGGCAGTTGTTCGGCTTATTACCTCTACGGCGAGGATTGAAATAATCATCCTTTCAGGTCAATCTCTTCTCCCTTGAGAAGAGAAGATTATGATGAGGGTGAAATTCCCGGAATCGTACTTGAACAACATAATATCCGCATGCATAGAGGCTGGATTCCTGCCTGCGCAGGAATGACAATATGGGATATCATTGAACCCTAAGAAGACCTTTCATCCGCCTGAGGTGGATTCGAGGCGTGATAAGATGATTTCCTCCCTCTTCCTATAGGCAGCGAACATCGTCAATAATTCTCTCTAAATTTTGGAATTTGTATTTTGATATTGTTTAGTGTTTCGATATTCGTATTTAGCCTTTGTTTGCAGTAGGTCCTTTAGCTCGCTAGTCCCGAGCCTGCGAGGGACGACGAGGGAGGTCTAAAGGACAGAGGGCTTTTCCAAAATAATGGTATTATATAACCGGAAGTTAATACTGCTTCGGAGACGAGATTGGAAGATAAAATCCTGTTAGCCCACGGCAGCGGCGGCAAGCTGGCCCACGACCTGATTGTGAAGAACTTCGTCAGCGCGCTGGACAACCCCTTGCTTTCGCAGATGGACGACGCCGCGGTTTTCGATGTTAAACACCGTTTGGCTTTCACCACCGACAGTTATGTGGTCAACCCGATTTTCTTTCCCGGCGGCAACATCGGCAAACTGGCCGTCTGCGGCACGGTGAACGACCTGGCGACCTCCGGCGCGCACCCGCTTTACCTTTCCCTGGCATTCATCATCGAAGAAGGCCTGCCGCTTTCGGATTTGCAGCAGGTGGTTGAATCCATTAAAGCCACAGCTGATGAAGCCGGCGTGAAAATCGTCACCGGGGATACCAAAGTGGTCAACCGCGGCTCGGCGGATAAGCTTTTTATCAATACTTCCGGCATCGGCATTATCCCGGAACGGCGGAATATCTCCGGCAGCAACGCCAGACCCGGCGATAAAGTAATTTTAAGCGGAACCATCGGCGACCACGGCATCGCGGTGCTCAGTAAACGGGAAGGCCTCAGCTTTGCCACCAATCTGGAAAGCGATTGCGCTCCGCTGGCCGGTCTGGTGGCGGTCATGCTCAAAGCCAGCCGCAACATTCACAGTCTGCGCGACCCCACCCGCGGCGGCCTGGCCACTACGCTGAACGAACTGGCAGAACAGTCCAAAGTCGGCATCCGGATTGAAGAAACACAAATCCCGGTGAAAGATGCGGTACTGGGCGCCTGCGAAATGCTCGGCTTCGATCCACTATATGTCGCCAACGAAGGCAAAATGGTGGCAATCGTGGCAGCAGAAGACACCGGAAAAATCCTGAAAGCCATGAAGAAGCAGCGTTACGGCAAAGACGCGGCGATTATCGGGGAAGTTGTGTCCGACCATCCCGGCCGCGTGGTAATGAAAACGTTGCTCGGTTCGTCACGCATCGTGGATATGCTGGTCGGCGACCTGTTACCGAGGATTTGCTGAATGCACGAACTATCAATTACACAGAGCATGCTGGAGATTGTGCTGCAGCAAGCCGCAAAAGCCAAGGCTAAAAAAGTCACGAAAATTAATCTGATCATCGGGGAAATGACCGGCGTCGTCAGCGACAGCGTGCAGTTTTACCTGGACATCCTGACCCAAGAGACCATCGCCGCCGGCGCGCAGGTCTCTTTCACACTGGTGCCCTCACAGGGCAAGTGCCGTAACTGCGGCCGGATTTTTACCTTGCCGGAATTTGACTGGACATGCCCGGATTGTCAGGGTAAGATAATTGATGTTATCTCCGGAAAGGAACTGTTTGTAGAGAGTATTGAGGTGGAATAATCATGGAAATCAAGGTTTTAAAAAATATCCTGGGGGCGAACGACCAGATTGCGGCCAAAAACCGTGAACTGATGGCGAAGCATGAGGTTTTCGCGGTCAACGTCATGGCCTCACCCGGCGCCGGCAAGACCAGCGTGCTGCTGCAAACCATCCGGGCGCTGAAGGGCAAGACCAGAATCGGTGTCATCGAAGGCGACATTGCCTCCAGTATCGACGCGGAAACCGTGGCCAAAGAAGGCATCCCTGTAGTGCAAATCAATACCGGCGGCGAATGCCATCTGGAATCGTTCCAGATCCAGAATGCGTTGAATAACCTGCCGCTGCCGGATATCGACCTGCTGTTGATTGAGAACGTGGGGAACCTGGTTTGTCCCGCGGAATTCAGCATCGGGGAAGACCTGAAAGTCCTGATTGCCAGCGTCCCGGAGGGTGACGACAAACCGTACAAATACCCGCTGATGTTCAATACCGTGGACGCGATTGTTCTGAACAAAATTGATTTATTGCCTTATGTCAAGTTTAATGTCGAGGGTTTTACTAAAACAGTGAAGAACATCAACCCCAAAGTAGAACTGTTCAAAGTCTCCTGCACCACCGGCGAAGGCATTCAACCCTGGGCGAAATGGCTCCTCGCCCGGATGAAGAGTAAATGAGGCTGAAAAAATATTTTGTTATACATTTGTAATAGACAGTCCCGGATAAAGGGGCTATACTTACAGTAGAAGTCAAAGATGATTATGTTGACCAGTCAACACGACCGTCATTAGGAGACGAGTGTGAAAATATTATTAATATCCCCTGAATATCCCGATACCTTCTGGAGCTTTAAGCATGCGCTGAAGATGATCAACAAAAAAGCGGCTTTACCGCCACTCGGGTTGGCTACCGTGGCCGCGATGGTACCTGCGGAATGGGAAAAGAAACTGGTAGACATGAGCGTAGAAAAGCTCAAAGAAAATGATATTTTGTGGGCGGACTATATTTTTATCAGCGCCATGATTGTGCACCGTGAGTCGATGCACGCGACAATTGAACTGTGTCATGCATTGGGGAAGAAAGTGGTGGCCGGCGGTCCGCTGGTCAGTTCGGAACCAGAAGAATTTGACTCTGTCGATTATCTGGTGCTGAATGAAGGTGAAATCACGATTCCTCAATTCCTGGCAGACCTGGCAAAAGGCACACCCAAGCACATCTACTCGTCACCGGAACGCCCCTCCATCACCGACACGCCGGTGCCGGAATGGTCGCTGATTAAGATGAATAAATATTCCTCGATGAGTATCCAGTATTCGCGCGGCTGTCCCTTCGATTGTGAGTTTTGCAACATCGTTACCATGAACGGGCATCGGCCCCGGACCAAAACCAAAGACCAGATTATCAGAGAACTGGACGCACTCTATAACCACGGCTGGCGGGGCAGCGTTTTCATCGTGGACGATAATTTTATCGCGAATAAAAAGAAACTGAAAGAAGAAATCCTGCCGGCGATTATCGATTGGCGTAAAACCAAAAGAGGGGCGCCGTCACTTTTTACCGAAGCATCCATTAATATGGCTGACGACGATGAATTGATGTCCATGATGGTAAAAGCCGGTTTTGACCGCGTCTTCATCGGCATTGAAACACCCAACGAAGAGAGCCTGGTAGAATGTAATAAATCGCAGAATGAAAACCGCGACCTGATTGCCTCAGTAAAAAAAATTCAAAACTTCGGGATGGAAGTCCAGGGCGGATTCATCGTGGGTTTCGATAACGACCCGGCTTCTATTTTCAAAAAACAGATCGATTTCATTCAAAAGAGCGGGATTGTGACCGCCATGGTCGGCCTGCTGAATGCCCCGCGCGGCACCCGGCTTTACGAACGGCTGAAGAAAGAAGACCGCATCGTCGAAGGTTTTACCGGGGATAACACCGATTGCAGTATGAACTTTATTCCGAAGATGAAGAAAGAAACACTCATCGACGGATACCAGCATATTTTACACACAATTTACGCCCCCAAGGCTTATTATGAAAGAATTACCACTTTCCTCAAGGAATTTCACCCGCATTATGAAGTCAGTATCGACAAATTGAAATGGTCGCATATCGCCGGCCTTTTTAGTTCGATGTGGATTCTGGGAGTGGTGGATAAAGGCCGGGCCCAATTCTGGAAATTCATCCTGACCGTGCTGGTGAGAAGGCCTAAATTCTTCCCGCTGTCTTTATTCCTGGCGGCCTACGGGTATCATTTCCGCAAAGTTGCTGACAAGATTGGACGTGGCTATTGTGCCGCCCCGATGGCAGTGCCGGTAGAAGCCGATATCCACTAAAAATTTTAATAGCGCAATCCATCTTTTATACGGTATAATATCAGAGAAAATGTGTTCCGGATAAATACATCGTCCTTTAACCATTAACGCCGGAAAGCTGTCGAAGCCATTATCATTGAGTAGAAACTAGCGAGCGTAACAATGCCAAATTTTTCTCTGATGCCCAAGGAAGGCAAATTTTTCAAGTTGTTTGAAGAAAGCGCCCAGAATGCCGTTGATGTCGCGCAAAAACTTCAGGAACTCCTCGAAAAATGGGACAGCATCGAAGACAGGGTCGCGTTTATCGCCGACCTGGAACATAAGGGCGATAATATCACCCATCAGATTGCGACAGAACTGCACCGTACTTTTGTGACGCCGTTCGACCGCGAAGATATCACCCTCTTAGCCCAATCATTGGATGACGTTACCGATTTCATCCATTCGGCGGCGGATTTCATGTTCCTGTACAAAGTGGAGCAGCCGACGCAGCGGGCCAGAGAACTTGCTCAGGTTATCGGGGAAACCACCCGGGAAATGCAAAAAGCGGTGGCGCAGTTGACTAAACATATCGACCAACAGCAAATGCTTAAGCACTGTGTTGAAATTAACCGTATGGAAAACGTGGCGGATAGAATCTACCGTGCGGCACTGGTAGAGCTGTTCGCCAATAATTCCGACGTTAAAACGATCATTAAATGGCGCGAAATTTACGAACACATGGAAACCGTGACCGACCGGTGCGAAGATGTCGCGAATGTGCTGGAAGGAGTGGCTCTTAAATATTCTTAATCGCAGCTAAATCTTAATGATTATTGTTGTGAGCATTTTGAGAGAAATGAGTTTACCTCTGACCGCGGTGTTCAAGTTAAAAGCAACTATTTCTGATCTTCCAGAGAAATTAACGTTTACTTTAAAAATGTCCTGTTCGCAGGACATTTTCATTATCGGGCAAAGTAAATTCCTGCAGCCGTATTTACGAGTTATTCCCGCTGCCACGCCGGAATATACGGTAAGTCCGGAGGTCTGCTAGTGTCCGGCACGATGATTTTTATTATCGTCATCATCGCCATCGCTTTGATTTTCGATTTTACCAACGGCATGCACGACGCCGCCAATTCGGTGGCAACCATTGTCTCGACCCGGGTCCTCTCTCCCAAGCAGGCGGTTGTCTGGGCAGCCTTTTTTAATTTTGCCGCCTTTTTTATTTTCGGCACGACGGTAGCCAAAACCATCGGCAACGGGATGATAAAAATTGATACGGTAACGCCCACGGTGATTTGCGCAGCGCTGCTGGGCGCAATCAGCTGGAATCTCATCACCTGGTATCTGGGTTTACCCAGCAGTTCCTCGCATGCATTGATCGGCGGTTATGCCGGCGCCGCCATCGCCCATGCCGGTTTCGGGGTGATTATTACCAGGGGCTGGTATGAAACACTGATATTTATCGTGCTGGCGCCGGCAATCGGACTGGTGCTGGGTTATTTCTTAAAAGTAGCCACCTCCTGGACAATCCGCAAGCAAAGCATGGCCTCGGTGAATAAATGGTCGCGCGTGTTACAGCTTTTTTCAGCGGCGGCTTATAGTCTGGCACACGGCAGCAACGATGCGCAGAAAACAATGGGGATCATTACCAGCCTGCTTTTTGCCGGCGGCATCATATCGGTTTTTAAAATTCCGCTCTGGGTTGTCCTGATCGCCTATTCTTCGATTGCTCTGGGAACCATCAGCGGCGGGTGGCGGATTATCAAGACAATGGGGCAGAAAATCACTAAACTGACCCCGATTGACGGTTTCTGCGCGGAGACGGCGGCAGCATCGAGTATTTTTCTGTCAACTTATCTGGGCGTCCCGGTTTCCACCACGCATGTCATTACCGGCGCCATTTCCGGTGTCGGGTCGGCAAACCGATTTTCGGCGGTGCGCTGGAGCGTCACCCTGAACATCGTGGTAGCCTGGGTGCTGACGATACCGTCAGCCGCAATTATTGCCGCCCTAATTTTTTCTGCAACCAGATTGAGAATTTAGCTTGCATCTGAACTTTTCAGTGCTACAATAATAATTAGAAATAGGTTTCGTCAACCGGTTTATTGATTTTCAGAAGCGTAATGGCGATAACATTGTCGATATATGATTTATCCCGCCGGGCGCGAAAAACTATTTTGAAAAAGGCAGGTCTTCTCTTGTTTTAAGAGAACTTTGCTAATATAATAGAATAAACCTGAGATTTGAAGGAGGGACTTCCATGGGTTCAGCTATTGAATATCAAAAACAGATGACAGAGATTGTCTATATCAATTTACCCGGGCCAACCGAACCGGCACCCGGGATGAGCGGCGGTGAATTACTGCACGGCTTCCTGGCAGAACTTTACCTCGGCGCCAAACCGGAGGTAAAGGAATACATTAACGACCTGTGCATGAAATGGAACGTGCACTATCGCAGAATGAGCAGCGGCAGCTAGTCCGGCGCTTAAAGGTCAAATATTTTCCAATTTTCAGTGAATTGACATTCATAAAGGTCGGGGGTTGCTCTTTGTCCCGCGGTAATTCGTGTGGCGTGCATCTTATGCAAAGAGCCAGCTCCTGACCTTTCTATATTATTGAACTTGTAACTTGTACCCTCGTTTCCGGGAATAATAACGCAATTTTTGCATATTTTCTCCATTATGTTAAAATAAAGGTGGGATGGGAGATTACATAAGTATTCCCATGGAGGCGAGGACTGTGGTAAGAGATGATATAAAAAAGTTTTTGACATACCTGAAGGCAGAGAAGGGTCTGGCAGATAATACCTCCTTTGCTTATGAGAACGACCTGTCTCAACTCGCCACCTTCGTTGAAGAAGAAGCCGCCAAAGAAGGAGCCGAGCCGTCATGGACCGGTTTCAGCCGGCAGGCAATGATGCGCTACTTGCTTAATTTACAGGGTAAGAAATATGCCGCCACCACAAGGGCACGCAAGCTCGCGGCAGCGCGGTCATTCTTCAAATTCCTGACTGCGGAAAATATCATCAAAGAAGACCCCACCCACAATATGGAATCGTTAAATGTCGGACGGTCATTGCCCAAGCCGATTACCATCAATCAGGTTAAAGCTTTGCTGGACCAGCCGGCTAAAATCAACACTCCCGAAGCCAAACGTGACGAAGCCATGCTGCAGTTGCTGTATGCCTCAGGGATGAGAGTCAGCGAACTGATTGCACTTAATGTGGAAGACGTGAATACACTGGAAGGCGATGTGCGCGTTTTCGGTAAAGGCCATAAGGAACGGATTATCCCCATTCATCAGCAAGCGGCGAAGATTGTTGACGAATATGTCGGGCAAGCCCGTCCGCAATTAGCGCACAATAAAGATGAAAAAGCGATGTTTTTAAACCGCCGCGGCGAAAGGTTGACAAGACAGGGTTTTTGGCAGATACTTAAACAATATGCCAAACAAGCGGGCTTGACCGCAGCGGTCACACCCCATACGCTGAGACACAGTTTCGCCACTCACATGCTGAGCGGCGGGGCGGACCTCAGGGCGGTGCAGGAACTGCTGGGACATGCCAATATTTCGACGACGCAGGTCTATACCCATCTGACCACCGAACACGTTCGCCGCAGTTATGAAAAAGCCCATCCGAGGGCAAAATAGTTAAGAAAGAGGGCTAAGATGCCGGGTAAATCAAAACGTAAACAAATGAGATATGCTTCGAGCAAACAGAATAAGCCGCTGCCGCCGCAGGCCGCTGCAACCACCCCTGCAGCCGCAGCGGGCACTGCAGCAATCGCCGCGAAACCCCAAACCACGGCGGCAAAATCCGCTGCCGGCGGCAAGACCGCCGCTGCCCAGTACACCCCCGACCTGCTGAAGCATGTGGGCACCGAATTAAAAATATCGGTCGCGCTTTCTGCCGGTATTTTAATCGTGATAATTATTCTGGCGTTTATCCTGCGCTAACCGTTTCGTAAGGCAGCTTCCATCGGGCGGTGAATTTTGCCATGGACTACGACATTGCCAGGGCCCGGTTAACTAATCTGCTTGCCGCAGAAATTCAAGATAAGCGTGTGCTTTCGGCGATGTCGCGTGTGCCGCGTGAGCTTTTTGTTCCTCCCGCATTAGCTGAGTCCGCTTACGACAATGCACCACTGCCAATCGGCTTAAACCAGACTATTTCACAACCGTACATCGTAGCGCTGATGACGGAGAAGCTCGAACTTACCGCACAGAAGAAAGTTCTGGAAATCGGCACCGGCTCCGGGTATCAGACCGCGATTCTGGCAGAATTAGCCGGAAAAGTGATCACAACCGAACGCATCCCCGAATTGCTGCACAAAGCAGAGGCGCTTTTAGCGCGGCTCGGCTATAAAAATATTGAAACCCATCTCGCCGGCGAAACACTGGGCCGGCCGGACAACGCACCGTATGACGCAATTATTACTACCGCCGGCGCCCCGGCCATTCCACAGAGTCTGATTCAACAGTTAGCGATTGAGGGACGGCTGATAATCCCGGTCGGGGAACGCTACGACCAGAATCTTCTCCTGGTTATCCGGCATCAGGAAAGCAATGAGCTAATCAATCTGGGGGCGTGCCGCTTCGTTTCCCTCATCGGTAAAGATGCCTGGGAAGATTGATAAAGATACTAAACATCACCGGCTTAAAAATTATTAACTTGTAACCGGTTTTCCGCTGTTAACCGGCTTGATTTACGATGAATTTAGCATCAAGTTTGCTGAATTTGTTTCAGATAGCTATAATGGTTAATAAAACTTTAACTAAAGGGGATAGGTGATATGGCGCAGTACGGGCTTGAAAACATCCGGAACCTTGCTCTGCTCGCTCACAACGGTGCAGGCAAGACCTCCTTGGCGGAAGCCATCTTGTTCAACACCAAAATTATTAACCGCCTGGGAAAGGTCAGTGAGGGAAGTACCACTTCCGATTACGATCCCGCCGAACAGAAACGGGGGATGAGCATCAGTCTGAGTATGCTTCCTTATATCTGGCAGGGAAATAAAATCAACCTGATGGATACCCCGGGCTATCCCGACTTTATCGGTGAAGTTAAATCGGCGATTCGTGTCAGTGAAGGGGCAGTAATTGTCGTCTGCGCCTCTTCCGGTGTCGAAGTCGGCACGGAGCAGGTGTGGGCATACTGCAACGCCAGCAACCTGCCGCGGATTGTATTTGTAAATAGAATGGACCGGGAAAACGCGGATTTTACCAAGGTTGTTGACCAGATTCAAACCAAATTCGGACGAAAATGCCTGCCGGTGCAGTTATCCATCGGGGAACACACAACTTTTAAGGGTGTCATTGACCTGATGAAAATGAAAAGTTATACCGGCACCGACGCGAAAGAGGGTGAAATTCCCGCCGAGTTAATAGACGAAGCCAAGTCTTTACGGGAAAAACTGGTTGAAGCAATTGCCGAAACGGAAGACGCCCTGCTGGAAAAATTCCTGGGCGGGGAAGATCTCAACCAGGCAGAACTGAATAAAGCCATGACCAAAGCGGTCGCCGGTGGTAAACTCATCCCGATTTTGGCCGGTTCGGGTTTACAGAATATCGGCGTGCTCCCCTTGATGGACGCCATCGTCGGTTACCTGCCCCCGCCGAAAGACCACCAGTTTGAAATTATCGGTGAAGATAATAAACCAGCGAAAATGACGGCGGACCCGAAGGGCACACTGGCAGCCCTGGTATTTAAAACAAGCGCCGACCCTTATGTGGGCCGGTTGACCTATTTCCGTGTTTATTCCGGTGCGATTACCAGTAACTCCCAGGTCTGGAATGTGACCCGCGGTGAGAATGAACGTATCGGACAGCTTTTTGTCCTGCGCGGCAAGAACCAGGAAGCGGTACAGGAAATCGCTGCCGGTGATATCGGGGCGGTGGCAAAGCTGACTGTCACTGCCACCAACGATACACTGGGCACCAAAGATAAGCATGTGAAGCTGGTGCCGATTGTTTTCCCGGAGCCGCGGTACAGCGAAGCGGTCTACCCGAAGACCAAACTGGATTTGGATAAACTCGGACCGTCGCTGGCTAAAATCGTGGAAGAAGACCCGACTTTAAAAATGCACCGGGAAGCCGTGACCAGCGAAACTATTCTTTCCGGAATCGGTGAAATACAACTCAGCGTGGCCGCGGAAAAAATGTCACGCAAATTCGGTGTCAATGTTGACCTGCAGACGCCTAAAGTCCCATATAAAGAGACCATCACTGTCGAATGCCAGGCCGAATACAAACATAAAAAACAGACCGGCGGACACGGCCAATACGGCCATGTCGTGCTGGAACTGGTGCCGCTGCCGCGCGGCTCGGGCACGGAGTTTACGGAAAGAATTGTGGGCGGCACCATCCCGAAGAACTTTATTCCGGCCGTGGAAAAAGGCGTCCATGAAGGCGTGCAGGAAGGCGTCCTGGGCGGTTATCCCGTCGAAGATGTCCGTATCACCGCCATTGACGGCAGTTTCCACCCGGTGGACTCCTCTGAAATCTGCTTTAAGATTGCCGGCGCCGGCGCGGTGAAGAAAGGCCTGACCGACGGCAAACCGGTCATCCTCGAACCGATTGTAAAGCTGAAAATTACCGCCCCCGATTCCTATACCGGTGACATCATCAGCGACCTGAATACCAAACGGGGACAGGTGCACGGGATGTTGCCCGAGGACGGCATGAATACCATCGAGGCGATTGTACCGCTGGCGGAAGTGCAGCGTTATGCCATGAACCTGAAATCTATCACCCAGGGTAAAGGCACTTATTCCATGGAATTCAGTCACTATCAGGAAGCGCCGCCGCTGGTGACGCAAAAAATTATCGCCGCCAAACAGGCGGAAAAAGAGAAAGAAAAAGTTTAGCTTTTCTGACATTAAATATTTTCCTGACAGTAATACTTTTATTTGCTGCCAACGTTGTGTTATCCTGAATCCTTGAGGATTCAGGATAACTTTTTTCAGGCACCTGCGTCCGGTAAAATAGCTGATTACAGGCAGTTTTTGCATAATAAGCAAGTATTACTTTGAAGAGTGAGGTCTGTTCAATGAAAGAAATAAGATTTCACGGGCGCGGCGGACAGGGCGCGGTACTGGCCGCGAGGATGCTGGCGATTGCCTGCGTGGCAGAAGGCAAATGCGTCGCCAGCTTCCCGATGTACGGGTTTGAAAGGCGGGGCGCACCGGTGGTGGCTTTTACCCGGTTCGATGATAAGCCCATCATGGAAAAAACCCAGATTTACAACCCGGATTGTCTGGTGGTCATCGACCCCGGACTGCTGAAATTGCCGACCCTATTTACCGGTTTAAATCCGAACGGGACACTGATTCTGAACAGCGCCAAAGCTTTTGAAAAGCAGCCCAACGAAAATCTCAAACTGGCCGGGGTGGTGAACGCCACCCAGATTGCGGTCGAAGAGGTCGGCCGGGACGTGCCCAATACCTGCCTGCTCGGAGCTTTTGCCGCCGTTACCGCATGGGTAACTTTAAAATCCGTTCAGGCCAGCCTCAGCGAATATTTCAGCGGCGATATTTTAAAGAAAAACCTGCGCTGCGTGGAGCGGGGCTATAACGAAGTGAAGGTGACAAAATGGCAGTAAAAAAATTCAGCACCAAATATGAAGCAGCATGGTCGGACGCCGACCAGTTATTGCTTTGCCTCGATACCGGCACCTGGCGGACCAAGCGGCCGGTAGTGGACAAAGAAAAATGCACTTATTGCGGGCTGTGCGCAATCTATTGTCCGCCGCAGTGTATGATTACCCGGCCAGACTTCTTTGAACCGAACCTGAATTTCTGTAAAGGCTGCGGGATTTGCGCCAAAGAATGCCTGCGCGGCGCCATCACGATGCGGCCGGAAGGAGACTTTACATCATGAAGGCAAAACAGGGTGAACTGAAAGTAATGACCGGTAACAGCGCCGCCGCTTACGGGGCGATGCTCTGCCGTCCCGACGTCGTGGCCTCTTATCCGATTACGCCGCAGACCGAAGTGGTGGAACAGCTTTCCCGCTTCCACGCCGATGGGACATTGGAGGCGGAAATGATCGAGGTTGAAGGCGAAAATTCAGCGATGAACGCGGTCGCCGCCGCTACACTCGCCGGAGGACGGGCGTTTACCGCCACTTCTTCCTGGGGACTGGTTTACATGTACGACGCCGTCCTGCAGGCCGCCGGTTTTCGTGCGCCGGTAGTGATGGCCAACGTCAACCGTGAGACACCCGGCATCCTGGCCGTCTCTTCCGGGCAGCAGGATATGATTCAAACCCGGGACGCCGGTTGGATTCAGGTGATTGTGGAAAACAGCCAGGAAATCCTGGACACGATTATTATGGCGTTCCGCCTGGCAGAGGATTACGATATTCAACTGCCGGTGATGGTAAATTACGACGGTTTTTACATCTCTTATCTGGCGGAAGGAGTGCGCATCCCGGCCCGCGAGGATGTTGACCGGTTTCTGTCAGTATTAAAGACACAACCGCAAAGGACAATCATGGACCCAACCCGGCCGATTGGCGCCGGTTCGCACGGCTTGATGACCGAATTTATGGAACTGCGTTACCGGCACTGCGCGGCGCTGGACCGGGCGAAAAAGAAATTCGATGATATCGACAAAGACTACGGCGATTTCTTCGGGCGCAGCTACGGCGGCCAAATCGAGGAGTACCGCACGGAAGACGCCGATTTCGTGATTCTGACTTCGGGCAGCGCAGTAGGTACTTCGCGCACGGTGGTAGACGCGAAAAGAACGGAGGGTGTGAAAGTCGGGCTGATAAAACTGCGCATGTTCCGTCCTTTCCCGCAGGAGAAACTGATAAAAGCAATCAAGGGCAAAAAAGCCATCGGGGTGATTGACCGCAGCGTAAATTTCGGCTGGAATTGCGGCCCGATTTATTCCGAATTAAGGGCGCTGACGCCGGAGATCGGCAATATCCCGATATTGAGTTTCATCGACGGCCTGGCAAGTATCGATATTACCAAACCGCATATCGAACGGGTGATTGACGATGTGGCGAATGCCGCCAAAGGTAAACCATATCAGGCGGTAACCTGGATACCGCTTGAGGAGCGTGAGTAAAATGGTAGAAAAAGTAAAGAAATTACCAAAGACTTTTCAATATTTCAAAGATGAAGACGCCTTTGCCGGCGGCGTGGCATTTTGTGCCGGCTGCCCTCTGGAACTGACACTCCGCCTGCTCTCCCGGGTAATGGGAAGAGAGACAGTCATCATCGGTACGCCTTCCTGTTCGGCGCCGGTGCTATACGGACAGAATGTGGGGGCATGGCACCGCCTGCCCTACTACAGCTGTCTGATGACCGGCGTGGCTTCTTCGGCCACCGGTCTGACCAGGTATTACAAAAAAGCCGGCAAGGATGTGAACGTGGTCTGCTTCACCGGCGACGGCTGCGCCGCGGATATCGGCTTCCAGACTTTATCCGGCGCCGCGGAAAGGGGCGAACACTTCATTTATGTCTGTTACGAAAATGAAGGTTACATGAACACTGGCATCCAGCGCAGCAGCACAACTCCTTTCGGAGCGACAACTTCCACCACTCCGGTCGGCGTGGCCGGCCGGGGGAAAACGACGCCGCCCAAAAACTTGCCGCTGCTGATGGCGATGCATAACATCCCGTATGTAGCTACGACAACCCTCAGCAACGTCGACGATTTCGCCAGGAAAATGCAGAAAGCGATGGAAAAGAAAAAAGAAGGTCTGGCTTATCTCCATGTATTCTGTCCCTGCCCGGTCGGCTGGGGAATTGAAAGCGACATGTCCATCCAGGTCTGCCGGATGGCAGTCAAAACCAATTATTTCCCGCTCTGGGAAGCGGAATACGGCAAATTCCGGCTGACCACCACCGTGGCCAATCCGGAACCGATTACGAAATACGTCAAAATGTTCCGTAAATTCAATCACCTGAACGAAAAAGAACTGGCTGTAATCCAGGAGGAAGTCGACCAAAAATACGCTTTCCTCAAACATCTGACCGAGTTCGGGGAACACGGCCAAACCGCCGAAACCCCTGCTAGCGAATAGCCGTCCGTTTGCAAAATTACAAGGCTGCTCGATAATTTAATTTTCAAGAAAGCTTCCTGCAAAACCGGAAGCTTTCTTTTTCATATTGTCATTCCCGCGCAGGCGGGAATCTTGAGTCCGCAGACGAAATACTTTCGATCTTAATCGAAATGTAT
>Ga0187887_10000525_pt1 | contig 37514 bp, 28 predicted proteins | sample June2016WEW_7_10_FD_132977 | JGI IMG/M metagenome (GOLD analysis project Ga0187887, IMG submission 132977) | Peatland microbial communities from SPRUCE experiment site at the Marcell Experimental Forest, Minnesota, USA - June2016WEW_7_10 | ecosystem: Environmental > Terrestrial > Soil >... | reverse complement strand
GTGAAATCTGGTCGGGCTCATAAGGGCGAAATGTCTTGCTCACAGTGTACCTCCTCGCCAAGATCACCCTAATTATACCCGTTACTCATTTTTGAGGCTATTACTCAGACACACTCCTAGCATCTACAGTAATTATTCGCCAAGTAGACCCGTTCCATTCAGTGTATTTGAGGGTTTCGCTTGCACTGTCATAATAGCTAATACACGGATTTTCGGCGCTATTTAATTGCAAAGAGCATCTAGTGCCGATTTGTGACAAGCCCATTACATCATCATCGACTATTTGGATTTGCCAGGCGGAACCGTTCCAAGCAGCATATTTTAGATAGTAATTTGAACTATCATAATAACTAATGCACGGGTAACCTGAACCATTTAATTTTAGTGAAGGGCCCAAACCAACCCACGTAGTACTGTCAACGGTTTGAACTTGCCATGCCGAACCATTCCATTGGGCATACATTAAATTCTCTTTACTGAGGTTTTCATAGGCGATGTGGGGGGCGTTGTTGCTATCGAGACACAAAGATGGCATATCTCCGTTGGGGGCCACTGTTTGTATCTGCCAGCCAGTGCCACTCCAATGGGCGTATTCCACGTTATTATTTGAAGCGTAAGTGTAGGTAATACAGGGTTTATTTGTCGAATCAATTGCCAAACTAATTGCGTCAGTATTTACACTCGTGCTGTCCACGGTTTGAATCTGCCATGTTGACCCAATCAAAGTGGCGTATTTTAATGTACCACTGTCTACAAAGGCTATACAAGGATTACCTTGGTTGTCCAAAGCTAGAGATGGGGAAGTTGCATTTACAGAACTAAATACCGTTTGAATCTGCCACGTTGTTCCATTCCAACTGCCATATTTGATGCTATAACCGGGGCCGGAATTGGAGGTTGAATAAGCCATCGAAATACTGCCAGCATTACTAATTGCCAGACTTGATTGCCCAGCAAAAGCTCCGACGGTATCAACTATCAAATAATCAGTATTGAAAGTCATATCGGCCCCATTGACTGAACCGGCGGCGCCACCATTGGCTTTTGCCCTGTAATGATAAGTTACCCCGGGAATCAAGCCACTGATATTGGCGCTGAAAGTGCCCGCAGAATCGAGCGAGGCGGGCACGCCAACAACGGCGGAACCATAATTTGTTGTGAGCCCATAGTCAAAACTTACAGATGCACTGCCGCCACTGCCCGGAGTTACAAGCTGACCATTAAGCGTAACACTATTGGCCGTCATATTACTGACTATTTTTGTGATAACATCAGGGTACCCAGGAGAAATCGCTGAAGTCTCGACGCTGAATGCGGCCGTCATAATGGTATAGACCCAACTGGGATTATAGGTGCTTGGTAGAGAAAATTGTGGCTCGCTAACTACAGCGTGCCAAGTCCCTGCCTTATCTGTTGTTGTAAAAGTGTAGTTCGTGTTTAGGTAAGTATCATTAAAATCCCCCAGATTTGCCACATCATTGTTGGAGCCGTCGTAAATAGTAACATTATAGCTCTTGCTGTTCAGAACATTGCTGGAATGCAGATATACTGTGTGTTGAGTCGAATAACTTGCAAAGTCGGTGCAAGATGTATTGAGACTAGATGTGCTGTACGAATTCAATGAAATATCAGCGCTGAGGGCTGCGCTGGCATTTACTAATCCCCAACCCCATTGAGGGCTACTTGGACTTCCGAGATTCGGCATGTAAGCCGTTACTTCAAGTGTGTGTTTGATCTGTGCAGGTGTCATATTCGGATTCTGGCTTAATAATAGCGCACCAACTCCGGCTGCCATAGGGGAAGCCATACTAGTGCCCTGCAGGACGTAATAATCTGCAGGGCCTGTATTAGTTGGACCTAACCCAAGGCCATCATTATCGATAATTCCCGGGTCGTAGGCGGGGTTGCCTAAAGCGTAAAGAGGGTCGCGGTCAGAGATGATAGCACTGCCCGGGGCGACTATATCCGGTTTTTGCAGCATGTCAATCCTTGGGCCGCGGCTGCTGAAATCGGCGACTGAGCCAACAGTCTCTGCAGGATTTGAGCTGTAATTGGTCCCGAGGTAATTAGTCCAGCTGCTGCGTGAGACATAGCATCCCACAGCTATTGCTGAGTCGGCCTCGGCAGGGCTACATATGGTATAGTTCGGGTCAGCACCGGCAAACTCAACCGACGTTAAACCTCCAAGATAATAGAGTTGGAAGTTTTGGTAGTTGGTTGAGTTATCAGTCACTTTGATATTATACGTGCCTGTGCCAACTGGCGTATTCAATTGATAAGTGTTCAGTTCAGTCCCTCGTGGACTTTCCGATTGTCCTCCATCAGCTGATGCTAATAATGTCGTGCCGTCGGTCCCATAATATTGTAAACTCAGATTATTCTGCGCGCCATCGTCATACCAGACCAGCGATATTGGCAGGGAGGAAGAGCCGGTAACCTGAATGCTTACTTCATACGAGCTGCCTGCGCCGCCAACCGTTCCTGAAGCATGCCAGCCATTGGAGCCATCGTTACCGGCCGCTACGAACACGGCAGCCCCTTGGCTGGTAGCATAATCGACTGCCTGACAAAGTGCATCACTGCCATCGTGATACTCGCTCCAATTGCCATAACTCAGATTGATTATTTTGGCATGATAAGTATCAACTGCGGCTTCGAGAGCATAAACAATTGCGGCGGAAGAAGCACTGCCATCAGTGTCATTGCCGACTTTCAGAAAAACCAAGCTGGCTCCTGGTGCCACACCTTTATAGGTTGGGCTATTTACCCCTCTGCCCAGCAAACTACCGGTTACATGAGTACCATGGCCTGTTACAGTATTCGTAATCGTGTCATCTAGAGTTGGATAGTTAGAATAGTCCATGGAGTTGGTGCTGTTGAGCGTCGGAAAATCCGGGTTGGAGGTGTCGATGCCGGAATCGAGGACAGCCACCGTGACTCCAGCGCCGGTGTCGCCGCTTTGCCAGACAGGAGCGACATTCATTGCCGCTTCAGCCTGATCGTTCTGCGGAGATAAACTCTGTTCGGCGGTATCCATCGTGACGATATAACTCTCCGCCGCCAGGGTGCTTAACTCATTGATTGGCATATCCGCCAGGACAAAACCAGTGGTGAAAGCGCCTACTGGGGGAATCCAGGTATTTGGATATACGGTCACGCCCAGGGCGGTCAAATCATTAAGTTGGGAAGAGGACGGCTTTTGGGCGAAATGCAGAAAGACTTCTTCCTGATTTGCCAGGGTTGTTTCAGTATTTGATGGGGAATCATCGGCGAAAGGTTTGACAGTGCTCTGCCCTGAGCTTGAAGCCTCGGACAGCTTTTCCTTAATTTGGATGGCAAGTAAACTGCTGATTTTACTGCCAACCGCCGGACTACCGGCTGCTTTAACTGGCGCAATCCAACCGCCGCTAACAAACAGTAGTACTAAGATCGCGATAATTCCGAACAGTTTTGGCACGATGATTTTCTTCATCTTCGTACCCTATGCCTCCCAAATATTTGATAATAATTTATTATGAATTAAGATTTGCAGCCCTTACGCACTATTTGGCGCGCATGGATCGGCAGTTTCATTTCGGCGCAAATTGTTTATATGTCCTATTTTAATATTTTTGCTCATACCTAATAATAGATAAAACCGGTCTGATATTTTAATTTCACCCGGGTTCCATGTTAGTTCGCTGATATCCAGGTGGTCACATATTGATGGCAGTTTCCCGCTTCCTAAATTATTTATTTTGCAGGCCGTTAGGGTTTTTAATTACCCTCCCCATGGGAAATTCGATGTCCACCATTCTTTTAACAGCGCATAAGAATCTTCATATACACAAAACAGCAAAATAATAGCACCGGCTTTTTGACTTGTCAATATGTGGTAACACGTTCAAATATATTTATGTGTCATTGGAGTCGAATTTCTATTTCGATTTAATTAAACTTACATTCCCAACTTACGATCTTTTATTTGGGAGTTGAATAAAGCCAATGTGGTTTCACAAAACGATACGTGGGCTGCATAATAAATATTAGGAACTGGCAAAGTTAGTAGGGGAAACAATTTGCTCTAATCTAACGTTATTCTACCAAACCGCTATTCCTTGAAAATTACTCGTAATTACAGTTGCGGGGAACGTTCCAACCGATTTCAATGCCGTCATATGAGATCTTAAACCCATCAATCCCTACACCCGGGGCGAGTGTGTACCATCTTTTTTAGATTTGAAAGTTAACACAATAGTTAACTATCAGGACAAAAAAATATCTCTAAGCTTTGGGTAATCGGGGAAAATTTTTATCAAATTTTTCTGTTTTTTTAAACCAAGTTCCCGGCGTCCATTTTTTACTTGATTGTAAAATGTGCGTGACACCCCGATTAATTCCGCCATCTCTTGGTCAGTATACCGCTTTTCCTTCTGTATTTCTCTTAATATTTTGCTCATATTTTTAAATATACATCATGTTAACAAACTAGTCAATACATGGTTAACATAATATATAACTAAATTTTAGAGGTGTTGACTGTTAGTTAACACCAGCGTATAATAAAATTTATGATTGAAAAACCGGGGATCATTATAAAAAGACTTCGCGAAGAACGTGGAATAAAAGCTGTAGATTTCGCGGAGAAAATCGGCATGTCTAAAGAGCAGTTATCTCTAACAGAGAGTGGACGATCGGATACCCTGTCTTCTGATTCGGTTTATAAATTTGCAAACGGGTTTAATATGAAGCCAGCAGAATTGGCAGGTATGTTATACGGGAATCCTGAGGCCACCTTAGATTCTTTATCCGAAATAGTGAAATTGCCTGTGAAGGGGTTCATAAATGCCGGTACCCCAACATTGGCTGAAGCGGTTGAATTAGGAGATGCTTTCATACGGAAAATTGATGTTAGCGGAGTGAAAAAGGTGAGCGGATTATATTGTTTGCGGATTTCCGGAGAATCGTTAATCGGTGATCAAATAAATAATGGAGATGATGTGGTCATTGAACCTTTTCCCGACCTTATAGATGGGAAAATCTATGCGGTGAAATTGGATAATCAATTTGTTGCCCGCCATGTCCATAGAGAAAACGGCTATGTCATTCTAACCTCGTCGAATGGCAAATACGAAAAAATGAGAGTCAATGAGTTGGAAATGGTGGGGCGAATAATCTGGTCGCAACCCCGTGGGGTTAAGCACTAATATAATTAGGTAGAATGGCAAGAAGTCCATTTTTAAAATTATCGCCAATTAAAAAAATTAAGAAAAAGGAGGAAGTCCGCAATTAACCCAGGTAATTTGCTTTTAAGCTTTTAGACCTGATAAGACTGGGGTCTCAAGTTCGAATCTTGAATCGCCCACCACGTTTTTCGGAAAATCATCAATCTAACTGCCAATGACCGACTGCTTTCTCAATAAGTTCCCATGCAAGCAGATAGTAGTGACCCAAGCAGGGTTGGGCTTCCGGGGTAAATCGCCTTAACCGGTTTTGGAATCGTCGTTTACTTGGTTTGACCCGGTGTGCCGGTATCAATATCACAAAATTGGGCGCGCTTTTCTGCCAGCAGTTTGGGGTTGGGGATGATGTAAACCTTGCATCCGTTGGGATGCACGCTCACCCTTCTGGTAACAAAACCCAGTGATGTATATAAATAGGCGGCTACATGGTGATGGATGTGCCGGTGCAATTTCTGTTCCATCCGTTCCGCCACATCCTTGGGCATTACTTCATCGCCGCGTTCCTGAAAAAGTTCAGTCAGGCAGTCCAGCATCACGGCCATGTCCCCTTCTCGTGCGCGGAAAATACTCCGGTCTTCTGTCTTCACCATCGCGCCTCTACGAATTAAGAAATTTGGCTTTATTATACAACAATTGAAAGTGAAATTCATGGCAGTTGTGATGGTTACATTGTCTACGGTACTAAAGTAACACCTCTAAGGCCTGAAAGAGTGATATCAAGGCATATCTTGAAGTGGTGTAATATTAGGTAAAGGGATAGTAATGCGGTTTTTCCAATTTGGTAATTAACGCCCGTTTTATATTGGAGTTTAGAATATGTTGAAAAAATTTCTGCCGGTCTGCCTGGTTTTATTTCTGATCCTGCCGTTAATCGCGTCTTGCACCGGAACAAACAATTCTGCTGAACTATTAATTCCCCGGACCGCCAATACGGTAGTGGAAGTGCAGGTCGGCCAGATAATCGGCGACACCGCTTTTCAGGTTGCCTATACCGAAATGGCCCAGAACAATCCATCATGGCCGCAAACCGTAGATGCCGCGGAAACCCAGTTGTTACAGAAAACGGGCCTGGATATCACAGGCGTTTCCACCGCGGTCTATTTTGCCGATATCGAATCAACTGGTGCAACACAAGATACCTATCATGGCGTTATTGCCTTCGGGAGTTTTAACGAATCGGCCTCAATCGCTAAAATAAAGCAGCAGACGCAGCAAAATCTTACGACCACAGTCTATCAGGGCTACACTGTCTATACCGAAACTCAGAACCAGTCCTGCCTGGTATTTTTAAGTAACAGCCGGTTTGTCTTCGGTTCTTTAAAAGCGGTTCAGGATGTGATTGATGTCAGTAAAGGCACCCAACCGGCACTGAGCGGCAGCGTCATTGATACATTGAACCGGGAAGGTTCGGGCTTGATTATCGGCGCTTCTACGGACTCGGCCGCCTTGCTCAATCATCTGGGAAACGATGCAGACCAATCGTCCTTTTTATCACTGCAGTCTTTGCAAAATGTTGATAACATCGGCTTTGTCATCAACCAGCCGGGTTTAAACTTGAGCTTCCGTCTGGACGCCAATTTCACGGATGCTTTTTCTGTTCAAAATGCCGAAAATACCGTTAACGGTGTCATTTCACTGGCAAAAGGTTCAAATCAGGATTCGGACATAAAGACCGTCCTCAATAATGTTCAAGTCAGCGCCAACGGTTCCTGGCTTTCGATTCAGGATGTGCTTAGCCCGGCAGATATCATTAATTTGCTCAATAACAACCAGACTCAAAAATAATTTGTTTCTGAAGGTGCGGCTTTTTCTGCCCGGTCTATTTATTGTTATGCACCGGAAAAACAAGTTGCATTCTGATTTCTCAAGTTTTTTCGTCCTCCGACTTTATTCACCATCCGCTTAACGTGGTAATATTGATATTATCGTTATTATCGGTTTGCCATCGTCAGATGACCGGTTCCGGCCGGGCAGCTTATTAAATAAAAGGAATTAATTTGGAAAAAAATACCGGAAATTGGTGGGATAAACTCGGCGAACCACAGTACGGCGGCGAAATTTCCATTCGAGCTAATCGTAACATCCAGAATTTTGACCCCTATTTTGATGAATCAAACCTTTGTAGCATTCAGGGCGTGTGGATGGAAAGGCTGGTCTGCGACGACTGGACACTGGAACCGGTAAAGTGGAATTACAGGCTGGGTTGGCACCCTCCGCAGTACAAGAAAGGTCATCTGGCAGAAAGCTGGGAGTTTACGGACCCCCACACTCATGTCGTGCATCTGCGCCGGGGTGTGCGCTGGCAAAACATCCCGCCGGCCAACGGGCGGGAGTTCACCGCGGACGATGTAGTATTTCATTTTAAGCGCCTTTACGGTCCGGACGGCGATTTTACCAAACCGAGCCTGTTTCATATCGCTGTTAATTCATTCCCGGATCTGATATCGGTAACCGCCACCGACAGGTATACCGTGGTCTTTAAATTTAAAACCGCTAATGAAGAAGCTATCATCTGGACTTTGTATAATTTCAGTTTGGCGCAGTGTCTGGAAAACCCTGAGGCCGTCAGGCAATGGGGAGATGTCGGCGATTGGCATCATGCCATCGGTACGGGGCCGTTTATCTTAAAAAATTTTGTCTCCGGTAAATCGGCGGAATTGATTAAAAATCCCGGTTATTGGGGATACGACCAGCGGCACCCCCAAAACCGGCTCCCGTATTTTGACGGTGTCAAATATCTTATTATTCCCGATGAGAATGAAGCGATGGATTTAATGCGTGCCGGTAAACTAGACGTGATGTTTGTCGGTTCGCCGGTGCAAGCTCATGCGATACAAAAAACAAATCCCGAAATACAAATGATTCCGGCCGGGGTCGCGCCGCCGCCCAGTTTAGAAATGAGAATGGACAGAGAACCTTTCAGCGATATCCGGGTCCGGCGGGCGATGCAAACGGCAATCAACCTGGAAGCGATTGCTAAATCGTATTATCAGGGACTCGTCGCGCCGTATCCGGCCACCATCACGTCCAGAAACATGACCAGTTGGGGGTTCCCCTATGAGGATTGGCCGCACGACCTGAAAAACGAGTATGCTTACAACCCGAAGGCGGCCCGGCAGCTTTTGGCTGATGCCGGTTATCCCTCCGGGTTCAGGACCAACGTCATCGCCAACACCGCGGCGGATATGAAATTGCTGCCAATCATTTTATCCTACCTCGCGGATATCGGCATAAACGTGGAAATGCGGGCAATGGAACCGGGAGACTGGATTACTTTCGTGGAAAAAGAACATAAAAACGACCAATTGATTTACCGTCCTTACGGCCCGTTCGGCCATACCTACGAACCACAGCGGCAGATTGGAAAATTCCGTTCGGACCCTGTTTCATTCGCTCTTTATCAAAAGGCTAATGCTTCACCGGGTGAAGATGAGCTGCGTCATTTACTGAAAGAGGCCAACGAACGTGCCCTGCGGCAGCATTTAGCAATATCGCTGCTGGAACCGCAGGGATACGCATTATATCAGCCCTGGCTCAAAGGTTACAGCGGCCAGGGCCATTCCCTCTGGATGAACGGCGGCGGCCCTGTTATGGCGAGTTTCTACCTCGCCCGGTTCTGGATTGACGGTAAATTAAAAAAGAGCCTGGGACATTAAGCTGCAGCATTGTTATCAATCAGCATAAGGAGAATAATTTGATATGTTAGAATGCTCTCTCGAAGCCAACAAAGTAAATTGTACCTGCACCTATAACTGTAAACGCCGGGGTAAATGCTGCGAGTGCGTCGCCCATCACCGCCAGCGCCAGCAGATACCGGCCTGTTTTTTCCCGGTTGACGTTGAAAAAACCTACGACCGCTCCTTCGCCCGTTTTATACAGACATGCCAGCAAAAAAGCACTTGAATAATCTGACATCCTTAAATAATTCTCGATAATTTCTGATTAAAATGAAAGAGGCCGGAAAATCCCGGCCTCTTTTTTATCGCGTTTATCGTTTTTTAATCGCAGGTCAATATTCTAATGAGCTTATCATTGGTGGCGCACCAGATGCCGCCGCGCAGGTCGTCGCCGTTCACTCGCCGTTCGGACACAAATTCTTTTTTCTTATTAAGATGTCCTTCGTCTACCCGCAGCACAAAATTAATATAGCTCGGATGGTCCATATCGCGGCCGTGCAGTGTAAATTGCATATTTCCCAGCGTCGGTTTGGGGCGTAGCATAAACCGGAAATTGAACCCAGCCAGATAAAATTCGTGCTTGTTTGCCTGGATAACCAATCCGGCCCCCGGCTCATTGGCCATTTCTTTCAGGTGCCCGTCCCCGAAGGTAATTGTCGCCCAGTAACCGTCCAGGTCCATATCCTGTGTCGCCCGGCCGCGAATACTGCGTACCGGCGGTTCGTTAACCGCCTGAATTTTACCGGTGCCCTGATATTTCAATAATAGCGGAACTGCCGCCGCCACGCTGCGGGTCAGCAAAACCCTCCGGGCATGTTCCGGCGGAATCACACCGTTTTCGTCCTGGTCGTAATGCACGAAATAACCAATGGCATTGAAATTGGCGATGTCGTCAAACATCCCGTTCAGGTTGGGTTGAGATTCAACGATGAACATCGGGTTGGTTTCCGTGGCAAACGGCGCATTGGCCAGCTCATGCGTTCGGGAATCCGCTCCGAAATTGTCCGGCGCAAACAGGTCCAGATACGGCGCGAACCAGGTGTAAATATCAATGGTTTTCGCCACCGCCGCCCCGGAAGAATAGCGTTCTCCCGGAATTCCCATGCTGCCTAAGGCCACATTGATGAACATCGGGATGTCGTAGACCGCTTTACCCGCCTTCGCTACTTCGTTAATGAAAGAAGCGATGCTCAGGGCGGTCATGATTTCACCGCCTTCCCACCCGAATAGTTCCGGCCAGTTGCCGGACTTCTTACCGCCGCCGGCTTGTTGCCAGATATCGTATACCCGGCCCTTGCCGGCTTTTTTCATTGCGGTAATTAATTTCGCCGGTACGGCGCTTTCGTATTCCGCCAGCGCCTCCGGCCCGTAATCGCGGTCGCTGCCGCAAATGCCCGGCTCATTTTCCACTTGCAATCCGATTACCGTCTGCTGTTTGCCGTCTATACTCTTCAAATGTTTACATAATGCAGAGAATGCCCGTTTATCGGCTTCTAGGTTTGCTTTGCAGTGTGAAGATAACACCCAGATGCTGTTGCCCGCCGGCCCGGTTACCCGCTTATATTTTTCAGGATTGGCTTTCATGTATTCCGGGGCATAATCCATCACCCCGTTCTTCCAGGTGGCAAACCATAAAAATATCAGCTTCAGGTCGTATTTCCGGGCGAGGGAAATTGTCGTATCGATGCTGGAAAAATCGAATTTGCCTTCTTGCGGCTCCAGTTGGTCCCAGAATATTGCCAGGCAAACAGTGTTCGCATCGCACAATTTGGATGCTTTTAAATTTAATTCGATTTCAGATTCGTCGCGGACATGATATCCCGCCATATAGATGCGGTGCCTCCCGATGGGATAAAACGGCTCGCCGTTAACCTGGAATACTCGTTTAATTGCAGTCACTTGTTAATGCCTCCTGTTTCAATTTGTTTTACGAAAAAATTGTGCCGGAATATTGCTGCGCTGCTGTGTAAAATATTTCTAAAAACGCTCAATTGCTGTCTACTGCTGCGCCCATCGAAAAATAATTCCGGTTTGATATCGTACTAACAGTTGACAAAATGCTATGCTGATAGTATACTTTCCATAAATTTTACAGTTAGATATCAAATATCATAACTTATTACATATCGAGTAGCAAATACCCTGCTGATAATACCAACAACACTAAAGGAGATTGTTAATGAAAAAAACCCTCACTGCTATCGCTGTTTCGATCATTATTATTGCAATTATTTTGAATCTGGCGGGTTGTTCTAAGTCCGCAACCACCACAGCCGTGGCAGCAACCACTTCCGCGGTCGTTTCAATAAAATCTAATACTACACCCGGTAATCCCTGGGCCTGGGGACCAAATACTTCGGGCACTTTAGGGAACGGCAGCATGACGGCTTCTTCCACTCCTGTTCAGGTCAGCAATCTTACCGGTGTCATTGCAGTTTCTGCCGGACAAAACTCCAGCATGGCGCTCAAATCCGATGGCACGGTCTGGGCCTGGGGGAACAACGGCCTGGGCGAATTAGGTAACGGCACTACTACCAGCAGTGAGGTGCCGGTGCAGGTCAGCAACCTTACCGGGATTATTGCTATCTCGGTCGGTCAGACCCATGCTATGGCGCTAAAGTCGGACGGCACGGTTTGGAGTTGGGGTGATAATACTTACGGGGAGCTTGGCAATGGAAGCGGTGACCCGAGCAATGTCCCTGTGCAGGCAACCGGGCTTACAAATGTAATTGCCATCAGCGCCGGTGGCGGCAATAGTCTGGCGCTGAAATCAGACGGCACCGTTTGGACCTGGGGAAATAATACTTTTGGTGAATTGGGCATCGGGACCATGGTCAACGGCAATGTTCCGGTCCAGATAAGCGGACTCAGTGGAATTATTGCTGTCGCCGCGGGCGCTTCGCACTGCCTTGCGCTCGCTTCAGACGGCACGATTTGGGCGTGGGGGCACAACAGTTACGGTGAATTTGGTAACAACACTGAAACCGATAGTCTGGTTCCTGTTCACGTTACCGGTATTACCGGCATCAGCGCCATCTCTGCCGGTAACGGCTATACGCTGGCAGTGAAGTCGGATGGCACAGTCTGGTCCTGGGGATACGACCAGTTTGGTGAGATGGGCAACGGCAGCCACGGCGGAACATCGACTATCGCCAGTACCAGTGTCGAATCCCCCGTCCAGGTGACCGGTCTCACCGGCGTTACCGCAGTCGCTGCCGGAATCGGCTGTCTGGCCCTCAAGTCGGACGGCACTGTGTGGGCCTGGGGCTACAACCAGTTTGGCGAATTAGGGGACGGTACTGATACGGAGCAGGATACGCCGGTGCAGGTGAGCGGCATAACCGGCGCCGTCGCGGTCGCAGCCGGAACGGCCAGCCTGGCGGTTGTTTCTGCGGCGCATTGACATCGGTGTTATTGGCACAAATTATGAGAAAACCATCTGAAAAATATTTGACAAAGGTTCATCTCTTATTGTAAGCTGTATTGATTTTAATATTCTATATCAAATATCATGCCTGATAAGACATGCTAATAATTACTCAGGAGGTAAAAAGTATTACATACCGGCAAACACGGATAATTTAATAAATTACCGTAAGGATGGCCGTGCCAGGGGAGTTCCAGGGTACTGAGAGTTTTGTGGTTGAACTCATAGCTAAGTGTGGTAGACGTCCCCTCCCGTGAGGGAGCCTTGGGAGTAATCGGGGTTAGTGGCATGGCCAGCCTTACTTTGTGGGTTCGATATCCGGTATTACCCTCTGAATGAAAGTGGAACAATATCATTGTTAAATCCCGGCGTAATGTATGTTTTAAGGAGGTGTAGCCGCAAGAACAATAAAAAACGTATTTCTGATTATTTTTTCACAGCGAATCTACGGTTTTCGTCCTGCACTCTGTCGGATCCATTTCTGCATTATCCGGCCTGGCTTCTTAATTAATACTGTATAACATTTATCATTAATCAAAAGGGAGATAGAATGAAGAGCAAGATTTTTATGATCGGGTTGTGTTTCTTGATCGTTGTTTCGCTATTGCTCGCGTCTTGCGGCAGTTCAACCTCAACGACTTCTTCAACCACCACACCGACGACCACCACGATGGTAACAACTTCCACAACTACGTCCACAACGAGTTCTGTGATTTCAACTACACCTACAACCTCAGTTTCCCCTGTTACCGTTTCCACTACTTCCACCGGCAATTGGTGGGATAATCTTGGTACGCCGATTTACGGCGGCACCATGACCATGTGTCTCAATGGCGATATCACCACCTGGGACCCTTACCTCACGGGCGCTACAAATATTGAGTGCACTTATGCGGAAAGGACCGGCATGGATGATTGGTCTTTAAACCCATCAGTCTTCGCTTACGGTATCACCTGGCGTCCTCCGCAGTATGTTGTTCCCTGTCTGATGTCCAGCTGGGAATTTACCTCTCCGAACACCTTCGTTTTACACCTGCGCCAGAATGTCTACTGGCAGAACATCGCGCCGGCTAACGGCGCCCAGGTCACCACCGCTGATATGGTGTACGACTACAGCCGTGACTACGGCCTCGGCGCTTTTGCCAACCCGGTTAATGCCGCCAGTTCCATCGGCGCAATCTTAACCTCGTTGACTTCTACCAGTTCTACCCTTGTTTTCCAGTTCAACATCACCAATCCTGAGACAATTTTGGAAACCATGCTGGTCACTGCCGTGAATAACCTGGAAATCAATCCGGCTGCCGTCCAGCAGTGGGGCAATATCACCCAGTGGAACCATGCCATCGGCACCGGCCCGTTCCAACTGGCGGACTTTGTTGATTCCAGTGCCTGTACTCTGGTCAGGAATCCCAATTATTGGGGTTATGACGAGCGGCACCCGCAGAATAGACTTCCTTACGTCAATACCCTGGTTTACCTTATTATCCCCAACCAGCAAACCGCATTAGCGGCCATGCGCGTCGGTAAGATTGATGCCATGGACGGCATTTCGCCGACCAATGCTCAGGCGATGGCCCAGACGAACCCTGAAATCATTCAGTCCTCAACCCCGAATAACTCTAACTGCAGTATCGACCCGAGGAACGACCTTACCCCATTTAGTAACCTCAATGTCCGCATCGCCATGCAGCAGGCAATTAACTTCCCGTTAATTGTCTCCACATACGATAATAACCAGGCCTATCCGTATCCACTGGGTTTAACTTCTTATGAAGAGACCGGTTGGGATTGGACCTATGATAAATGGCCGGCATCCCTCCAGGCTGAATATGCCTACAACCCCACTAATTCGAAAGCGCTGCTCGCAGCGGCCGGCTATCCTAACGGTTTTTCCACCAGTGTTACGGTTGCAAGCAATGCCGATACAACGTTGGTGCAACTCGTTCAGTCCCAATTGGCGGCCGTCGGCATTAATATGGCCATTAACGTTATGGATGCCACTGCCTGGACCCAGTATGTTCAGGTTAATCACCTTGACCCGCAAATGGCCATGCGCTCCGGCGGTTCGCTTAACCTGAGCTACGAACCGGTGACGCAGTTAAAACGCTTCCAGTACGGCTATACCACCGACTACGCTGAGGTTAATGACCCGACCTTTAACGGCCTTTACACCGCTTTTAACGCCTGTACTACCGTACCCGATATGCAGGCAATCCTGTTGAAGGCCAATCAGCTTGTTGCCTACGGGCATTGGGTTATTAACCTGCCCGCATTGTACAACTTCTGTTTCTGCGAGCCGTGGCTCAAGGGTGGTTTCAACGGTCAAGCCGGAGCAGTCTCCTCGACAGGCGCTGGCCCCACTTCCGCCGGCACTTATCTGGCCCGGTTCTGGATTGACCCGGCTGTCAAAGCCGCAAACTCACATTAGTTTTTTTCAATCGACAGAGCAAAGTAAAATAATTTTGTAGTGACGCTGAAATGGTGAATACCCCCGGAAACCCGGGGGTATTCACTGATTTTTTATTAAAGGACGGAGGTTTTCATGGCAGCAGAAATCAAGCGTATTTTCAAAGTAGACGGGAAACCGTTTTATCCACTAGGCAGGCATCACCTTTATATGGGCGGTTATACCGCCCGTGACGAATCTGTCATCGAAAGAAGTTTTCAGGGATTAAAACAATGTAACGGCAATACCATGTGTGTCCCCATTTATTGGGACCAGATCGAACCCGAAGAGGGTAAATATGACTTTTCCAGCGTCGATACGCTGCTCAGGATATCCCGTAAATATGAATCCAAACTGATTTTTCTCTGGTTCGCCCATTGGAAGAACGGCGTAATGGATTTTGCCCCGGCGTATATGAAAGCCAACCCGAAAAAATACCGGCGGGTGGTCACGCAAAGCGGCGGCACGCTCTGGGTGCTTTCTTCACATTGCAAAGCTAACCTCGCGGCGGATAAAAAAGCTTATACCGCTGTCTGCGAACATCTGAAAGAAGTTGACGGCAAACAGCAGACGGTCATCGGTATGCAAATCGAAAATGAGGCCGGCATCCTCGGCAGCGAACGCGACTATGGCCCCGAAGCTCAGGCTGTTTACGATAGTCCCGTCCCTGCCAAATTGATGTCCGCCATGAAAAAAGCCGGCCGGGGTGAAGTCTATGATTTATGGCAGAAAGCGGGCGGCAAGTCTGCCGGCAGCTGGCCGGAAATCTTCGGGGTTGAAGCCGGCGAACTGATGACAGCCTGGAGTATTTCATCCTTTATTAACGAAATTGCCGGCGCCGGAAAGGCCGCCTACAACATCCCGATGTTCATCAATGTCTGGTGTGCGGAAGCAGGCTGGTGGCCGGTTCCCGGCGAGGCTTATCCCTCCGGCGGTGCGGTGCACAAAACCGTAGATATCTGGAAGTGGTTCGCCCCGAATCTGGATTTATTGGCGCCGGATAATTTCCAGCCTGACCGTATTTCGCACAATGCCGTCTATGTCAATTATGTGCGGGATGATAATCCTCTTTTCATTGTTGAATCCCATCCTAATTTGAACGGCATGTTCTATGACATGGCGGATTTTAATGCCATCGGTTATTTCGTACACTTCAGCCAGGCAGAAGACGGCACTATTCCTCCCGAACAGCAGCGCCGGATTCAGCTCACCCGGGCGGCCGCCGCGGTTTTACCGCTGCTGCTGAAATATCAGGGCACCGGGCGTATTCATGCTTTCGAAGAAGGTGACCCGGGGATTCACGGCAGGCTTTTGTATCCGGTTGATTTCGAAGGCCACATGGGGTTAATCGGCGTCAATGACCGCAACCCGACGCGCGGGGCCGGCCTGTTGATTCAGGCGGGTAAGAATGAGTTCTACATCGTCGGCATCAATTTCCGTCTGATGCTGCGACCGAAACCGGTATTGGGCCGGAGCCCCGTTGCCTTGCTCGGCGGCATGGACTTATCACATCCCAGTTTTATCAATTATACCGAGAGGGTGGATGTCGGTCATTTCGATAAGAAAGGCAAATTTATCTCCGATTTCCGCCGCAACGGCGACGATATGCGCGGCGGCGTCTGGGTCGGCCCGGATGATACCGTCACCCGCATCATCACCTGCGATTAATGTTTTAAAAATATAACGGGTAGCAACAATTGACCGGGCGTTGATTGAAATCAAATTCGCCTGGTCGGTTGCTGTTTTCAAGTTAATCAGGTATGTGTGGAGGTTGAAAAAATGAAAATAGCTTGCAGCACCGTGCTCTTTAATCAACTCGACCTTTACGGCGCCTTGCAGCATTTAGCCTGGGCCGGTTATGACGGCGCGGAACTCGCCTGTTTGAAAACTCATGCCCGTCATATCGAACCGGATACCGGCAAAGCCTATCTCGATGAGATTAAATGGGTGGCTAAAAAACATGGCATCGAGCTGTTGGCGATTCACCTTGACGCCGACGGCAGCACGCCGGAAGAAAAAATAGAATACGTGACGAAAATGTTTGATGTCGCCCAAAAATTAAGCATCCCGGTCGTTGCCATCCCGGCTGGCGGTAAAACCGGCGATAAGGAATTGACCAAACAGGAATTCAAATATATCGGCAAACTCTGCGAACGGGCCGAAAGCCGGGGCGTCACACTGGCGGTCAAATATCACAAAGGCGCCTCGGTCTATAACCTGGCGACGCAGATTCAGCTTTTAAACGAAGTGAAATCCCCCGCGCTGGGCGTTAACCTGGACCCGAGGGAAATCTATAAAGCCGGAGAGGATTATTCGGAAGTAATTCATAAACTGGGTAAAAAAATCGTCCATACCCACATCCGCGATTATCCCAGTCCGGAACGGGAGCCGGCGACCCCGGAGGAACAGATTCTGGGCCGTGGCAAAATTGATTATCCTCTGATTCTAAGTCAACTCAAAAGTGTCGGCTATGACAAAGCGCTTTCCCTGGTAATGGTCGGCGCATTTACCTACCCGCTGTCTCAGCAGATGGGCATCGCCGCGGAATGCCGCGGCTATCTTAACCGGTGTTTGCAGGAATTGAAATAATACATCATCTCTGGAGATGAAATAAACCGAAGGAGCTAACCACGAAATGGCAGAAACCGCAATTAACCGCGATAAGACCGCAATTATTATTTTAGATTATCAGGTCGGCAGTTTAGGCTACTTCCCTGAAGAAATCAGCAATGGCCTCATTTCAAGAGCCAATCAAATTACCGCCGCGGACCGTCAGAAAGGCATTCCCGTTATTTTTATCCGGCTGCAAAAAGCCGAGCGGACCCCTGACACGGAGCTTCATCCCCAACTGGTTCGCAAAGCGGATGAATTGGTGCTCACGAAAAAGAAAAGCTCGCCTTTCTCCACCACCGACCTCGATGCCCGCATGAAAAAACGCGGGATTGATACTTTGGTGATTCTGGGTGTTTATACCGGCGGTGCTGTACTGTCTACAGTTAAATGGGCGGCGGAAATGGACTACCGGATGTTTGTCATCTCGGATTGTTGTGCGGAACGCGATGAAGAGGTCCAGCGGGTTCTAATGGCGAAGGTCCTCACCCACAAAACCACCGTCCTCACTGCTAACGAATTCCTCGGCTTGCTGGCTAAAAATTAACGGGGAAGTTGAATAATTTAACAACATCGCGTGCTGAAAGTGCATGTTTAATTAAATATCAAGTATTTTTATAATCTATAGTATATAATATTATGTGGTTGATTTGGTGCGGGTAATAACAACGGAAAGATAGGTTAATCAGTTTTATTTTCCGGCTAATGAAATAACTACCAGGGGTATTTGGCATGGAAGAAGTAGAAACTAAAATCGCGCAGAACAGTTATAAATATTCTTGGCATTTAATCGGCAAAGTCAGTCACTTGCTGTTTTGGGTTCGCCAGAGGGAACTGATGCCGTATAATATCCTCCCCCGCCAGGCCTACATTCTGTTCCTGCTTTACAACCTTGACCATAAAGCCACATTGGATGAGTTATCCCGCCTCACCGACCGTAAAACCGGTACTCTTTCCATCATTATTTCCAGAATGGAAAGGGACGGTCTGGTTAAAAAAATCCGGGAAAATCCCCGCTCGGTGTTATTAAAATACGAGTTGACCGAAAAAGGCGTCGCGGCCTATAAAACCAGCAGTAAAATGAAATCGGAAAAAGCGATTTTCTCTGTGTTATCCGAGGAAGAACGCCGGCAATTGATTTCAATATTGGAAAAAGTGATTGAACGGACTGAAAAATATAAGAAATCAAAAGCGCCGTAATTCCCGGCATTCCGGATTTAGTGCAATAGCTTTGCCGGTAAATGCTGGTGTCGAGACAAACTGAAATCTTATGACCGATAAACCGTCACCGTGGTGGGAGCAAATCGGCCGGCCGGAATACGGCGGTGAAATCGCTCTGCGTATTAACCGGGACATCGCCAATTTTGACCCCTATTTCTTCGAAATGCTGCCCAATATCAACTCCGCCTGGATGGAAAGGCTCTTTGCCGATGACTGGACGCTGGACCCGCAATTTTATCGTTACAACACCCATTTCCGGCCGGGTGAATTTGTCCGTGGACACCTCGCGGAGAGCTGGGGATTTCCTGCTCCTGATACTTTGGTCGTGCATCTGCGCCGCGGCATCCGCTGGCAGGCTGTTCCCCCGGCGAACGGCAGGGAATTTACCGCCGACGATGTCGTTTTTCACTATCACCGTCTTTATGGACTGGGCGGCGGCTTCAAGCAGCCTTCGCCTTATCATGCCGCTGTCAGCGCCTTTAAAAATCTGATTTCTGTTGCCGCCATCGACAAATTCACGGTTATTTTTAAATGGCGGACCCCCAATCCGGAGTTCATTCTGGAAACCATGCAGGCGCCGGTAGCCTCGTTGTGCCTGGAAAACCCGGAAGCTGTCCGGCAATGGGGAGACGTGCGTGATTGGCGCCACGCCGTCGGCACCGGCCCGTTTATTTTGCAGGATTTCGAACCGGGGAAATCACTAACATTGGTTCGGAATCCTGATTACTGGGGAAGTGACGAACGGTATCCGCAAAATCGTCTTCCCTATGTGGACAGATTCAAAATTCTGGTCATCCCGGATGAAGGTAACGCCGTCGCGGCGTTGCGGGACGGTAAAATCGCGGCCCTCGACCAGGTTTCTATTGCCCGGGCACAGGCCCTGCAAAAATCAAATCCGGACATACTGCAGATCATGACGCCTTCGCCCAGTACCCCTTCCCTCGACCCCAGAAATGACCGGCCGCCTTTCAACGATATCCGCGTCCGTAAAGCCCTGCAGTTGGCGATAGACCTGCCGACTATCGCCAGGACGTACTACGGCGGCAAGGCAGTGGCGAACCCCTCTACGTTGACCTCGCGCGATGTGCGGGGGTGGGGATTCCCTTACGAAGACTGGCCGCAGGACCTGAAAAATGAATACACTTATAATCCCGAATTGTCGCGGCAGCTTTTAGCCGCCGCCGGTTATCCCGAAGGCTTCAGTACTCACATCGTGGTAGAATCAACAGTTGACATAAAGTTATTGGATATTGTGAAATCATATTTTGCCGCCGTCGGTGTTGAAATGGAAATTCGTCCGCTGGATACTGCGTCTTTTGTCAATTACGTGCTCACCTCCCATCGCAACGACCAGCTGGTACAGCGCTCTGCTTCTTCATTGGGCCTGGCCACCGAACCTATTCGTCAACTGGAAAGGTTGCGCACCGGCGCCGTGCCGAATTATCTGATGGTAAGCGACCCTGTTTTTGATAGTTTTCTTCCCCGGGCGATGGCGGCGGATGGTATTAATGAAATCAAGAAAATCGTCCGCGACGCCAATGAATATGTTGCCCGGCAGCATTTCGCGATTTCTCTGGTCCAGCCGGTGCAGTACTCCCTCTTTCAGCCGTGGCTCAAGGGATACTCCGGACAATTTTTTGCGGTCTCGGCGGCTTCCGGCGGCCCGCCGCTTTACTTTTTTTATCCGGCCCGTTTCTGGGTTGACCGTAAACTGAAAAAGCAAATGGGCCATTAACGCGTATATTTTGTATTGACATTGTTTACCGGTTGTTTTATCGTACATCAAATAGGGGGAAACTAATGAAACGATTTTTGCTTGTGCCTCTAGTTTTCGTCATTGTTCTTTTATGCTCTTGCGGTTCGTCCGGAACCACCAAAACCGCGGCGGTTACTACTTCATCTGCGCTCCCATCGACAACCGCGTCAGGCAGTAAAACATCTACGACGACCACTGCGGTGCACCTGGTTTTACAAACCATGGGCGTCACTAGCTATACTGACGAAAATGGCTATTATCACCTGGTGGATGAAGTGCTTAACTCCGGCAATTCCAATATGGAAAATATTGAAATCATCGCCACCTATTATGATGCTTCCGGGACGGTTATCGGCACGGGAAATACCGATACCGAGCTTTATGTTCTCCCGGTTAACACCGCCACGCCGTTCGACGTCCTTGAGAAAATTCAACCAGCAACTTACCAGTTGACCGTGCAGGGCGACCCGACGACCGACCAGCCGTTCCCGGGTCTCACAATACAGAATACCGCAACTTCGATTGATGATACCGGTTGCTACGATATCACCGGCCAGGTGAATAATTCCTCCGCTAATCCGGCCGGCGAAGTCAAAATCATTGCCACCTATTATGATGCCAATAAAAATGTTATCGGTACTGCCTTTGTTTATACTAAGGACAGTGAGGTTGAAGCCGGCCACATCACCACTTTCGATTTAAGCAGCTATCCCCAACAGATCCAACCCGCCGGTTATAAACTGCAAATCGATGCGCAATAACGGTTTATTTCTAATTAATGTGTCCTGCCTAATGGTAAAAAGAGAGGGAATGCGAAGGCACTGCCTCTTTTTTTGCATGTTGGAGCTAATCAGCTGATAGCAGAAAGCTGCCCGCTGTCATTTATTTCCCCTCAATCTCCGCCATTATCATTTTCACCACTTTTGGCACTGCCGCGCTGACTGCCGGCGTCATCTCACTGCCGATAATTTCGACATTGTGCGTCTGCACCGCAAAAACAATTACGTCTTTGGGCATTTCTCCCGGGAAAAGGCTATTGCCGATTTCCAGCGTGGTGCGCAAAGCCGCCTCGTGAGGGGTAATCGAATCGTTGGTTTTTGCCAGGTCCTGCGGCGTCAGCCGGTGGATTTTGCCGGCTTCAGTTTCTTCCGTTAAAATGGCGTCCGCGATAATCAGCCTGTCGTAGCCTCGGATCTGTTCCAGCAGGCTCAATCCGGCAGCGCCGGTTTCTTCAACTGTAATATCTGGCTTGCTGATTCGGCGGGCTGTTTCCCGGGCGATGTGAATCCCGACACCATCATCACCCAGGATGTCATTACCGATTCCCAGCACCAGGGTTTTCAATTACTGCCTCAGGACTTCTTTAACCGAACCGTCCGCTTCGAGGATGGTCAGTTCCAGTGGCATGTGTCCCAGCGCATGCGTCGAGCAGGAGAAACATGGGTCGTAACAGCGGATGCCGACTTCGATGCGGTTAAGAATCCCTTCCGTCACTTTCCCGTTTTTAATATATTCGCTGGCCACGTTGAAAACGGCCTTGTTCATTGCCAGGTTGTTATGGCCGGTGGAAACAATCAAATTGACCTGTTTAATCTGACCGGTTTTATCCACTTTATAATGGTGAATCAGTGTGCCGCGCGGCGCTTCGATGACGCCCACGCCTTCTTCATTGGTCACCGTGCCGTTCACCCAGATATCCTTGCCGCAAATCCGGTCGTCCTGGATTAATGCCTTAATTTGTTCGGCGGCGTTCAGCATTTCAATCATCCTGGCCAGGTGATAATATAACGAGCCGCTTAAAACCCCGTTTTTACCCATCTTGCGGGCTTCCTGGAATTCGGCATTTGCCAGCGGTGTGCTGTGCCCTTCTGCCGCGTTGAAACGTCCCAGCGGGCCCACTCTGTACATTCCGCCCGGATAGCCCAGCTTTTTGTAGAACGGGAATTTCAGGTAAGACCAGTCTTCTACTTTTTCCTCGATGTAGTTCAGATAATTCTTCGGCGCAAATTTCTCTTCCAGCACGGCGCCGTTCTTGTCTTTCATCCGCAGGTTGCCGTCGTAATATTCGACGTTATTGTTCGCATCCACCAGACCCATGTAGCTGCTGTCGAAATTGGCGAAACTGTCCGCCAGTTCTTTGTTCTCTTTGATGTATTCTTTGACCATATCTACGGCCAGTTCTGAATCGGCAATCGCCTTGTCAATCTGGCTGGCGATTGTTTCCCGTTCCGCCTGCGACAGGGCTTTGTTCATCCCGCCCGGAATCGCCGCATTCGGATGGACCCGTTTCTCGCCGAGGTATTCGATGATTTTCTGCCCGAAAGAGCGCAGAAACACCCCTTTCTTTGCCAGTTCCGGGTCAGCGCCGATCAGGCCGATAATGTTCCTCGCTGCCGGGTCGGATTCCATCCCGAAAAGTAAATCCGGGGCGGCCAGATAGAAGAAATGCAGTGCGTGTGACTGCAGCATTTGAGAGTAGTGCAGTAAACGACGTAGCATCACCGCGGTTGGTGTCAATTCTACTCCCAGGATTGCGTCGCCGGCTTTGGCTGCCGCCAGATGGTGGCTGACCGGGCAGATGCCGCAAATGCGCGGCGTGATGATGCCCATTTCGTTAAACAGGCGCCCTTCGCAGAACTTTTCAAAACCTCTGACCTGGGTGATGTGCAGGTAGGTTTTATCCACCTGTCCCTGGTCGTTCAGATAAACGGTTACTTTTCCATGGCCTTCAACCCGGCTGACCGGTTCGATTGTAATTTTATTACCCATATTTTCTCTCTTTGTACTGATTATTCCGAGTTAGTCAAAACGCATAATCTCGCTCGGCAAGACCGGCAGTCTGCCTTCGAGCAGTTCCGTTAAAGCGTATAGAATCATTTTTGGTGTGGGGGGGCAGCCCGGTACGTAACAATCAACTTTCACGACCTGGTTGACCGGTCTGACTTTGGTTAATGCCGGCAATTCTTTGGAATGTGGTGCGGTGCTGTCCGGCGTCGTGCTTTCCGTGGCATAATACCGGGAAATTATTTCATCGTTCGTAAATAGGTTGCGCATGTTATTGATTCCACCGAAACAGGCGCAGTCACCCATCACCATCAGGATTTTACAATTGGCCCGCAGTTCCCTGGCGACTTCCTCGTCATGCTTGTTGCTGATCGAGCCTTCCAGGATGCCGACATCACACGGTGTAAATTTCTTGAAATCGGTAATGGGGCTTTCTCCGAATTCCAGTTTGTCCGCCAGTCCAATCAGGGCTTCATCCAGGTCCAGAAAAGACATGTGACAGCCGGAACAACTATCCAGCCACGCAGTAGCAACTTTTACCTTTGCCATTATTGCACCTCTAATTTCGAGTCGGCGACGCGTATAATTTTTGCGTCAGCCACTGTAAAATTTCTTCATCAGGGATTACTCCTGACCGCTGATTCACCGGATTGGATTGTACTGCCCGTTTCCCGGCAGTTATGTAAGAACCGCCGCGTTCGTCCCATGTGCGGGAAGGCAGCACCACATCCGCGATATCAACGACAGGTGAACGGAAACTGGCCTGTACCACCAGATAATCGATGGCTTTTATCCATTCCAGCCATTCTTTGTCCACATTATCGTCGCCCAGCAGCAGGTAAAGACCGCGCAGTTGTTGGGTCTTAATATCTTTGGAAGCCGCGCCTAAATCCCAGGCTCCCTGGCTGTTAATATTCGGTTTCAGGAAGATGATGTTCATCCTGTCGCCCTGGCCGTTCTGTACCAGGTATGTCAGGTTTAACAGACCGGTTATTAAGTCGGTATCGTTCTGGGCAGCCAGTTTGTTGCCGCAGACGATATAGACATTTTTACTCTGACTTAAAATTTTCGCCGCCGCCTGCAGCTCTTTTTCGGTAATGGAAGTTTTCGCGGTAACTTTATCGGCTTCATATAGGCCGAGCACCATTGAAAGTTCCGGCTTTAATTCCGCCAGCGATTTATTATTTTTAATTACCATTTCTGCCAGGCCGTTGACCAGCACGCGTTCTGTGCCGGCCGCCGGTTTCAGCCATATCTCGGACCAGAGCGGCAGCATGTCCTGATTCGCATCCACCATAATCAGTTTTGCGTGGTTCAGGTTCACGGCGCGCCTTATCAGGTTGCCGATGACCGGGTTGGTTTTGTCCACATCCGCGCCGACGGCGAGGATGCAGTCCGCTTTTAAAATACCCTCGATGCCGGGGTCTGTTTCCGGTGTTGTCCCGCCGTTGGTATACTGGCGGATGCCTGATGAAATCAGCCGGTATTCTTTCCCGTCCAGGGTATCGATTATTTTACTCTTCAGTGTGCTTGTAATCACTTTCTGGAATTGGGTAATCGTTTCGTTCGTGAGCCGCGTTGACATCAGGCCGCCGCAGTTATTGCCCAGTTCACTTAATTTTTTCGCTGCTGCGCTCAATGCTTCGTCCATTGTGCAGTTGACCAGTTCGCCCTTGGCATTACGCATCATCGGCGAGGTGATGCGGGCTCTGGATTCCGCTAATTGTTCGAACCTCCCGATTTTGCACAGTGCTCCCCGCGGGGAATTCCTGTTCGGTGTTTCAATCTTGACCAGATTTTCGTCTTTAATCAATACTTTGATTTCACAGCCGATATCGCAGCCCTGGCAAATCGTATTTGCCGAGGTGCATTCATAAGACCGGCCTTTAAACAGGCTGGCTTTGTTGATGATGGCCCCCGTCGGACAAGCCTGCAGGCAGGAGCCGCAAAGCGTGCAGGAAGACTCGCCCAGCGGTTGATTGATGTCTGCTGCAATCATTGTCTGCCCGCCGCGCCCGCCGAAATCCAGGGTGCGCAAAGCGGCCACTTCTTTACAGGCCCGCACGCAGCGTCCGCACAAAATACAGCGGTTGTGGTCGATGGCCAGGAATTTGCTCAGTGTATCCAACGGCAGTTTTGGGAAAAGGCTCTGGAACCGGTCGTTATCCATCTGGTAGCGGTAAGCCATTTTCTGCAATTCGCAGTCGCCGCTCGATTCGCAGAACATGCAGAAATGGTTCCTCTCTGCGAATAACAGCTCCAGCACCTGTTTGCGGTATCTTTCGATTTGCGGGGTATTGGTTTTAACTACCAGTCCGTCACGTGCCGGATAGTTGCAGGCCGGAACGGGTTTTTTCTCCGTTTGGATTTCTACCACGCACAGACGGCAGGCGCCGACATCAGCTAAACCTTCCAGGTGGCAAAGTGTCGGTATGTCAATACCGTTCGTCCGGCAAACGCTCAGGACGGTATCTCCGCTTTTTCCCTTTACTGACTGACCGTTAATGGTCAGGGTTATTTCTTGCATAAGTTTATCCTCCGATATCCAGGTCGCATCGTAAACATCTTGAAGCTTCTTCCTTCGCCTGTTCCGGCGTGAAAGCCAGCGCTACTTCTTTGAAGGTGGTCTTTCTCTTTTTCACCGGTAATTCTTTTTCCGCCACGCGGGCTTTTTCTTTCGTTTCTTCATCGGTCGGCACGGTCTGCGGTGTCGGAATCGGCTCGTAGCTGTATCTCTCTACTCTCGGGCCGGGCTGTTTGCCCTGCAGATAGCGCTTAATCGACGAAGCGGCGCGCTGCCCGTGTGCGATGGCTTCAATTACTGTCTGCGGCCCGAGTACTGCGTCGCCGCCGGCGAAAATACCGGGATGTGCGGTTGCCAGTGTCCGTTTGTCGGCCACAATTACGTTATCTTTAACTTCGACGCCTTCGCTCTTAATGAAAGAAGTGTCCGGTTTTTGTCCGATTGCTTCGATAACTGTATCCACTTCCAGTTCAAATTCCGAACCGGCGATGGGTTTGGCCACTTTGCGGCCGGAGCGGTCGTAATCGCCCAGGTCCATCTTGGTCAGTACCAGGTTCTTCGCTTTGCCCTTGGCTTCAATTTTCACCGGATTGGTCAGAAAATGGAATTGTATGCCTTCTTCTTCCGCGGCTTTGACTTCCTCGGCCATGGCCGGCATGTCGTTGCGTTCGCGGCGGTAGACCAGATGTACCTCGGCTCCTTTGCGTACGGCCACACGGGCGGAGTCAATCGCCGAGTTGCCGCCGCCAACGACGGCGACCCGTTTGCCCAGCTCGACTTTATCACCCAATGCAATTTTCCGTAAAAATTCAATTGCGTCGTAAACTCCGGGCAACTCTTCGCCCGGAATATTCATCTTCGTGCCGAGGTGCGCGCCCGTGGCAATGAAGACCGCTTTATAGCCTTCTTTCAGCAGCGCGTTCGTATCTTTCACCGGGGTATTCAGTTTGATTTCAACCCCCAGTTCTTTGATTTCGTCAATTTCTTTCTGCAGGATATCCTTCGGCAGGCGGTATTCCGGAATGGCGACCGCTAACATCCCGCCGGCCACCGGCAGCGCTTCAAAAATTGTCACCGGATAACCGTCCATTGCCAGGTCCCAGGCGGCGGATAAACCGGCCGGGCCGGCGCCGATAATGGCTACTTTTTCCGCTTTGGCCGGGCCGCATTTCTGTTTGATTTTTGCGCCGGTGTTGTAGGTATAATCGGCCGCGAACCGTTTCAGGTCGCGGATGGCTACCGCTTCATCTACCTGGGCGCGGTTGCATTTCAATTCGCAGGGATGGTGGCAGACCCGGCCGCAGATTGCGGGCAGCGGGTTCCTCTGCTTGATTAAAGCATAAGCCTCGACGTATTTTCCTTCTTTAATCAGGCTGACGTAGCCGGGAATATCCAGCTCCACCGGACAGGTGTGCTGGCAGGGTGATTTGAATAAATGCCGGCACACGGCTGCCGGACAATGTTTATCAATGATATGGGCTTCGTATTCCGCTTTGTAATGCCGCAGTGTACTGATGACCGGGTTAGGGCTGGTTTGTCCCAGACCGCACAGCGATGTTGAAGTAATCATGTCTGCCAACTGGGTCAAAGCATCCAGGTCTTCCATTGTCGCTTCGCCGCTGCTGATTTTTTCCAGGACTACCTGCATCTGGGGGATGCCGGCGCGGCAGGGGGTGCATTTTCCGCAGGATTCTTCCGCGGTGAATTGCAGGAAGCTATTCTTCACGATATCTACCATGCAGTTATTTTCATCCATTACGACCACGCCGCCGGAGCCCATGATTGCTCCCTGTAACGGCACGGATTCGTAATCAATGGGGGTATTGATTGCTTCAATCGGAATGACGCCGCCCGAAGGGCCGCCGAGCAGTGCCCCTTTAAATTTCTTACCGTTGGGGATGCCGCCGCCGATATCAAAAATCAGCTTGCCCAGCGTTGTGCCGAGAGGCACCTCCACCAGACCGGGATTGTTGATTTTTCCCACCAGGCATAAAGTCTTGGTGCCTTTACTCTTTTCGCTGCCGACACCGGTAAACCAGGTCGCGCCGTTCAGGATAATCGTCGGCACGTCCGACCATGTTTCGACGTTATTGATGGTTGTCGGTTTCCCGAACAGCCCGCCCCCGACGTTCGCCGGGAAAGGCGGTCTCTGGTGCGGGTTGCCGCGCTTGCCTTCGATGGAAATCAACAGCGCTGTTTCTTCGCCGCAGACGAAAGCCCCGGCGCCGGGGAAAATGTCGATATCAAAGTCGAAGCCTGTTCCCAGGATGTCTTTTCCCAGCAGGCCGTAAGCTTCCGCTTCTTTCAGTGCGTGGGCCAGCGTTTCAATCGCCAGCGGGTATTCCGCCCGGATGTAAGCATAACCCTGTTTTACGTTGCCGATGGCATAAGCCCCGAGGGCCATCCCTTCCAGGACAGCGTGGGGGTTGCCTTCCAGTTCCGCCCGGTTCATGTAAGCCCCGGGGTCGCCTTCATCGCCGTTGCAGACGACATATTTTTCATTGCTGACGGCGCTGCGCACGAAGCCCCACTTGGTGGCGGTGGCAAAACCGGCACCGCCGCGTCCTCGCAATGTGGCATTTTTTACTTCTTCGAGCACGTCTTCCGGCTTCATTTTCAGTGCTCTGGCTAATGCCAGGTAACCGCCGCGCGAAATATACTGTTCGATGTCCATCGGGTCGAGGTCCTGGTTGTGCAGCACCCTCGTTTCTTGCATCGCCATGCGCGGCGCTTTTAAGTCCAGCATCCATTTTTTCACCGGCTTCCCGCCGATTAAATGGTCTTTGATAATCTGCTTTACTTTGTCGCCGTCCACACTGAAATAGATTACTTTCTCTTTGCCGGGAACCAGCACCGTTACCGTCGGCTCGACGCCGCAAAGTCCGATACAGGCGGCTTTCTCCACGACGATATGTTCGAGTTGTGCCGTGCTTTCGCTGCCGGTTTTTAATGCCGCCAGTTCTTTGTTAAAAGCATCCAGCACTTTGTCGGCGCCCGAAGCGATGCCGCAGCTCCCGAGGTGTACTTTTACCTGGGTCTGTTGTTCCAGCCCGGCCATTTTCGCTTTCGCCGACTCATAAAGAGTATTTAGTTCAGCTACCGATTTCAATTGTTTTGTCATCGTTTTCACCTAGTTGTATGAATCCAGGATTTCATTCAGCTTACCTGGTTTAACTCTGCCGTGGATATCCGCGCCCACTGCCATCACCGGGGAAAGGCCGCAGGCCCCGAGGCAGCGCACGATTTCTAACGAGAACCGCCCGTCCGGCGTGATTCCGCCCGGTTCCAGGTTCCAGTCTTTTTTCAGACGGTCGATAATTTTATCGCCGCCTTTAACATAGCAGCTTGTGCCCAGACAGACCTGCAGGACGTATTTCCCTTTTGGTTTCATCGAGAAAAAATGATAGAAACTGGCGACGCCGTAAACTTCGCTGAAGGGGACTTTTAAATCGTACGATACTGCCGCCATCACCGGTTTCGGGAGGTACCCCACGATTCCCTGTGCCTGCTGCAGTACGCGAATCAAAGCCCCGGCCTTATCTTTGTTATCGTCTACAATTTTTTGGATATCGTCAAACACTTTGCCGCTGTGACTTTTCACCAGTTTTTCGATTTCGGTGATTTCGACCGGCGTGACATCGTGCTTGATTACTTCTTCAAATTGATTGATAACGCGATAGATTTCTGCCAGTTCTTCTTTGGTGGTTCCGGTTTTAATGACTTCTTCAACCCTTTGAACTTTTGTTTTCATTAACCTACCCTGGAAATTTTTTCTTTAGCTCTTTGAGCGAAGGTCGGATAAATCTGCCCGCATCCCAATTTCCGGAGATACACGCAGTTTTCCTTTTAATCTATCCTTATTCAACCACATTCGGTTTTCTACCGCATCCGTATTCAGGGCAGCGCACATTGCATTTTTCATTACGTGAATTGGAGAAAACGCAACTTCACTGGCGTAAAAGATTAGGCATTATTGCCTAATACCTTGGGATTTACTTTTCATTGTCATTGTCGGGCTTGCCCCGACAATCCAGAGATTTTACACAGCCTCGAAGGAACTCCCTGTGGTCTAATATATTAATACTGTCTAAATAACAATAATGTGGGTTTTCATTCCAAATAATAGCGAATATTGCCCGAATCCACCTTCGCTTGTTAACTTCATTCTGAAGAGGTACAATAATTGCGGGTGAGATATGCCTAAAATACGCATTTTATTAGCTGATGACCATGTGATTTTGCGCCAGGGCACGCGGCAATTGCTGGAACACGAATCCGATATGGATGTTGTCGGTGAAGCCAGCGACGGCGCCGAAGCCGTCGAACTTGTCACTAAGCTGAAACCGGATGTCGTTATCATTGACGTCGCTATGCCCGGTATGAACGGCATCGAAGCCACCAAAAAGATCAAGGAAATCCTGCCCGGCACCAAAATCCTGGTCCTGACCGGGTACGATTACGATGAGTATATCTTCAGCTTGCTGGAAATCGGTGCGGCCGGTTACCTGCTCAAAGATGTCAGCGGCGACGAACTCGTCGGTGCCATCCGTGCCGTCTACAACGGCGAACCTGTCCTTCATCCCACCGTTATGCGGAAACTGATGGACCGCTGCAAAACCATGAGTCCCCGGCAGACCGAAACCCCGGTCGGCGTCTTGAGTGACCGGGAAATGGAAGTCCTGAAACTAGCCGTCAGCGGCAAAAGCAATAAAGATATCGCCGAAGCGCTCAATATCAGCCTGCGTACTGTCCAGGCGCATATGCGCAGTATTTTCAATAAAATCGGGGTTGGCTCCCGTTCCGAAGCCATCGTTTGCGGCCTGAAGAAAGGCTGGTTCAGCCTGGAAGATATCTCCTGAAATTCAGATGAGTAAGGAACAGAAATTAACCGCGCCAAGTGCCGAAGAACTGGAAAAGCAGTGTAAAATTCTCCAGCAGAAACTGGACGCCCTGACCGTCAGTGAAAAACGCCTCGGCATGCTCAATGCCATCTCCGCTGCTCTCTACAGTTCCCTCGAGTTGCCCGGCGTTTTTGATAAAGCCGTCCGCATGGTCGCCGAATTGATGTCTGCGGACGTCGTTTTGCTTTTCACTGCCAATGAATCCGCTCGGGTATTGGAACTGGCGGCTTATCAGGGTATTTCCGCCGACCTCGTGCCGGAAATCAAACCGTTGAAAACCGGCGAGGGCATTTTCGGTGAACTGGTTAAATCCGGTAAAGCTCTAATCATTGAAGACAATACCGGCATCCCGCCGGAGTTTAGCGGCATTTTGCTGCGCATGAATATCCGCACGCAAATGGCCGTTCCGCTGGTTTTTCAGGAACATGCCGGTGGCGTTATTTACATTGGTGTGCGCGCCCCGAAACAGTTTAATAATTACGACCGCGATTTAATGGTTTCAGTCGGTCGGGAAATCGCCGTCGCGATTGAAAACGCCCGCCTTTATGGGGTTCAGCGGCAGGTCACGGAACAATTAAAATTGTCCGAAGGAAAATACCACCGTCTCTTTGATCTGGCCAGCGATGCCATTTTTGTCACCGATTTAAGCGGTAAATTAATCGAAGTCAACCGGGCTTCCGCCGAATTAATGGGCGATACTGTGGAAGATGTTATCGGTACCGATATCCGCCGTTACCTTTCCCCGGAAGAGCTGGAAATTGCCCGCCGCGTCCGCCGTGCGCTTTTATTAGGCCAGCCTTTTCCTCAGCCCTACGAACAGAAGCTGATTCGTAACGATAAAACCGAAGTCATTTTAATGCTCTCCTCCAACCTCGTCCGTCACGGCGACGAGCCCCCGGTTTTTGAACATGTGGCGCGTAACGTGACCCGGGAACGGCGCATGCAGGACAACCTCCGCCGTTACGTGCAGCAGATTACCCGCATTCAGGAGGAAGAAAGGAATCGGATTGCCCGCGACTTGCATGACGAGACTGCCCAGGCCCTTTACGCCCTGACGCGGCAGTTGGATAACTTTATCCGCAGCTCCCCGAACTTAGCGGCAGAGACGTCTGCTTTCCTTAAAGGTCTGGTGGAACAGACTAAAACCATTTCCCAGGAAGTGCGCCGCTTCAGTCAGGATTTGCGCCCGCCGCTGCTGGACGACCTGGGCCTTCTGTCCACTATCCGCTGGCTTACCGGCGATATGGAACACAGGACCCACATTACCGTGAAATTGACAGTCTCCGGCGCGGAACGGCGTTTAGCGCCCCATGTCGAACTGGCGATTTTCCGCATCATTCAGGAAGCGTTGCGCAATGTCGAAAAACATGCCTCCGCAACACGGGTTGATGTCAGCATCGAATTTGCCGAAGGGAAAATCAATATTTCCGTTGCCGATAACGGCAAGGGCTTCAAACTTGCCGGCGATGTTGGCGATTTGCCGCGGGACGGGCGCCTCGGCCTGATGGGTATGAAAGAACGGGTCAATTTGCTCGGCGGCGAACTCGCTATTACCTCCGAACCGTCCCAGGGCACCCACGTCCTCATTCAATTACCGACATAACAATGGACGTTCAAATTTATAAACCGATTGCCCGATCCGAACCGGCGAAGATAGTTATCCTCATTTATTGTTGACATAATCATATTTGGTATAAGTCGCTAAAAGTAACAAAGGTGTCCCATTCGGTACTGGCGGGTTTCGAACCCGCCTGCCCATTCTTTTATTGAATATTAGCCTCGCCGCGTAACCTCAAAACTCCCTGCTGTCTTTGCGGGGAAGAATATAGACGAAGCAATCTCCAAATTGTGGGTAAAGAAGTCGTATAATTATATGATTTGTCTAAACCCTGAAAACAATGCTTTACCTCAATTATCGGTGACTTATCGCTAATATCCCTCGTTTCTCCACACTCTCCCGTTTATCTCTTCTCGCCCCACGCAGCGGGAGAGAGCCGAAGGTACTTTGCGTCGGTAGACTTACATCGAAGCAAATGTGGGGAGGGGGTATTGCCGGAATAAAATATTCTCGCTTTGTCCTCTTTGCTCGTGCCTCCGGCCTGGTCCCCGGGGGATGAATCTGCTTACAATAAAAAAGGGGGAGTTCCGTTCGGAACTCCCCCTGCTCATTAATACTCTAACTAAACTGGCTTTATTTCTCCGGCGGGACCCGGTTGTAAGGCCGCGGATAAACTACCGGCCCGTGTTCCCGTGAAGGCAGGATGACCGTCGCGCCGCCGGTTACCGAGTTGGCGCCTGTTTGCATCAGATTCTGGATTTCGATGTCCACGCAGCATTTGCCGTCATCAATGTATTTCTTGGTGACTTTGCCCTTCACCCAGGTAGTGTCGCCTTCCATCACAAATCGGCGGATTTGCGCGTCGAATTTCCACAGGAAGCCGTCGTCGCCCATCCAGTTGGTCAGCAGGATGAAGCGCCATGCTTCTAATTGCTGCCCCACCGCGAAGCTTCTCTTGACGACTTTCACGCCGTATTCCATTTTGGTTTCGGCCCAGGGTATCTTCTTCCACATGATTCTGTTCAATCTATCGGATAAATTATGCGCGTGTCCGCCGGCATGCCATGCGGTCATTTCGGTGGCGCTTAACGGCCCGCGTACCACCGGCTGCAGTTCGTCCCCGACCTTAACATCTTCAAAATAACGCGGTTTCGCGCCGCGGATTTCTTCTGCGTCCTGCGCGTTGTAGATGTCTTCGATTTGTTTTTTGGTGTAAACCGGTATTTCTTCAATTTCGGTATTCGCCTGGATATTTCGCTTGGCCACTTCGTTGACATCCGCCCACTGGTCGTAAGCCATGTACCCGGCGACTAAATCGCCGCCCTGCCGGTAATAATCGCACTGTTCGTAAGAAAGTAATTTCCGTCCTGCCCAGGCGCTGTGCATCTCTTTATTGTCGGACGGGCACATCACCCTGTAGGTGAATTTGTCCCCCACGCAGATGGGTTTAAACCACTCGCGTTCGCACCCGGAATAATATCCCGCAATTTCCGGAATCATCGGGCCGTGGTCCAGCGGTGACTGTGCGTAGGTGATCGTATACAGATAGTTCGGCGGCGCGATTAAACACTTGTATTTGGTTGTCTTGGCGTATTCGGCATCGCGGTACAACGGGTTTAAATCGCCTTCGCCGTTCACGAAAATTCTGATTCCGTCTTCGGTTGCTTCGCGGTTCAATGAGTTATCGCTCAAAATATTCCCGACCCATCCCGGTCCGCGCGACCGGAAATCTTCACTGGTCAGAATGCGTCCTTTCAGTTTGCCCCAGGCTTCCACCATCTGATCGAGTGGTGCCAATTTCTTTGCCGGCATTTTAGTCTCCTTAATTCTCGTTTCTTTCAGTTTATTTTTTCATCATGGCAGCCATGGTGATTTGCGCCGCCCATTTTTCCCAATCATAGTGATTATTGACATCATCGAGCATGCTGCGGTACACCAGTTTCTTGGTCAATGCCACACCCAGCGTTGGGTATTGGGCAATCGTGGCCGCCATTTCCATGCTGGCTTTCATTAAATCTGCGGCCGGCACGCACTGGTTAACCAGACCCATTGTTTTGGCTTCGGGTCCCAGCACGATTTTAGCGGTGAACATGAATTCCAGAGCCGCCGCCGGTCCGATGATTTTCGGCAGCCAGTAAGTCATTCCCAGTCCCGGCGCCGCGCCCAGTTTGGCGTAAGCCGACCCGATTTTGGCGGTGTCGGCGGCGATTCTGATATCGCAGCTTAACGCCAGCGCTAAACCGGCCCCCACGCAGGCGCCGTTAATCGCCGCGATGACCGGTTTTTGCATTTTATAAAAACAGGCTTCATTATTGGCCGTATTTAAAAGGTCGTAAGTGGTGGGTGCTTTGGCCGTCCCGGCTGCCATTTCGGAAATATCATGACCCGCGCAAAAGCCCCGCCCCGCCCCGGTCAGGATTGCCACTTTGATGGTCTCGTCTTTGTCCACTTCATCGGCCGCGGCAGCGATGCTTGCTTTCATCGCGGTGGAAATCGCGTTCATTTTATCCGGCGAATTCAGGGTGATGATTGCGATGCCGTCCTTCTTTTCAAACAGTAATGCTTCATAATTCATTGTCAGGTCTCCTCCATTTCGTTTACATATTACATTATTATTAATAAATAACTCTCTTCTCGGTTAATCGCGCGATTTCGCTATCGGTCATACCGAGCAGCTCCTTGAAAACATAATCGTTGTGCTCGCCGAGTAGCGGCGCCGGCGGATTTTGCGCCGTCAATGCCGATTTCCAGGGCGACCGGTACACGTTAATTTCCCCGGCAACTTTATGATTTTGCTGAATAATCGCGCCGCGTTTCACTACATGCGGGTCGTTTACTAATTCTTCGATATCCAGGGAGCTTCCGGCCGCGACCCCGGCTTTCTGCAGCATATTCTGGGCTTCATAGTGCGTATAGTTCTTCGTCCATTCGGCCACCAGCCGGTTCAATTCGTCCTGGTTTTGCCAGCGGCTGAACTGGTCTACGAATTTATCATCTTTGCACCAGGCGGGATTCCCCATCACTTTGCACATCGCCCGCCATTCATCATCGGTACCGACGGCAATCGCCACCCACTGGTCCTCGCCTTTACAGCGGTAGCACCCGTGCGGCGCCATGATGTCATCGCGGTTCCCCATCCGCGGCCGGGTCCGGCCGTTCATCACCTGTTCCATGATTACTTCCGGAATCAGGCTCGTCACGCCTTCGCTCTGCGCGACGTCTACCAGCTGCCCTTGGCCGGTCTGGTTCCGGTAAATCAATGCGGCCATAAATGCCGCGACCCCGTAAACTCCTCCGATTGGGTCTGCCGGATAAGTCCCCGAAAGCACCGGCGGTTCGCCGGGATAACCGAACGAGATATTCAAACCGCCTACCGCTTCAATGGTCGAGGCATAAGAAACATAATCTTTATCCGGCCCGATACTGCCGAAAGCCGGCAGCGTCACCATGATGATATCCGGCTTGATTTTCTTCACTTCTTCGTAATCCAGCCCCCAGCCCGGCAGGACGCGCGGCGCAAAATTGGTAATCAGCGCGTCGCTGACCTTGAGCAGCTTTTTAAAGGTTTCGATGCCCTCGGGTTCTTTCATATTAATCGTGCAGCTTTTCACCCCGCGGTTGGTGAAATTGAACTGCCCCATATTCAAATCCTCGACGGAATCCTTGGTCAGTTTTACCACTCTTTGCGCATCCAGACGTTGCCGGGTCTCTACCTTGATTACTTCCGCGCCCATGTCTGCCAGCATCGCGCCCATCCACGGACCGGCCCAGACCCAGGTTAACGAAACTACCCTTATCCCTTTCAGCGGAGCAATATTCATTTTAAATTCCCTGCCTTAGTTTCAATATTCGGTATCACACGGCGTGCTAAATGACGCCGGCTTCTTTCAGTCTGGTCAGGTCGCGTTTGGTATAGCCCAGCCGCCCGCAGTAAATTTCTTCGTTGTTCTGGCCCAGCAGCGGCGCGGCTTTCGGCGCTTCCCGTTGCATCCCGGAAAACCGGTAAGGTACCCCGGGGAACGTCAGTGTGCCGGTGCCTTTGCGCTCGACTTCGACGAAGAAGTCTCTCGCCTTCATTTGCTTGTCTTCCAGCACCTGCGCGGCGTTGCGCACCGCGCCCAGCGGGATGCCTTTTTCCTGGCTGCGGCGGTAAATTTCTTCGACCGTGTACTGCATTGTCCATTCCAGCATCAGCGGTTTCAGCGCGTCCCAGTACTGCGAGCGTATCTGTGCGTTGGCGAATAATTCGTTATCTGCCCAGTCCGGATGCCCCATCACTTCCACGAAGCGCCGCCACTGGTGTTCCTCCACGAAAGAGGCATAAATGTAGCCGTCCTTGCAGGGCAGGATGTGGTGCGGCGCCAGATCCAGAATATCAGTGCGCCGCGAAATCTGTTTCATGTATGAATAACGGGCGATGGCGGCGTTGACGTTTTGTATCACGCTTTCCTGTTCGGAGACGTCCAGCTGCATCCCCTCGCCGGTCAATTTCTGTCGGTACAGCGAACCCAGCGTCGCGCTGGCGGCGCATAAACCGGCCTGGAAACTGAAAAGATGCGCCGGATATTTCAGCGGTTCCTTGGTCGGGTCGCCTTCCCGTGTCGAAAGATAACCCACGCCGCCTAGATGGGTGGCTACCAGCTCCCCGCCCTTATAATCCTTGTAAGGGCCTGTCTGTCCGAAGGGGGTGATGGAAGTCATTACGATACGGGGATTAATCTCTTTCACGAACTTGTAGTCAAGTCCCAGTTCCTTCATTTTTTTCGGCGGGTTGTTTTCGACGAAGATATCGGCGCTTTTCAGTAGCTGCACGAAAATCTCTTTGCCGGTGGTTGTTTCCGGGTTGAGCGTCACGCCCAGCTTGTTCATATTCAAGTATTGGAATAAACCGCTGTTCTCGATGCCGGGAATATCCTTGAAGAACGGTTCTTCTTTCCGGGACACATCGCCGCAGCAGGGGTCTTCAATTTTGATTACTTCTGCGCCGAAGTCCGCCAGTATTCTCGCGCAGAAAGGTCCGGTCACCAGGTTTCCGAATTCGACGACCTTCATGCCGTCCAGTGCTTTGTAAAACATAATACCCCCTAAAACAATCTGAGGTTTAAGCGGGCTGAGCGCCCGTTACTGTTTGGTGCGGGGACACTGCTGGTCACTTGCGGGTTGGGCATCACTATGAGGACAGTGTCTTCTATTACGTCTACGTTAGCAAAAACCCAAACTTCTGTCAATCAATTGTCTTTGCGGGTAAATCCGCCCTTGTCATTCCTCCTGAGTTTCTCATTTTCCCGATTTTTAGCAATATTTGTTATCAAAATGTGGATTTTCGGGTCACTAATGGGGATGAAAACAGATTTATTATGGCTTAAAATAAGCCATGGCCTTCATTCG
>Ga0187887_10000524_pt1 | contig 37520 bp, 28 predicted proteins | sample June2016WEW_7_10_FD_132977 | JGI IMG/M metagenome (GOLD analysis project Ga0187887, IMG submission 132977) | Peatland microbial communities from SPRUCE experiment site at the Marcell Experimental Forest, Minnesota, USA - June2016WEW_7_10 | ecosystem: Environmental > Terrestrial > Soil >... | reverse complement strand
TGGTGGCGGCGGCCGCCCGGCGCGCGTGGCGGAGACGCCGTGCGCCGGCGGAGCTGACTCGCCCCGTACGCTTCGCGGCCGCTTGCATCGTTCCCACGATGGTGCTGCTCTCGATGGCGGCGACGGCTCGCAATGTCTATCTCGCGCCCGCGATGCCGGGATTCGCCCTTCTGGTCGGCTGGTGGATGGCCGAGACCACGCGCGAGCACGATGCCTGGGACCTTCGCGCGGTGCGGATCACCGCTGTCCTCGTGCTGCTCGCGGCACTGGGATTCGCGGTCGCACTCGCGGTCGTCGGGCTCGACACCGCGCGCGCAAGCTCGGGCGCAGCGCTCGCCGGCTTCCGTGCCCTGGTCGTGATCGGCGTGATCGGCGTGATCGCGGCCGGGGTGCTCGCGCTCATGGCGGAGGCGGCGGCGCGGCGAGGACGGATGCTGCGCGGTCCCTATTTATCGTTGCTCGCCTACTGCTTGCTGCTCGCGCTGCCCGCCGCGGCCGTCTATCGCGGTGTCGATACCTGGCAGAACCTGCCCGCGATCGGACGCGCTCTGGGGGCCGATAGTGCCGGAGGAGCGCTGATTTTGATGGCCCCCGACGAGACCACGCGCGCGATCGTAGACATGTATGCTCGAACGGATGTGGATCTGGTCAAAGGACCTCTCGATGATCACGCCATCCTTCGGTTGAAAGAGTTGACCGGCGCCCGTCCCAATGCGTTCGTTGTCGCCCAGTGGCCGGGGAGAGACACGACGCCGACCGTGCGGCGCATCGCGCAGGCTCTCGGCATCGCCCTTGATAGGGCTCCTCTCGAAGGCAAGCTGCCTCCGTGGGCCACCGCGGCCGACCTCAAAGTCGTGCATCTGTACACGCTGCCCAATGGGCGGCGTTACGCCTTGCTTCAGCGCGCAGGTTGAGCCGCCGCGGCGCGGAATACCTCGACGTACCGGACGACTTGACGGCCCCAGGAGAAGTCCTCCCGCATGCCGTTCTGCATCAACACCTGCCAGCTTTGCGGGCGTGCGAACCAGTCGAGCGTGGTGTTGAGCGCCCATCCGACGGCCGGCGCGTCGTAATCGTTGAATACGCAACCCGTACCCTCGCCGGTCGACGGATCGAAGTGCCGCACCGAGTCCGCGAGGCCGCCGGTGCGCCGCACGATCGGGACCGTCCCATACCGCAAGCTGTACATCTGGTTGAGCCCGCAGGGCTCGTACTGAGAAGGCATCAGAAACATATCGCTGCCCGCCTCGATCAAGTGCGCCAGCCCCTCGTTATGCGCCGAGTGAAACGCAACGCGATGAGGATGCTGCTGCGACAACGAGTCGAAGAACACCGTGTAGCGTTCGTCTCCGCTGCCCAGGACGACCAGTCCGAAGTCCCGCTCCGCGAGCGCCTTCGGCAGCGCATCGATGAGCAGGTCGATGCCCTTTTGGGACGCCAGCCGGGTCACCATACCGATCAATGGACTGTCGGGTGATCGATCGAGGCGGCTGGCGGCGAGCAGCTCGCGCTTGTTGGCGCGCTTGCCCGCGAGATCTTCCGATGAAAAATGCTCCTTGAGGTGCGGGTCGTGCCGAGGGTCCCAGTCGCGGTAATCGACGCCGTTCAAAATACCCACGACCGGAGCCGGGCGCGCCCGCAGCGTCGCCTCCATCCCCATTCCGAGCGAGGTCTCGGTGATCTCGCGCGCGTAAGTAGGGCTGACGGTGGTTACCTCGTCGGCAAATTTTATTCCGGTTTTCAACGGGTTGATGATGCCCGCCCGCAGGTCCGCCGGATCCAGCTGCGCCTCCGCGTCGGCAAGCCCCAGGTCGCCGATGAAATCGCGTGAAATGATCCCCTGATAGCCGATGTTGTGGATCGTGAGCACCGACCTGGAAGCGGCGAACAGCGGCACGGGTGCATACAGGGTCTTCAGGAACAACGGCAAAAAGCCGGTATGCCAGTCATGGCCATGAAATATATCTGGCGCGAAGCCGCGCCGCAGGCAACTCTCGATGACGGCTCGAGTGAAGAGCAAGAACCGCCGATGCTCGTCGGGATCGAGGGTGTAGATCGACGGGCGGTCGAACAGCGCCGGGCAGTCGATGAAGTACACCGGGATACTCGTGCCCGGCAAGCTCAGGGTGCGAACCGAGAAGGCATACATCCGGCCGCCGACGGTGAGCCCGACGTTTTGCAGACCCAGGACCGGCTTTGTCCCCGGATGAGCGCGGCGAACCGAGGCGTACAAGGGCATGAAGGCTCGAACTTCGTGGCCGAGCTGCGCAAGTTCCCGCACCAATGCTCCGACGACGTCGGAAAGACCGCCGGTCTTCGCGAACGGCATGATTTCCGAGCTTAGGATGCAGATCTTGAGCGGAGCCATCGAGCGAGTTTAACAAACGCGAATTTTCTGCAATCGCGAATATCATCCCCAAAAACCTGGTGCGGGGAATGCCCGAGTGTGGCACCCTCTGAACAGGTATGCGACACGCCGCCAGAACGAACACGGGACGCTACGTCAGTCGGTTGACGAGCGGCACCCTGGCGGTGGTGATGGCGGGCGGGCGCGGCGAAAGACTCGGGGCGCTGACCTTGCATCGCTGCAAGCCCGCGACGCCATTCGGCGGCAAGTTCCGCATCATCGACTTCGTGCTCTCCAATTGCGTGAATTCCGGCATCCGCCAGATCGCCGTGCTCACTCAATACAAGGCGCAGCCGCTGATACAGCACATCCAGCGGGGCTGGAGTTATCTGCGCGGCGAACTCGGCGAATTCGTCGAGTTGATTCCCGCCCAGCAGCAGATCGGAGAGTACTGGTACCGGGGCACGGCCGATTCGGTTTATCAGAATCTCGAATTCATACGATCGCACAATCCGACGCATGTGCTGATCCTCGCCGGCGATCACATCTACAAGATGGACTACGGTCCGATGATCGCCTATCACGAACAATGCGAAGCCGACATCACCGTGGGAGTGGTCGACGTGCCGCTCGACCGCGCGCAGGAGTTCGGCATCATGACCACCGACAATATCAACCGGGTGACGAAGTTCGCCGAGAAGCCCCAGAATCCCGACCCGATCATAGGCGCCAAGAACATGGCGCGCGCGTCCATGGGAATTTACGTCATCGCGCTGGAGCGGCTGGAGAAGCTTCTGGCGGAAGATGCCGACGATGCCAAGAGCAATCATGATTTCGGCCGCAACATCATTCCGCCGGCCATCAGCCGAATGCGGGTCTTCGCCTACCCGTTCCATGACGTGGAGACGCGGGCGCAGAACTACTGGCGCGACGTGGGCAACATCGACGCCCTGTACGAAGCGAACATGGAGCTCGTCGCACTCAATCCCGAACTCAACATCTACGATCAACATTGGCCGATCTGGACGTATCAAGCCCAGCATCCGCCGGCAAAATTCGTGCTCGACGAGGAGGGCCGGCGCGGCATGGCGATCAACTCCATGGTCGCCGGGGGATGCATCATCTCGGGCGCCTACGTGAAGCAATCGCTCCTGTCGAGCGACGTCCGTATCGAGGAGCAGAGTTCCATCGACAGCTCGGTGCTGCTGCCGAGCGTGACGGTGGGCCGGCGCTGCAAGATCAAACACTGCATCCTCGATGAGGACTGCGTCGTGCCGGACGGGCTGCAGATCGGCTACGACCCGGAGCTGGACCAGGAGCGCTTCTTCGTCACCAAGCAAGACGTGGTGCTCGTCACGAAGGACATGCTGCGCGCGCTGCGCTAGTCCTCGTCCCCGCGGCGCCTGAGCGCCGCCCACGCGTCGGTCACCGCCGCCACCGAGATTCCAAGCATGCTCGGCTCGCCGTCCACCTGCCCGGTCAATACCCGGACATCGGCACCCGCGGCTCCCCAGGGCCGATAGAGAGAAGGCAACGCCTTCCCGAACAGCACGACCTGCGGACAACCGACCGCCGCGGCCGCGTGCGCGGGCCCGGAATCCACGGTGACGAGTCCCGCGGCGCGCTCGAGCAATGCGACCAGGCGAGAAACCGGCAGATCGTCCGCCGCGTTCACCAGTCCCTCGGTGCGCGCGGCCGAGATCAACTCCCGATTGAGCTCGGACTCGGGACCGGTGCCAAGCAACACCACGCGGTGAGTCGGGTGCCGATCGCGCAAGAAGCGGATGACGGCCGCCCAGCGCTCGTTGGGCCAATACTTGTGATTCACCGCCAGTCGGCGCAACCCGCGGCGCATGGTGCGCTTGTTGCCGGCCTGCACGAGCAGCAACGGGGACGCGCCGATCCCGCGGGCCCGCAGCCAGGCGTCGAGATCGGCACGCTGTGCCTCGCTCACGGACAGAGAGCAGCCGGGCGCGAGCGCCGCCGCATCACCGGCCGACAGCGGCGCATCCGGCGCATCGAGCGCCTGCAGCGCGGCCGGCGTCACCGCCGCGAGCCGCCGCCACTGCTCGACCGTGTGCTCTCCGGGATGCCGGGGATGATCTCTGACATCGACGATGTATTCCCTTGGAATTCCGACGCGGCTCAGCATCGGCTCGACCGCATCATTGGCGTCGCAAAGCCAGGTGGGTCCCGGCGGCCGCGCGCGCAGCCGGCGAACGAGGTGGCGCTGATCCGGCGCCAGCCAATAGGGAGTCTTGCGGCTGCGAACCGTCAAGACCTCGCCGACGCCCGGTTGACCCGCGAGCAAGGGTTTGCTCCAGGGTCCCGAAGTTACGATATCGATGGGCGTGCCGAAGCGCGCGAACAGCGGACGGATCAGCGCGGTGAGAAGCACCATGTCGCCGAAGGCGCCGCACCGGACGACGAGCGGGCGCAAGGGGGGGTGTGCCGCGATGGTCAGAACCTCAGGCGCTGCGAGGCTCGCGAGTATAATTCATCGGCATGGACCCTTCATTGCGCAACGAGGCGCACCGACTCTGGACGGCGGTATCGGCGGCCGAACCCGAGACGCGGGCACTCGCGCGCTTCCTGGCCGACTGGCCGGCCGCTGCGCCACCCGCCCCGCAACCGCGCCCCGCACCTTGCGAGCCGGCCGCTCCACTGCCGGTGCTCCGGTGGTTGCCCCGGATGGCGCTGGACGCTGACCGCTTCGGCGGGGTGTTCGTGGAGACCCTATGCCGGGCGGCGGGCTCGCTCGATTGGCGGCAGACGTACTCTCTGGCCGATGCGGGAGAGTCATTTCTCCGCAACTACGGCTGGGCGGAACTGGTCCGCCCGGCAGCCGCCACGGGCTTCGTCCAAATTTCCTGCGGGGTGCTGGTCCTGGGGCCGAACACGTTCTATCCTGCGCATCGCCACGAGGCCGAAGAGATTTACCTGCCGCTGGCGGGAACGGCGGAGTGGCAGCAAGGCGATGCCGGCTGGCGGCGGCGCTCACCGGGAACGTTGATTCATCACTCGAGCGAGGAGCCACACGCGATGCGCACCGGCGAACACCCTCTGTTGGCGATGTATCTGTGGCGCAGCGTCGATCTTCGTCAACGAGCCCGCCTGGATCGGCGGAGCGCCGGATGACTCGCGCCCGATCGATGATTTATGCCGGATTGTTCGCGCTCGCAGGATGCGCGAGCCAAAGGCCCATGCCGCCCACGGATGTTCCGGCGACGCTCCAAGTCGCCGATGGCCAGGTGCTGACTGCCGCCCTCCACGGCACGGGCGTTCAGATCTATGAGTGCCGGGCGGGCGCGCAGGACCCCAAGCGATTCGCCTGGATTTTCGAGGCCCCTGCGGCCGATCTCTCCGATCGCTCGGGCAAGGACGTAGGCAGGCATTACGCGGGTCCTACCTGGGAAGGCTATGACGGCAGCAAGGTGGTGGGCGATGTCGTGGCACGCGATAACGGCCCGAACCCGAATGCCGTCCAGTGGCTTCTGCTGCGCGCAAAGTCCAATTCGGGCAAGGGGATGTTCGCCAAGACGCAGTTCATCCAGCGCTTGCATACCATCGGAGGCCTGACACCCACCGCGGGTTGCGACGCGGCCCATGCGGGACAAAGAACCCGGGTGGCCTATTCGGCGGATTATTATTTCTACGCTGCGCGGCGCTGAGATCGCGGGCCGCGGCTGACCCGGCTCAGACCGGCTTCACCAGATAGCGCACGATTTTTTCGCCGCCGAACAGGGACGCCCGGCCGACCTCCGCGAAACCGAGTGCTTCGTGAAAAGCGTCCGAGACCGGATTGGGCGGCTCGAAGTTCACCTCGCAGCCGACGAACGGGTGGCGCGCGCGCGCCGCGGCGGCGAACAGCTCGGCGTAGAGGCCGCGCGCCACGCCGCGCCCTCGCTGGCCCGGCGCGACGATCACGCGGTCGATGTAGACGAAGCGCTCGTAGCGGGATTTGAACCACTGGAAGTTGGGGCTCGCCGAGATGGCGTCCTGATCGAATGCGATCAGAAAGGCGTCGCGTCCGGCGTTGCGCAGCCCCACGTGAAAGCCCTGGGCCAGGAGCGCGTGCAACTGGGCGCCGTCGAGCTCCGAGGTCTCCTCCCGATGCTCATTGTTGAGCGCCAGCATCGCGCCCTCGTCCACCGTCTCTTGGTTCATCGTCCCGCACCCGATTTCGCCGCCGCCTGCCGGCGATGATAGGATGCGTCGCAGGATTTTGCAGCCGGGGAGATCGCGGGCCATGAAATCGCCGCCTCGAAGGGCATCGCACGCTGCCGCGCCGCTCCTTGCCGTCGCGCTCCTCTTGTCGGCCATCGCCGTGTTTCACGGCGGCCTCTCGTTCGCCGCCGAATCGAGCTCGCCCGTCGGCGAGTGGAAAACCTTCGACGACAAAACCGGCAAGGCGCGAGCCATCGTGCGCATCTACGAGCAGGACGGCAAACTGTTCGGGAAAATCGAGCGCAGCATGACGCCGGGCGCCGAAAGCCGGATTTGCTCGATGTGTACCGACGACCGCAAAGATCAGCCCATGCTCGGCCTGGTCATCATCCGCAACATGACGCGGACCGGCGACGGGTATGCCGGCGGCGACATACTCGATCCCGACACGGGCTCCGTCTACCGCTGCAAATTCCATTTGGAAGAGAACGGCGCCAAGCTCGTCCTCCGAGGGTTCATCGGCATATCGCTGTTGGGGCGGACGCAGACGTGGGAGCGGCAGAGCTCGCCCTGAGTCCGAACCAGACCGAGCCGCTCATCGGCGCTTTCCTCGGTTATCATTGCTCGATGTCCATTCTCAACGTCATCATCCTCGCCATCGTCCAGGGCCTGGCGGAGCTTCTCCCGGTGTCGAGCTCCGCGCACGTGGTCGTCGCCGAGAAGCTGCTCGGCCTGGACCCTTCCTCGCCTCCCATGACGCTGCTCCTGGTGATGCTGCACACCGGCACCATGTTCGCCGTCATCGCCTATTTCTGGCGGCAATGGCGCGGCGCCTATTTCAGCAGCGGCGCTGCGTTCAAGTCCGTTGCGGGCCGGATCGTGGTGGCGACCCTCGTCACCGCCATCGTCGGCGAGATCATCATCAAGATTCTCGAGAAAACCGCGCTCAAGGACGTGCCGCACTCCGAGATCGAGGATCTGTTCAGCCACCTCGAGTTCATCGCCCCGGCTCTCGCGGCCGCCGGCATCCTGATTCTCGCCGCCGGGCTGCGCGAGCGGAGTCCGGGAACTCCGCCTGTGGGCGGCAACGTCGGAGCGGCCGATCTCAGCGTGAAGCACGCAGGCATCATCGGCTTCGTTCAGGGCCTGTGCCTGCCCTTTCGGGGCTTCTCGCGCTCGGGGGCGACCATTTCGACCGGCATGCTTCTGGGGATATCGAAGCCGCGGTCGGAGAGCTTCAGCTTTGCCCTGGCGGTGGTGCTGACGCCGCCGGTCGTGTTCCGCGAAGTGATGCGCCTCCGGCACGCACCGGATGTGCTCGCGGGTGAGCTTTCCTCGGTGGCGCTGCTCTGTGTGTTCGGCGCCTTCGTCGCATTCCTCGCGGGTCTGTTCGCGTTGAAATGGCTCAGCCGCTGGCTCGAGAGCGGACGGTGGTATCTGTTCGGGATCTACTGCCTGCTCGCGTCCGTCGCCGTGACGCTGCTGCACCGCGCAGGCTACTAGCCGGCGTCGCGCACGCGGACGTAGAGGCGCAGGAACTCCTCCGCCGCCTTGTGGACGTTGTCGCGCCAATGATCGGCGGCGGCATGATCCGCGCCGTCGGTGACGTACTTGACGCAGGCGAACGGCGCGCCCTCCAGCCAGCACACCTTGGCCAACGCGTAAGCCTCCATATCGACCACCCCGCACTCCACGGCGCACGCGCTCGTCGCGAACGAATCGCCGCTTCCGCACACGGCGCTCGGTAAATCCTCGAAGCGGCGCTCGAAACTCAACGTCGGCGGCGCATCGTCGAACGGCGTGACTCCCAGGGCGAATCCCAACCCGCTCACATCCATGTCGCGCTGAACGAACTCGTGACAGGACACGAGCGATCCCGTGGCATGAACGCGGCTTCCCGCAGAGCCGAAGTTTAGAACCGACGGGAGGCGTCGTGCGCCATGAACGTAGCGGCGCAGTTCCCGGGTGAGCGCGACCGCCGCATTGACCTTGCCCACGCCGCAGTAAAGCACCGGGATCCCGGCCGCCTCGAACACGCCGTCCGACTCGGCGGCGAGCGCCATGACGACGAGGATGTCGGGTAGCTCCGTCATTCGGTCAATAATGGATGACGGCGCGCAGCGGCAGGTCGCGCCATCGGTAGTCGGCGACGATGTTCAGGTCGATCAGCGCCCCGAGCGCCGTCACCTCATAGCCCGCCTTGACACAGAGCTCCGCCGCGGCGCTCATCGTGCCGCCCGTCGCCAGAACATCGTCGACCAAGAACAGCTTCCCGCTGCCACGCTGCATCTCCAGCACGCCCGATCCATATTCCAAATCGTAGGCCAAATCGACCACCGGCGGCGGCAGCTTGCCCTGCTTGCGGATCGGCACGAAACCCTTCCCTCGCTTCAGGGCGAGCGCCGCTCCCAGAATGAATCCGCGCGACTCGATGCCGCCGAGCGCACCGATGCTCTTCCACTCCTGGTCCGTCAGCAGCGCATCGAGCGCCTGCACGGTGTCGGCGAAACGCGTCCGCAGGAGCGGCGCGATGTCGCGGAACAGGATTCCCGGCTTTGGAAAATCCGGCACGTCGACGATGGCCGCGCGCAGGTCGGTTGCAGGCAGGCTCATGGCGATGCCTCAGCCATGTCGAATTTCATCTAGCGATCTCCCGAAAACGGCAAGCATGCCGCGAAATTGCAAAACTTTCACTGTCGGCGAGCATTTCCGGCGCACTGCGGGCCGTCGGCGGCAGGATTTGCGGTACGATTCTCGAATGCCGAGCCCTCGCTCGAAGTTCTTCGCCCGGGCTTTGCTCGGACTATTCGCTGCCGGCACCGCCGCGGTCGGCATGGCTGCGTCCCCCGCCGCGCCGTCCCCCGTCACGATCGGCTCCGCCCCCGCACCCATGAGCGGCGCCGAAGTGATCGGCATGCTCGATCAGACCGTCGATTGGTACCGCACCCTGGCCACTCAACAGCAATATTCCACCGAGCCGAGCGATCTCTTGATCCTGTACGAGAACCGGCAGATCGCCGGACAGGTGGTGGCGCTCGCCTTCGAGGTGGCGCGCGCCGCCGCCATGCTCGTACCCAAGGATGCATCGGCGCCTGAGAGCGATGAAGCCGCGCAGACTTCGAAGAACCTGGCGCAGTTGCAAGCGAAGCTCGATGCGCAGGCGGCGGCGGCGCAGAGTGAGATCGACGCCACCCGGCAAAAGCTCGCCTCCGCGCCCAGGAAGGCCAAGCAGCAGCTGCAGGCAAAAATCGCCGAGTTGCAAGGCGAGATCGATCTCCTCAACACCAAGAAAGGCATCCTCGCCGGCATGGCGGGCGTGGTGGATGGCGCGGGCTCCGGCCGCTCGGCGACGAATGCCCTGCGCGCGCAGATCGACGCGATGGCCGTCGCATTGCCGTCTATCGCGGATTCGCCGGCGCCGGTCCCTGCGGCGGGCGGCTCGAGCACTGCCACCGCGGCTCATGCGCCTGCCGCCGGAGGATCCAGCGGGCCGCCCGCACTTGCAGCCTCGAGCGTCGAGGGCTCGCGCTTCGGAATTTGGGACATCGCCGCAAACGTGTTCAAGCTGTCTGAAAAAATGAGCGCTCTCGACACCGTCGATCTGAGCACCGAGGCGCTGCAGAACGGCTACGCGCAGATTCGCGCGAAGATCGCCGTGCAGATTCGCGCGATGTCGGCGCGCGGCGATTCCCTGATGGCGCAAGCCGACGCGGCGGACAGCGCGACGTTGGAAGGCGTGCGCAGCCAGCTCGACGCGCTTGCCGCCCAGTTCAAGCAGGCCTCGGCGATGCTCATTCCCCTCAGCAGGCAAACCACGCTGCTGAAGCAATATCGGCACAATCTGAAGAACTGGCACGATGCGGTGAAAGATCAATCCCGGGATGCGCTGCGGGCGCTCGGGCTTCGGCTCGGCATGCTCCTGCTCATTCTCGCCGTGGTCTTTGTGCTCGCCGAGGCGTGGCGCCGGGCGGTGCACAAATACGTGCAGGACATGCGGCGGCGCTATCAACTCCTGCTGCTCAGGAAAATCGCGCTATGGTCGCTGGTCGTGGTAATCGTCGGCTTCACCTTCGCGAGCGAGCTGAGCTCGATCGTGACTTTCGCCGGACTCATTACGGCGGGGCTCGCGGTGGCGATGCAGAGCGTGCTCGTGTCCATCGTCGGCTATTTCTTCCTGATCGGAAAGTACGGCATCCGGGTCGGGGACCGGGTGCAGATCGGCGAGGTCAACGGCGAAGTCATCGAGCTCGGCATGGTGCGCATGTACCTGATGGAATTTGCGGGCCAAAGCTCGGCGAGTCCCACGGGTCGGGTCGCGGCATTTCCGAATTCCGTGGTCTTCCAGGTATCGGCGGGCCTCTTCAAGCAGATCCCCGGCGTCAATTTCGCATGGCATGACATAACGCTGAGCGTGCCCTCCGGAGTGGACTATTCCGCAATCAAGGAAGAGCTGTTCGCGGCCGCCAACGAGGCTCTCACGGACTACCGGGAAGAAATAAAGCGCCAGACCATTGAACTGCAGCGAACCACCTCATCGAACGCGGGCGGCGACGCACTGCCGACCGTGCAGTTGAGTTATTCCGCGAAGGGCGTGGACGCGCACGTGCGCTATCCGGTTCATCTCTCCCATGCGGCCGAAATCGACGAACGGATGTCCAGAGCGCTGCTACAGGTGATCTCCGGACTGGCTTCGAAGGGCCCGCCGGGCGCCCCGGCCGGCGGCTGATCAATCGGGGTGGCAGCCACCCGACGATGATATCCTTGGCCGCTTTATGGGGTCTGCGGCGCATTGAGGGGTAGCGATTCTCGAATGATTCTCGTCATCGACGTGGGAAATACACGCCTGAAATGGGCGTGGCTGACGAGCACGGGGCTGTCCGACCAGCAGGCCGTGGTCCACCGCGATGCCAAGCCCGGCATGTGGACGGCGGCTCTGTTCGAGTCCGGCCAGCGGCCCAAGCGCGTATTGATATCCAACGTGGCCGGCCCGGTCATGACAAAGACGTTGGCCAAGTTGACCAAGAAGGTGTTCAAGGTGACGGCGGAATTCGTGACCGCCCCGCCGGAATTCCATGGACTCATCAACGGCTACCTCGATCCCAAGCTATTGGGTGCGGATCGCTGGCTCGCGTTGGTGGGAGCGTGGACCAAGACTCATTCTGCGCTTTGCGTGGTCGACGCGGGCACGGCGGTCAAGGTCGACAGCGTCGATGCCTCGGGCCACCACCTCGGCGGCCTGATCGTTCCCGGCATCCATATGATGCGCGAAGCCCTCATGAACAAGACCAGCGACATCGCCAGGGCGGCGGAGAACAGCACTCCCTCGCTGGCCGGCGTGCTGGCGAACAACACCGTCGGCGCGGTATCGCGCGGCGCGGTGTTTGCGCTGGCTGGTATGGCGGATCGAGCGGCCGAGGTCATCGAGCAGAGCACCGGCGTAAAACCCAAACTGTTCATCACGGGAGGCGATGCCGGCATGATCACGGGCACCATGCGATCGCGCGGCGAGATCGTTCCCGATCTCGTGCTTCAGGGCCTCGCCGTCATCGCCGGCCAGTCCCCCTAGTACTGCAGCAACTATCCAAGAGTTCCGTGCCGCGCCCCGGCCCACATAATCTCATCACCGATGTCCCCGGCCTGTCCGTCGGACATGCAACGGATGAGGCTGCCCGGACCGGCGTGACGGTATTGCTGTGCGCGTCGGATTGGCCGGCCGGCGTCGATGTCCGTGGCGGCGGTCCCGGCGTGCGCGAAACCGAAACACTGGCTCCCGAGAATCTGGTGGGACGCATCCATGCCATCGTTCTGGCGGGCGGCTCGGTTTTCGGCCTGGCGGCCGCCGACGGTGTCGCATCCGTCCTGTCGAGCCGCAATATCGGGCTGCGCCTGAAGCAAGATTCGCTCGCCATTCCGATCATTCCCGCCGCCGTGCTCCACGACCTCGGGAACGGCGGTGACAAGCGCTGGGGCGCCACGCCTCCCTATCGCCACCTCGGCATCCGGGCTGTCGAAAGCGCCGGCCCTCAATTCGGGCTCGGCTCCATCGGAGCGGGCCGCGGTGCGATGGCGGGACTCATCAAAGGCGGCGTGGGCTCCGCGTCCCTTGCCTTGGGCGAGGGGATCATCGTCGGATCTCTCGTTGCGGTGAACTCGGTCGGCTCCGTGCTCATGCCGGACGGGAGAACCTTTTGGGCTTGGGCATTCGAGATCGACGGCGAGTTCGGGGGATCAGCGCCGCCGGCCGCCGGCATGGACTTGAGCGATCCCGCGCCCGACGAATCCCGCCTGAAGGCCTTGGGGCGATTGCAGGCGGGCGTCAACACCACCCTCGGTGTGGTCGCCTGCAACGCAGACCTCTCCACCGCCGAATGCAAGCGGGTCGCGATGATGGCGCACGACGGAATCGCCCGTGCGGTCCGGCCCGCGCACACGCCTTTCGATGGCGATACCATTTTCGCGCTGGCGAGCGGCAGCGTCGCACTCGGCCGCGATGCCACGCGCGCCGCGCAGGTGGCCCGCATCGGGTCGGCGGCGGCCGACTGCCTGAGCCGCGCGGTCGTGCGCGCCGTGCATCACGCTCGGCGCTCAGCGTCCTTGGGGTGAACTGGACTGCGCCGACTTGACCGCGTCGCTGTCGGGTGCGGCGGCCGGAGCGTCCGGATTCTCCGCCTCGAGGCCGACCGTCGCGATCACCCCATTGGCCTTCTGCAGCACCTCGCGCGCATAGTCCCAATGGATCGCCACGGTGGTATCTCCCACCGCTTTCTGCAGCAGCGTGGAGAACTCCTCGACGTTGGGCTCGAAGCTCTGTCCCTCGGCATCGACGGGCGGATGCGCTTCCAGCAATAGCTCGCCGTCCACCCAGGCAACCTTGATGGGTTCGTTGATGAGACGCACCGGCGTTCCCACGGGAACCAGCGGGAACAGCGCCTTGACATCATCCGGGTACATGCGGATGCAACCGTGGGTCACCGGCAGTCCCACCGCCATCGGATTGTTCGTCCCGTGAATCAGATACGTACCGTTGCCCGCCGCCAGGCGCATCGCGTATTGCCCGAGCGGATTGTCCGGACCCGGAGGCACGCTCGCCGGCAAGGGATCGCCGTTGGCCGCATGCTCCTTTCGAACCGATTCCGGCGGGTACCAGGTCGGATCTTTTTGCTTGCCGATCACATGCGTCAATCCGAGCGGCGTGCGCCAATCCATCTTGCCGATGCTGACGGGATACGTGATCACTTCCTGCGGCTCGCCGCGCTTGGGCTTCGGATAGTAATAGAGCCGATGCTCGGGCAGGTTCACCACGATGCCTTCGTGCGGGCCGGGCGGCAAAATGTGCCGCCCTGGGATGATGACTTGTTTGCCCGCGCCCGGAATCCACGGATCTATTCCGGGATTGACGCGGATGATCTCCTCTGACCCGAGGCTGTATTTCGCCGCCAGGTCATAGAGCGTATCTTCATAAACGGTCGTGACCGTCTGGTCATCGCCGAAGACCGCATCGTCTTTGTCTTTGAGCGTGAATACGGTGGCGTCGGCGAGCTGCACGCCGCCGAGCCACGCAATCAGCGCTCCGGCGACAAGCGCGGTCCGATGTCGGGAAGCCTCGGCGCGGGTTCGAGCATTGTTCATTTGCATAAGACTAGCATGACGCGTCGGAATCGCGAGCCGGCGGGTTTTCCTGACCGGGAGTTCGGCCGACGCGGATGGCGAACAGATCCTGATTCGCCTCGGCGAACGCGGTCCATCCTCCGCCATCCCCTCTCTCGGCCATGCGTCGATGGATGAGCGCCACATACGCCCTGGTCATCCCTTCGTCATAACGGTCCGCCTTGCCGAGATGAGCCACGTAATGCTGCAGCGCGCATCGGATGGCGTCGAGCGCATCGTCCAGCGACGCCCCTCTCAGGTACAGATAGGCCGCCCGCATATGCGCTGCATGCCCGAAGTCGGTGGCGGGCAACTCACAGGTCTCGAGGGCATGAAGAAACTCATCGTCGGTCATGGTACCAATGTACCATGATATCAACAGCGCGACTTATTCCCGCACCATGAAGTAGCGCGAATCCTTGCGCGACCACGTCCCCTCCACCGGCGTTGCCTCGCATGTGTAGTCCGCTGCGACGTTCGTGGCTGCCACCTTGAGTGCATCTCTGCACTGCTCCAGGCTCGGGTACGCGGCCACGGTCTGAGTACCACCCGTGTGCAGCTGAGCCACCAGAATGAACAGAATGGACTTCATACGGTCACCTCCTTTTCCGGTGGCGTCAGCGTCGCGGTGCGCGAACTGGCGACACAGGCCGGATCTCCGCGGCAATTTTGGACATGTGCATCCGCCACCCGATGCCGGGCATTGTGTGAAATGGAATAGAAGCAATTGTCCGTCCGATCGATTGACCGATGCCGTTGTGCTGCATACGCCACCCCTTGCTCGATGCATCCAAAAGGAATGATCTTTGATGATGGTCGTGCGATCTTCGATCGGTGGCAACCGCCCCGATCAAATATCACCCTGCCTGTCGCAACTTGAGACGCGTTATGTAACCCGATCAGAACTTACCAATGGTGTTGACGAAAAAACCCTGCCGTCGATAGTTGAGGTCGGTCAAATTGTCGGAGTAGTTGGTGAAGTTATATCCCACGCCGATTTTTAGATGATCACCCATGTGCCGATAGGCGCCGACCAACGCGCCGGTGCGCTCATCGCCGGTTTCGTGGATCGAGAGTCGGCGAAGCTCCAGCATGCCGTCCCATTCGCGCACCACCAGCACGTCCGCGCGCGCGATCCAGAGTTGCGCTTCGCTCGCGAACCAGTTGCCGACGGTTTGTGTCGGCTTGAGGTCGCCGTTGCGGATCGCGTACTTGAACCCGAGGGCGAGCCAGCGGGTCGTCTGATACATGGTGTCGATGTCGACCACCCGGCTCTGTTGCGCATAGTCGATGACGTTGCCCACTGCGCTCAATTGCGCCTCCGAGGGCTGGTCATCCAGCAAAGTGAGTTTGAACAGCGTGTTCCAGCGATCATCATGCACCGGCCGCCACGCGGCTCCGAACGCGATCTCGTGGTATGCGGCGTTCAAGGTCGAGCCGGCGGCTCCCTCCGTCTGCGACCAATTGAGCTTGCCGAACAAGCGCCAGTCTTGATCGAGCTGATACGACAGACTGTTTCGCGTGAGTACCGTGTGCGAGGCGCCCGTCGCCAACCCGGCCGTGCCCGCGCTCGGCAGGCCGGCGAGCGTCGCGCTCAGCGATGGCGTCGTACCGGCCGCCGCCTCGGTGCCGGTGCTCGAGGAGGCGGCGGCGCCCACCGTGACATCGTCGTTGCGGTATTCGAGCGCGCCGCCGTACTTGATGCGGTCCTTCGAGTATTGCACCGTGGCGCTGACGGCGGTCATCAGGATGTCGCCGGCGAGCGGATCGGAGATCGTGCCGTGCTCGAACTTCAAGCCGTAGGTCCATTGCTTGTTCGGCGTGAAATCCACGCCGTAGACGCGGGTCAGATCGTCGGATCCGCTGCCGGTCTGCATGCGCTCTTCGCCGTACACACTGGTTGCGTCGTTGTAGCGGTAGCGGGTGCCGGTGGTGAGCGTGCCCTCGCGCCCATCGTTCAAGGCATCGGGCTGGTCCGCCGCGAGCGTGTAGTTCAGGTAGACGTTGCTGCGATCGTCGAGGTGATAGTCGGTGGAGACTTTGCCGCCAAATCCGAGGCCGCCGTCCGAGGCCTCGGCGCCGAGGCGGGCCGCATCGGAGATTTGATAGGTGCCGCCTACGCCGGCGCGATCGTTCTCCGGACGAGAGTCGGTATGTTGCGTAGTGTCCTGCACGAACCCATAGACGTCCCACGGCGGGCGCAGAGCCGCCGACGCGGCGGCGGACACGCCGGCTCCGGCGGTGGCCGGCCCTGCGGCCGCCGCGGTCGTAGCAGTAGTCGTAGTAGTCGTAGCGGCAGGGGCGACGGACGCCGGGCCGGTGCCGACGGGATTGTCCGTCCGCATTGACGGGCCGAGTACCGAGCCGCCGACCGGCTGCACCTTGCCGGGGCTCGGCTGATAACCGACGGTCACCGCGACGTCGGTGCGGCGGCCGTTCTCGGAGAGCGTCGGACTTGCGTCGGCCACCACGTTCTCGCGGTCGTCCACGCGGGCGCCGACGGCCATTCGCCAGTGCTCGCCGAGTTGGTGCTCGACTCCGAGCGCGCCACTGGTGATGCTTTGCGCACCCGCAGCCGCACTGTCGAACTTGCCCGCGACCTGCGTCGCCGCGTCGAGCGGCACACTGACCGAGGCGCCGTCCTGGCGCACGGCCATGCCCGGCGTGAGTTCACCCGGACCCGAGAAGTTGGCGCCGCGGTCTTGGTAGTACGCAGTGATTCGCCCCTTGATCGAATCCGTGACTTCCGACAGATCGACCGCCGTTTCCACACGCTCGGCGCTCGCGGGGCTGCCATTGGTGGTCACCGGATTGAACGATAGACCGCCGGTGACGGAGGTCAGCATGGGGCTGCCGACGCCATCCGAGTAGGCGTATTCGGATTTGATGTAGCTCCCCGCTTTGTAGCGGTACGTGCCGTTGACGCCGCGCAGATCCTGTTCCTCGCCCGGATCCCCTTGATGAAAGTCCGACACGCCGAGCTCGAGGTGATCGCCGAACCATTCGTCCGCATGACCGCCGACGGAGAGCGAGCTCACGCTCGAAAAATCCGGGACATATTCGTAAGTCACGGCGAGATACACCGGATCGCCGCCGAGCGGCCCAGACTGCACCAGCATTTGCGCGTTGGCGGTCGCCGGCAGCGGGCTATGCAGCAAGATGCTGCCCTGCATGTAGTTGATGTCGTAGTCCTGCGCCGGCACCAGCTGCGTCACGGACAGCACCAGACCGGAATCGCGGTCGCGGACCTGCACCCAGACCTGCTCCGACCCCACGGAAATGTCCTGGTTCTGAAGGTAATACAGCGATCCACCGGTGCCGCGAAATTCCTGCCGTGAGTCGAGCGTTCCGGGTTCCGCCCAGAACGCATCCACGGAGCGCTTCTTCTCGCCGAGTGCCGTGCTTTCCGGCGAGCGATAGCGAACGCTCAACCCGTACAGGGTGCGGGTGTATTGGATGAAATCCGTGCCCGTGAGCCGGCTCTGAAAATCACCCCACAGCACCGCGGTATCGCCCTTGTCGAGACGCACGTAGAACTTGCCGGAGGTCGGTGCATCCTGCACCGTCGTGCCGTCATCGCCGTACACCGGATAGTAGCGGTCCGGATCGATCCGCCGCAGGAGATATTCGGGATCCTTGCTGGCAAAATTACTGAACAGATCCTTGATCGGCTGCTCTTGCGTGTCGGCAGCCGCGGTCAATATCCACTGCCCCTTGACCAGGCCCTTGTAATAAAACGCCAGCTGGCCGTTCACGTAATCGCGCCGCGCCAGATTCGGATCGCCCGTGACCAGCTCGATCGGTCCGCTGACGCTGCCGGCTCCCGCGGTGAGGTCGGCGAGGCCCACGAAGAGAGAGTCGTCCGTCGCAATGCTGAGGTTGCGCGAGAATTCGAGTCCCTCTCCGCGCTCGTTCAGGATATTGACGGTCACTCGTTGCGGTCCGCCCGGCAAGATCTGCCGCGCGACGAAATGTCGTTGATCGTCCACGGGCACCGGCATGCCGAGCACGGCGACCGAATCGCTTGGAGGCACGTTGCTGCCGCTCACGGTCACGGCGCCGCCGTGCACGGGAATGTTGCTGAGAACTAGCGTGTTGTCGCCGTATGCCAGCCGCTCGGTGTCTTGAGCCAATTTCATCGAGTCCGGCGTCGGCACCGCAGCCGTGTTCGACAAGTCGAGACGCCGCGGCTTGGTCTCATCGAAGTGACCAGCACGGTCGTAGACCCGCAGCACGTAGGTCACGTAGTGCGGGGTGGCGAGGGCCTGCGTGAAATGCAGCAACGGATCGTGGAATGCGGGGGGCACCCATTCGCCGAAGCCGCCGATGCGCACCGGTATGACGGCGAGCGGCTTTTGCTGAACGCTCTGATCCGACGCGAACAGCCGCACTTCCGAGCGCTCGATATAGCGCGGATAGTTCGAGTAGGTGGTGAACCGAACGGGCTTGCCGACCACTCCCTGCTGCGGAATGGCGAGAGCGTTCAGGAACGGCTTTTGCTCCAGCGGATCGTAGCGGATTTGGATGTCGGCGCGTGCCAAAGCCACGTCGACGCAGCGCTGCCGATCTGCCTCGTTGACGCCTTCGCGCCGATCGAGCGGAACCCCGTCGACCGTGATCCGAACGGGAGCGAGCTGATCCGCGGTATCGCCGATGCAGCTCGCGGTCGCCGCGGTCGCCGGGCGCGCCGTGGGAAGCGCCTCCGCGGGCGCCGGGGAGCCGCGCTCATCGACCCACACCGAGATCGCCGCGCGGCGATTTTGCGCGCGTCCGGAGTCGGTATCGTTGCGCGCGATCGGCCGGCTCGCCCCGAATCCCTGAATCGCGAAGGCATCTTCGGGCAGCGCGAGCGCGGCTTCCAGGTACTGCGCGACACGCGCCGCACGGGCTTCGGACAAACGCTGATTGGTGCCGAAGCGTCGGCGTGCCTCGCGCACGAGCCGCTGCGAATCGGTATCGGCGGTGACGAGGACACGCCGCGGGTGCAGATCGCGGAGCCGTGTGGCGGCCGCGTCCAATGCCGCGCGGGCCTCGGCGCTCAACTCATCGCTCCCGGACGCGAAGTTGGCGCGCTGCGCGGTGTCGAGGAGCTGCAGCGTCGTTGCAGGAGCTGGTGTTGGGATCGCAGCCGCCGCGGCGGCGAGCCGCTCGATCACCGCCTCGGACGGCGGGGTGTCGGGCTCTGCGCGTTCGGTGTTCGGCGGCGCATCGCCCGCGGGGATTCGAGTGCAGGCGAGAGTGCCTCCGACCAGGCGGCGGCACTCCGGGGGATCGATGCTCTGCGCCCGGCCGATGCCGGCCGATGCCATCAGCAGTATCCCGCCGGCGACCATCCCCAATGCGCGCCGCCGGCCGCTCACGGTGCGGCCCTGCCGGCATCCGGCGTGGCGCCGCGCACGATGTCCTCTTCGATACGCAACGGATAGCGGCAATCCTTCGTCTTCCAGAGGACCGTCACCGCGTTCTTCAAGACCCGCAGGCGCTCGCTCACCTGCACGTCGGATTCCGTACCCGCCTCGTAGGCGAGACGCACGATGGACGCCTGATCCTTGAGCGATTCGACCAGGGCGTCGAGGCGTTCGTCGACCTGCGGGCGAAGCGCGTTGCCGTCGTAGGCGGCATCGTTCACCTCGATTCGAACGACACGACCGATGGTGGCGCCGAAGTTGAGCTTGGACACCTTGCCGGCGGTCAGGCGCACGGTCTCCGGATTGTCCGTGGTCAGGCGGTAGCCCGACGGGAGCGTTCGCTCGTCGACCTTGAGCACGAAATTCGATCCCATGTCGGCGTTCGGAATCACCGGACATGCGATGTGGTAGCGGCCCTGGGCGTCGGTCGTCACCAACAGTCCCTGAGCGGTGACGAGGCGCACGCCGGCAATGCCCTTCTCGCCCGGATCCGGCACGCCGTTTGCGTTGGCGTCGTCGAACACCTTGCCGATGAGATCGGGACAGTCGAACGTCGGGTCGCCGACGATGCGCACGGTGGCGCTCGCCACGTTCGAGATCAGGCCGTGCGTTAGGCCGTTATAGGCCATCGCCTGATTCACGAAGTCCCCGCCGCCGCCGCCGGCACCGACGGTGAGCACCAGCGTGAACGTCTTGGTCTCGCCCGCCGCGAAGCTCAAATGTGTCCACGTGAGCTCGCGTCCGCTGACCGCGGGATCGAGACGCCTGCCGTCCACAGAGCCTGAGCCGCCACGGAAATGAAAGCCGGCCGGCATCAGATCCGTGATCGTGCTGTTTACGATCGGCGCATTTCTGGAATTCTTTGCAGTGATCGTGTACGGCACGGACTGGCCGGCGGAGACGTTCACCAGCGGCGAGGTCTTGGTCAGCATCAGAGCGCCACCGGCGCCGGCGGGGATCTCGCCGAAATCGACGACGGCCATGGCGCCGCCGAGCGTGACCGCCACCGGCGTCGGGGTGTCGCTCAAGTTGCCCGGCAACGTGATCACCGCCACCGAGTAACGGCCCATCGCCGCACCGGTGAAGGTGTATACGCCGGCGGCGTTGGTTACCGCGCTGGCGACCACTCGCGCGCCCTCGAGCAGTTGCACCGTCGCACCGGCGATCGTGCTGTCGCCCGCATCGAAGATCGCGTCTTGGTTGTTGTCGATGAACACCGTGCCCATCAGCGAGGCCGCGGCACCGGTGACGGTCACCATGGCGCCGGTGGCGCCCGCATCCGACAGGGTCGTGCTCGTACCGATGGAGGCGTGCACCGTGGAGCTGCCCGAGGGCGGCTGGGTGTAGCTCAGGCCGATCGCACTCAGCGCGGCGCCGGCGGCCAGGCTGGTCGGCATGCCGGTCAGCGTGATCACCCCGGTGGCGGGGGCATAGGTGTTAGTGACGCCCGCGGGCAGACCGGAGAGCGTGGGCGCCGCGGCGAGATTGGCCGCGACGCTCAAAGTGAACGTCGTGGCGTTCGCGGTGCTCGGCCCGCCGTTGGTGAACAGCACCGTCCCGGTCACCGGTTGGCCGGCGTTCACGTGCGCAGGGAAAGTCAGTTTGGTCGCAACGTCCGCAACGGAAATGCCGGTGATCGTGGCCGTGGCGGAGTTGTTGCTCGGATTCGGATCGATGGTCGAGCTGTTGATCGCGGCGCTCACGGTGGAGGTCGCGGACCCAGGTTGCGCGTAGCTGACGCTGATCGGACTTAGCGCTGCGCCGGCGGCCAAGGTGGTCGGCATGCCCGTCAAACTGATGACGCCGGTGGCGGGGACATAGTTGTAAGCGGCCCCGGCGGGCAGCCCGGCGAGCGCCGGCGGCACGGCGAGATTCGCCGCGACGCTCAAAGTGAAGGTGGTGGCGTTTGCGAGGCTCGGTCCATTGTTCGAGAACACCAGCGTCCCCGCGACCGGTTGCCCTGCGTTTGCGTGCGCGGGGAAGGTCAATTTGGCTCCGACATCCGCCACGTCCGCTCCCCCGACGGTGGCGGTCGCGGTGTTGTTGGCGGGATTCGGATCGACGGTCGTCGCGCCCACTGCCGCGGTCACGACGGAACTTGCGGCGGCGGGTTGCGTATAGCTGACGCTGATCGGACTTAGCGCGGAGCCGGCAGCCAAGGTGGTCGGCATGCCCGTCAAACTGACGACGCCGGTGGCGGGGACATAGTTGTACGCGGCCCCGGCGGGCAGCCCGGCGAGCGCCGGCGGCACGGCGAGATTGGCGGGCACACTCAGCGTGAACACGGTTCCGATCGCCGGGCTCGGTCCGTTGTTGGTGAACAGCACCTTGCCGGCGACCGGCTGGCCGGCATTGACGCTCGGCGGGAAGGCGAGGCTCGCTGTCAGATCCGCCGCCGGTGTGACGCTGGTCAGCGCCGTCGAGGTGGGGGTCGAGTTGCTGTTGATGACCCCCGCCGGCGGAGTGATCGAGGCCGTGTTGCTGATGTTGGCGGTGCCCGCGCTACCGCTCACGGCCAAGGTGACGGCGCCGCCGTTCGGCAGCGTCGGGAGTGCAATGCCCTGCCCCTGCAGATTGGCGATCGTGAGCTGCACGGCCGCAGGACACGCGGCGCCGCCGGAGGCCGCCGTGCACGCCACGCCGGTGGCGCTGAAATTGGCGACGGCGGGATCCTTGACGATCGCGCCCGAGGCGGCGAGCGGTCCTTGATTGCCGATCACGAGCGTGTACTTCACGACACCGCCCGCTACCACGCTCGGCGGTCCGGTTTTCGCAATCGTCAGGTTGGATCGATTCGCGCTGTCGGTGAACAGGCAATTGATCGCGTCGCCGTAGCGCAGTGTCGGGAAGGTGTAGGTGCTGACCGCCTGATTGTTGGGGAGCGCGGTCGAAGAACCGCCGACGGATGCATTGGTGCAGGTGAGCGAAATGGCATAGTCCGCGACCGGACTGACGCTTCCGGACGCCTGCACCTCGCCGACCACGAACGGGTATCCCGCGGCAATCGTCGACAGGCTCGCCGCAGGGAACGGCCCTGCTCCGGCGCCGGTCGTGGTGCCGGCGCCGAGAATCTGTCCGCTCGGCGTGCTGATGCGGTAAGTGAATTGATCCGCAGGGTTGGCGCGTGCGCCGGTGAACTGGGCGGACAGTGCGACCGACGCGTAGCGCACCGCGAACACGACGCCCTGCAGCCCGCCGCCCACGAGCGTCGCCGAGATGACGGTCGGGTTGTTGAGCGAGGCGAATGCAAACGCTCCGACGTTGCCCGCCACACCGGTTTCGGTCACCGTGTTGCTGTTGAGCCCCGCTACCGCGGGGTAGTTGTTGCCGTAGGGAATCTGCGCCACCTGCGACCAGGGGCTGCCGTTGGTGGTGAACTGCAGCGACTCACCCTGATTGGTGGATTCGCCGTCGGCGGCAACGATCGCGTAGGTGTCGGTGACGCCGCTGCCGGGCGGGGGCGTGACGGAGATATTGTTGAGCACCAGCCGCACCGTCGACCCGCTCTGCGATTCATACAGCACCGGGTTGCCGGGAACCCCGATGAAACCGGTGTGCCCGATCGCGGAACCCGACCAGGACGGCACGACATGGGCGTTGAGCGCGGGATTGCCGCGGTTCGTGCTGACTTGCAGCGTCAAATTCAGCGTCGAACCGTCGGGCAGCGTGAAGGTGAAGGGCTGCCCTCCGGCTTGCGCCTGCGCATCGGAATATCCGGAGAAGTCCAGCCAGCAATAATTCTGGTAATCGGCCGGCGCCGCACCCGCACTCGTCGCCGGTGAGCACGTGTTGGCTTGCACGCGCCCCGCGAGCGCCACGAGCAGGAAACCCAACAGCCAGGTCCAGGGGGCGCGCGGGACGCAAGCCATTCCGCTGCAGGGCCTGCCGGGCAGTCTGCGGACCCTCCCAGCTGACCCTGCGGAGCACATGCCCGCGACGTTTACATATTGCGGGTCTCCCTCATTGTGCGAGCCCTCGCAAATGCATGTATCTGCTTGATTTAGATGTAGGGAAAACCCCTAAAATGAGACTCGCGTTCGCTTTTCGTCTATCGTGCGGACTGCTCGACGACAGCCCACCAATAACTCCGAACTAGGATCAAAGCTCATGCGGTTTCGGCATCGACTCCCGATGGCGCTCTTTCTTTTTGCATTCGCAGCCTCCGCTCCCGCGGAGCCGACGCACGTCTCGACTATCTTGGACGCGCTCGCGTCGATCCATTCGTTCGGCGAAGCCGCAATCTCGCCCGATGGGAAACGGGTCATTTACAGCACGTCGATTACGGGGCGGCAGGGTGGCGCGGAGGTCGACGTCTCGGCGCTTTGGCTGGCGAACGCGAAGGACGGTACCGGTGTCACACGCCTGACGGCGTGTCCGGGATCGGTGTGCGACGAGCATGGAGCCGCCTGGTCGGCGGATGGAAAGCGCATCGCATTCGTGACGGCGGACGCTCACGGTCAGCCCCAGATCGCGGTCGCGCAGACGGATACCCGGGAAGTCAAAGTCATCACCTCGGCGCACGGACCCCTCGATACTCCGCGCTGGTCGCCCGACGGCAGCCGGATCGCATTTCTTTATTCCGAAGGCGCGCCGAAGACCCCGGGGCCGCTCAATCCACTCGGACGCGACGCAGGTGTTCTCTCCTCGACGGTGTACGAGCAGCGCCTGGCGGTGGTCCCCGCCGCGGGCGGAACGGTCAAGCTGCTCGGCCCCGCGGATCTCAACGTCTATGAGTTCGACTGGTCGCCGGACGGCACGCGTTTCGCGGTCACGGCGGCGCATGGCTCCGGCGACGACAACTGGTGGCTCGCCGAGCTCGATCTAATCGATGCAGCGAGCGGCGCCGTCACCCGGCTCCTCAAGCCCGACCTGCAGATGGCCTCGCCGCGATGGTCGGGAGACGGTAAGCGGATCGCCTACATCGGCGGCATCATGAGCGACGAAGGCATCACCGGAGGAGATCTTTACCGGATCGATGCCGCCGGCGGCGCGCCCGTCGACCTCACGCCGGATCTTGCCGCCTCCGTGCAGACCATCACCTGGAACGGGTCCGACCAACGAATCATCGCCACCGAGTTCGCCGCGGGCGACGAGGTGCTCGCCTCCATCGACGCGGGTTCCGGCACGCAGCGCGAGCTCTGGCGCGGCCCGGAAATGATTTGGGCGAACAATGTGTTCGAATTGACGCCCGGCGACTCCGGCATCTCGCTGTCGAGGGACGGACGCGTCTCGGCCGTCATCCGCCAGTCCTACACCTCGCCGCCGGAGGTCGAGACCGGCCCGCCCGGAAAATGGCGGCCGATCACGCGCGCCAACGCCGCCGTGCCGCGGCTCACAGGTCGAGTGACCAACGTCTCCTGGACAAACGACGGCCTGAACATCCAGGGAATGCTCGTCGAGCCGCCGACCGTCGAGCCCGGCAAGCGTTATCCGCTCCTGGTCGATGTGCACGGAGGGCCGGCCCATGCGAGTTATCCGATCTTCCCCGCGAAATTCAATTCCTTCGATGCGGCGCTCGCCCATCGAGGCTACTTCGTGTTCAAGCCCAATCCCCGCGGCAGCTATGGGCAGGGCGAGCGTTTCACGCGGGGGAACGTCAAGGACTTCGGCTACGGCGACCTTCGCGACATCCTGAGCGGGCTCGATGCGGTGGAGCGGCAGGCGCCGGTCGATCGGGAGCGGGTCGGCATCTTCGGCTGGAGCTACGGCGGCTACATGACGATGTGGGCGCTCACGCAGACGGATCGATTCAAGGCGGCCTTCGCCGGCGCCGGCATCTCGGATTGGCTGAGCTATTACGGCACGAACGACATCGACACTTGGATGCTTCCTTTCTTCGGCGCCTCGGTCTACGACGACCCCAAGGTTTACGAGCGCAGCTCGCCGATGACCTTCATCAAGAACGTGCACACACCGACCCTGATCGTCGGCGGCGATCGCGATGCCGAGGTGCCCATCACTCAATCATACGAATACTGGCACGCGCTGCGGCGCCACGGAGTGAAGACCGAGTTCGTCGTCTATCCCGACGAGGGCCACATCTTCTATCGGCATGAGGATCAGATCGACGTGATGACCCGCGTGGTCGATTGGTTCGACGCCAACCTGGGAAACAGCGCCCGCTGAGCGGCTGCTCGGCCCGATCAGCGGGCGGCCGCGGGCCGCCGCTCGATGTCGGGCAGCAATCCCGCGAACAGCCCGAACGCCGGCAGGAACGAGCACAGGTCATAGACGCGCTCGATGCCCCAGGCATCGGCGAGCGCGCCGAGGGCGGCCGCGCCGATGCCGCCCACACCGAAGGCCAGCCCGAAGAACAGGCCCGACACCATGCCGACCTTGCCCGGCACGAGTTCCTGTGCGAACACCACGATGGCCGGAAAGGCTGAGGCCAGGATCAATCCGATCAGCACTACCAGAGGACCTGTCCAAAACAAGTTCGCGTAGGGCAGCGCCAAAGTGAACGGCAGCGCACCCAAGATCGAGAACCAAATGACTCGCTTTCGGCCGATGCGATCGCCGAAGGGGCCGCCCAGGATCGTGCCGACGGCGACCGCGACGCTGAACACAAACAGCTCGAGCTGCGCATCCCGCACCGAGAGACCGAAGCGATGCATCAAATAGAAAGTGAAGTAACTGGTGAGACTGGCGAGGTACACGTACTTGGAAAACACCAGCAGCAGCAGCACGCTCATCCCGCGGCGGACACTGCCTGGCGGCAGGGCCGTGTGCTTATGCCTGTGCGCGGCGGCGGCCTTCAGCCGCGCCAAACCGTGGTGTTTGTACCAGACTCCCACATTCCAGAGGATCGCTCCGGACACCAGCGCCAGCAGCGCAAAGAATGCCAGGCTGGACTGTCCCCAGCGCACCACAACCAACGCGGCGGCGAGCGGCCCCAGCGCCTGGCCGATGTTGCCGCCGACCTGAAACCATGACTGCGCCAGACCATGGCGGCCGCCCGCGGCCATGCGCGCGACGCGCGAGGATTCCGGATGAAACACCGATGAGCCCACGCCTAGCAGGCTTGCGCCGACGAGCAGCAAGACATAGCTGTGCGCGATCGAGAGCACCAGCAAACCGGCCAGCGAAAATAGCGTACCGCCCGGCAGCGCCAGCGGCGTCGGGCGCCGGTCCGCATACAGCCCCACCAGCGGCTGCAGAATCGACGCCGTAACCTGATAGACGAGAGTCACGATGCCGATCTGGCCAAAGGTCAGGCCAAAATCGGCCTTCAGGTTCGGATAGATCGCGGGCAGCAGTGCCTGCATCATGTCGTTCAGCAAATGGCCGACGCTGATCGCAATGATCACCGCAAACACGGTGTGCTCGGCCCGTATCCCGGCTCGATCTCCGATTTGGCTCAACACCCGCTCTTGCATGCGCGCTCCAGACTTGGGGCCCGCTACGATACGATGTCGACTCTCGGCCCGCTATACTGATTGGGCCGATTACCTTCTTGAGTGGGCCATGTTGCAGCGAATCAATCCCAACGACCACGATGACGTTGCCCGACCGGTGGTGGCCATCGGCAACGACTATCCGCCCTCATTCGAGCTCGAGACCCACCAGCATCGGCGCGGCCAGCTGCTCTACGCCGCGAGTGGAGTCGTCGCGGTCAGCACGCCGCAGGGAGCTTGGGTTGCGCCGCCCGAGCGCGCGGTCTGGATTCCGGGCGGCACGCCCCACGCGGTGCGCATGGTCGGTGCGGTCAGCACCCGCAGTGTCCTGATCGAGCCCGGCGTATGCGGCGCGCTCGGCTCGGCCTGTCGGGTGATCGAGGTGTCTGCGCTGCTGCGCAATCTCCTGGGAGCCGCCACCCAGCTGCCGAGGGAATATGACCTCAACGGCCGCGATCATCTGGTCATCGAGCTGTTGCTGGCTGAACTCGAGCGGGCGCCGGTGATTCCGATAGCGGTGCCGTTTCCGCTGGCGCCTGATCTGGCGCGCAAGTGCCACGCCTTTCTCGAGTGTCCGACGCCGCACGCGAAGATCGCCGATTGGGCGGACGAGCTGAAGCTGAGCCGCCGGACCTTCACGCGCAGCTTTCGCCGCGAGACGGGTATGAGCTTCGCCGAGTGGCGCCAGCAAGCCTGCCTTTTGATCGCATTGCCGCGTCTCGCGGCCGGCGAGACGGTAACGTCTCTCGCGCTCGATCTGGGCTATGACAGCCCGGCCGCATTTGCGACCATGTTCAAGCGGCGGCTGGGTCTTTCGCCGGGTCACTATCAGGCGTGACGGTCAGAGCTCGATGACTCCGCGCGCGTTTTTCGCGGCGACGAGGTCGGCGAAGGCCTGGGGTGCCTGCTCGATCGTGTATCGATGAGTGATGAGTTCGTCGAGTTTTAGCCGGCCGCTCATATAGAGCGACAGCAATCGTGGAAAATCGACGCGCGGCACGCACGAGCCGTAGAAACTTCCCGTGAGGGTCTTCTCCTCGAAGGGCAGGCTCATGGTGCGCACGGTGGTCAGGTCGCTCGGTTTCGCGATGCCGACCACCACGGCGGTCCCGCCTCGCGCGAGCGAGCGGTACGCGAGGGCGGCGATCTCGCCTGCTCCCACGCATTCGAAGGCGAAATCCGCTCCGCCGCCGGTGAGTTTCTTGATCGGCTTCACCAGATCCTCGCCGGGCGCGGCGACCAGCGTATCCGTCGCGCCGAATTGCCGCGCCATTTGCAGCTTGGCCGCGAGCGCATCGACGGCGACGATGCGCGCGGCCCCCGCGATGCGCGCCCCTTGAACCACATTGAGCCCGACGCCGCCGCAGCCGAATACCACCACGCTCGAGCCCGGTACGACGCGCGCCGTATTGAACACCGCCCCCACGCCGGTGGTGACGGCGCATCCGACCAGCGCGGCGCAGGCAAGCGGGATCTCCCGATCGATCTTGACGACGTTCTCGACCGCGAGCGTCGCGTACTCCGCCATCACGCCGCAGCCCGAGAAAATGTTGAGCGCTTGGCCGCTCGCGTCGCGGGTGCGCAGTGTCCCATCAGGCAAAGTATTGGTCGCTTTGCCCTGGTTCAGGCACAGCACGGGACGCCCCATCGCACAGAACCTGCATTTGCCGCACATGTGCACGAACGAGGACACCACGTGGTCGCCGGGCGCGAACTCGGTCACGCCCTCTCCGACGTGTACGACCTCGCCCGCGGCCTCGTGTCCGAGTATCAGCGGCAGCTTCATGGCAATGGTACCGTTGGTCGCGGAGAGATCGGAGTGGCACACGCCGCAAGCCGCCACCTTCACCATGACTTCGGCGCGGTTCGGCAAGTCCACCGTGATGGGCTCGACGAGTACCGGCTCATTCAATTCGCGGCAAACGACTCCGCGGGCTCCCTGACTCATGGCCGCGCCCCTTATGGCCGTAGGAATTGGTCAGTTCGCGCCGGAGATTATCTTGCCGTCGTCCATCATCAGGTCGCCCGGTTTCATGCCGGCCGGACAGCTGCCCAGATACTTCGCGTCGATGATCACCACGGTTTCGGATTTGCCCACCTCCATGTGCATCTCCGTATGGGAGGCCGTGTCGCCTTGATTCGTGTAAACGACTTTCGTGGTCGCACCGGCGTTTGGCCCTTTGGTGCAGCGACTTTCCTCCACGTACGTATTGGGCGACGGTTGAGTGACGTGAGAAGTGCAATCGTTGTTTTTCCTCATCTCCTCCCCGCGTGCCTGCATCGACTTCGTGGTCTCCTTCGATTGGCACATCTTCACGGGCCGATCGGCAACGGTCTTGCCCTGCTCGGTGTGCGTACTGTGAGTCTCCCAAAGACCTTCTTTGGCCGGCGGAGGCTTGAGCTCATCCGCTCCGGCAATTCCGAACGAGGTCGACAGAACCACGATAAGAAAAACGCAATTCAATCTCATGTGCCTTCCTTTGCCGGAAGTGAGCGTCGTTATCGGTGGGCACCGGCCCTGGCGACTCTACCATAGGAACCCGGGGCGGGTCGGGCTGCGGCCGGCCGGCGGCTCGCAGCGGCGGCGTTAAAGCGGCCGGCCGATCCGCGGCGTGGCCGCCAACAGCTTTTTCGTGTACGCATGCTGTGGCGACCCGAATACGGCTTGCGTCGGGCCCTCCTCCACGATGCGGCCCCGCCGCATGACGTACACCCGGTCCGAAATGGACTCGACGACGTTGAGATCGTGCGATACAAAAAGGTACGCGAGCCGCAGCCGTTGCGCGAGTTCCGCGAGCAGTTCGAGAATCTGGGCCCTGACCAGAACATCGAGCGCGGACACGGCCTCGTCGAACGCAATCACCGCGGGCTTCAATATCAACGCTCGCGCGATGGCAATCCGCTGGCGTTGGCCGCCGGAGAACTCGTGCGGGTAGCGCCGCGCGTCGCCGGTCGACAACCCGACTTGCTCGAGCACCGTGGCGACGTTGATGCGGCGCTCAGCGGCGCCGGGCGGCGCGTCCAATGCATGATAGGGTTCCGCGACCAACCGCTCCACCGGCCAGAGTGGATCGAAGCTTCCGTACGGATCCTGCAGCACCACCTGGATGGAACGCCGCAGCCGGCTGAGCGACTCCCGGGAGGCCATCGAGAAGCGCTCCCCCAGCAGCCGGATCTCGCCGGATTGGGGCCGATCGAGCGCCAGGATGGTGCGCAGCAAACTCGACTTCCCGGAGCCCGACTCGCCCACCAAAGCGACGGTCTCGCCGGCATGAACCGTCAGCGACACTCGATCGACGGCCCGAAGGGGCGGTGCGCGCCGCCATAGCGAGCGCCGTCGAGCCGGATATTCCCGCACGAGATCGCGGACCTCGAGCACCGGCGTCGAGTCGGTGCCGCCCTGCGCTGCTCGCTTCGGCGCGAGACGCGCGGCTGCGAGCAGCGCCTCGGTGTATGGGTGATGCGTCCGGCGCATCAGATCGCGCGTTGCCAGCTGCTCCACGATTTTGCCGCCCTCCATGACGGCGATTCGATCGGTGACCTGCGAGATCACCGCGAGATCGTGGCTGACGAGGATCACCGCCTGGCCGCGGCCGTGGGCGAATTCCTGCAGCAAACGCAGAATCTGCACCTGCGCACCCGCATCGAGTGCGGTGGTCGGCTCGTCTGCGATGAGCAGCGACGGCCACAGCACGGTGGCCATCGCGATGGCCACTCGCTGCCGTTGCCCGCCGGATAATTCGTAGGGGTAGCGGTCGAGCGCACCGGCGGCGCCCGTGAGACCGACGCGATCGAGCGCCTCGCGCGCGGCCTCGGCCGCCTGACCGGCCGACGCGGGAAGATGCAACCTCACCGTCTCCGCAACCTGGTCGCCGATGCGCATCAGCGGATTGAGCGCGGTCATGGGCTCCTGAAAGACCATACCGATGTGCCGCCCGCGAATCGCGCGCAGCTCCGGCTCCTTCATGCCGCTCAGCATCTGCCCTCGCAACCGCACCGCCCCCGAGGTCCGCGCCGCCGCCGGCAACAACTGCATGATGCTCAACGCCGTCATCGATTTACCGGATCCCGAGGCGCCCACCAGGCCGAGTATCTCGCCCGACGACACGTTGATCGACACCTGATCGAGAATTCGCGCAGACTCGAGCGTCACGCACAGCGACTCGATGGACAGAATCCGCGCTCCGGCGGCTCCAGCCGGGGCTGCGTCCGCGCTCATCGATCCGCGCCTTTCCGGCGGCGCAACCCGTCGCCCAGCATATTGAGCCCGAGCACGAGCAGGACCACGGCGAATCCCGGGAACAAGGCCAGCAGCGGATCGAGCGCCGTCAGCGATTGCGCCTCGTTCAACATGCGCCCCCAACTGGGAGTCGGCGGCTGCGCTCCGAGCCCGACGTACGAAAGGCCTGCTTCCGCGATCACGCCGAGCGAGAATTGAATGGTCCCCTGAATGACCAGCACACCCGCAAGATTGGGAAGAATGTGCTCCGCCGAAATTCTTGCGCGGCTCTTGCCCGCCACCTGCGCGGCGAGCGTGTAATCCCGAGTCCACAACGTGAGCGCGCTGGCGCGGACCACGCGCGCGAATACGGGAATGTTGAAGACTCCGATGGCGATGATGGCGTTGACCGCTCCCGGGCCGAGCACCGCCGTGATCAGGATCGCGAGCAAGAGCGACGGGAACGCGAATATCAAATCGTTGCCGCGCATGACGATCTCGTCGGTCACGCCTCGCCGCGCGGCGGCAACGAGCCCGAGCGGCACGCCGATACCCAGGCCGATGATCACCGATACGAACGCAACTCCGACCGTGTTCCTGGCGCCCGCCATGATCAGCGACAGGGTGTCGCGGCCGAGCTGATCGGTGCCGAACCAATGATGTTTTCCGGGAGGCTGCAGCTTGTCGACGATCGAGATCGCCGCGGGATCGAACGGCGTCCAAATCGTTGCGAGCAGAGCGACCGCGATGATGATCGAGGTGATCGCCGCGCCGACGGCGAACGCGATGCGGGGAGCTCGACCCCGGCTCATCGCATCACCCGGCCGTCGAGGCGCGGGTTGACGAGCCGATAGGACAAATCGACCAGGAACGTGACGCAAACCACCGCAAAGACCAACACCACGACCACGCTCTGCACGACGATGAGGTCGCGCTGCTCGATCGCCTGGAAGACGAGACGGCCGAGACCCGGCAGGAAGAACACGTTCTCGATGATCACGGCGCCCGCCAGGAGAAAGGAGAACTGCATCCCGAGGATGGTCAGGACGGGAATGAGGGCATTCGGCAATGCATGCTTCCACAAGACCTGTGCGTCGCTCGCGCCCTTGGCCCGCGCGGTACGGATGTAGTCCTCGTGCAGCGTGTCGATCAAGGCGCCGCGCAGCACCCGCGCGAGAATCGCCGCTTGCGGCATGGCGAGCGCCACCGCGGGTAGCGTCAAAGCGCGCATCGCCGTCCAGAAGCCGGCGCCCCATCCGGGAAATCCCCCGGCGGAGGCGATGTGCAGGCCGATCGCGAACACCAGCACCAGCAGCATGCCGAGCCAAAAATTGGGCACTGCGAGTCCGAGCTGCGTGAAGCCGATCAATGCCGCATCGCTCGCGCTCCCACGCCGCGCCGCGGCGGCGAAACCCACCGGGAATGCCACGGCGGCCGCCAGTACCAGGGCGTAGGCCGCGAGCGGCAGCGACACCTGCAGGCGCTCGGCGATCAGCGTACGGACCGGGACGCGATAGGTGTAGCTGACCCCGAAATCACCCCGCAGCAACCCGGCGACCCAGTGCAGATAGCGCTCGAGCGCGGGCGCGTCGAGCCCGAGCTGATGGCGCATGGCCGCCACGGTCTGGGAGTCGGTCTGCAATCCCATCATGTAGCGCACGGGATCGCCGGGCACCACTTGAACGATGACGAATACCACCGCTGTCGCCGCCGCCAGGGTGGCGAGCAGAACCGCGACCCGGCCGGTCAGGAAGAATCCGCCGAATCTCCACGCCGCCAGGATCAGGAGCAGGGCGGCGCTCCCCAACCCGGACCAGGCCACGAGATGCGCGGCAACCCCCTCGCGGGAAGCGATACGCGCCCCGCCGGCGGCGCCGTAGGCATCGAAGTGCGCATTTCTCAGGTCGACGACGCCGAGCAGATTGTCGAAATCGATGCCCTGCAAATGCGTGCTCCAAACCGCGAGCCGCGGGTATTGGAACAGGAACCCGTTGACCGAGTCGTCCGCAATTTTGCGCTGTATTTGCTTGAGCAGATCGCTCCGCCGGCCCGGCTCGATGGCGTCGTCGAGCTCCGCCATCAGTTTCTTGAATTCCGGGCTGGAGTAGCCGAAGTAATAATCGTCGCGGGCGTAGATGTCGTAATCCATCGGCTCGGCGTGCGCGACGATGCTCATGTCGAAGTCATGGCGCGTGAACACCTGGTCGAGCCACTGCGCCCATTCCAAGTTCTCGATGTGCGTCGTGATTCCGATCTCGCCGAGCTGCGCCGCGACGATCTCGCCCGCGCGCCGTGCATAGCTCGGCGGCGGCAGCTTCATCGTCAACGAAAAGCCGTGGGGATACCCGGCTTCGGCCAGCAAAGCCTTCGCCTTCGCGACATCGTGAGGATAGCGGTTCGTGAGGTCCACATAGTCGGGGCTGTGCGGCGGAAAGTGGCTGCCGATCGGCGTGCCGTAGCCGAACATCGCGCCGTCGATGATGGCGTGTCGATCGATGGCGTGAGCGATCGCGCGCCGGACCTCGAGGTTGTCGAGCGGCGCGCGGCGATTGTTGAGCGCGAGAACCGTCTCGCTTTCCGTGCTGCCGACGAACACCTTGAAACGCCGGTCTGCCGCGAATTGCGCGAAGCTCTCCGGCGCCGGGTAATTGGAGAATGCATCGACGTCGCCCGCCATCAAGGCCGCGTAGGCCGCGGTCGGATCGGCGATGAACTTGAACGTCACTTGCCCGAGTTGCGGCGGGCCGCCCCAATAGCCCGGGTTTGCTTCCAACGTGAGCGAATCGCCGCGCCTCCAGAAAAGAAACCGGAATGGACCCGTGCCGACGGGGCGCATCGCATCGGTCGCGGCCGAGCGCGGTTCCACCATGACGAACGACGCCCACGCCAGGGACTGCAGGAGCCCTCCGGAGCGTCTCTCCAGCGAGAGCGACAATGTGCGGCCGTCGATGACCCGCACGGCGCGAATGGCGCCGATCCGGGAACGCTGCGGGTTGACCGCGTCGGGCGCGAGGGCTCGATCGAGGGAGAACTTGGCGGTGGACGCATCGAAGACGGCGCCGTTGTGGAAGCGCACGCCTGCGCGCAGATGAAATACGTAGGTGAGCCCGTCGGCCGAGATCTCCCACGACTCGGCCAGCGAGGGCCGCACCGATCCGTCGGGAGCGAACTTGACCAGTCCCTCGTACAGATTGGCGTACAGCGCCTCGGCGATCGCGGCGGCGGGATTCACGGTGGGATCGAGCACCGGCGGCTCGAGCTGCATGCCGATCACGGCCCGCTGCGGCGCCGGGACCGCCCGCTGCGGCGCCTCGACCGCAGGTTCCGGCGCGGCGGCCGCGCGCGTCCCGCCCGCGATCACGCAGAACAGCGAAAGCAACGCGGCGGCCGGCGGCGCCCGCAGGTTCAATCCCGCCGCGATCATGCGCTCCCTGAGAGAAGCGACCAGGCGGAGATCGCCATCACCTTCGCGGACGACACCAGATCATCGATCAGCACATACTCGTCGGGTTGATGGGCCAGATCCAAAATGCCCGGTCCGTACGCGATGCAATCCTTGAGCTTGCCCACGCGGTCGATGTGCTTCTGATCGTAGGTTCCCGGAGAGCAGATGAATTCCGCGTCGCGGCCGAGCACTCGGCGCACGGCGGCGGCGGTATTGCGCGCCACGGGCCCGTTCCGATCCGCCAGGATCGGCTTGACCTCGAACAGGTCGCGCATGCTGTAGCTGAATCCGGCGCGCTCGCGCACCAGCCCCTCCAGCAGGTTCCGCACCTCGTCTTTCACCCCGTCCAGGCTTTCTTCGATCAGCAGGCGGCGGTCGATGACCATGCGGCACGAATCCGGCACGCAGGCCGCGGGCAATCCGCCGCCGCGCAATTCCTCCAGGCCGCCGTGAATGGAGTTGATGTTGAGAGTCGAGTGCCGCGCTCCCGACGGCACCACCGGCATCTCGGTCTTGCGCGCGGCGAGCCGGGGCAAGAGGTCCGCCTCGAAACGGTCGAGCACCGCGTTCATGTGACGAACGGCGCAATCGCCCAAAAAAGGCATCGAGCCATGAGCGCGGCGCCCATGGGTCTCGATCTCCGCCCACCACACGCCGCGGTGGCCGATGCAGACTCGGTCCACGTTCAAGGGCTCGGGAATGATGACGTGGTCGACGCGCGGCGGGGAGAACCAGCCGCGTTCGGCGAGGTAGTGCACCCCTCCATAGCCGCCCGATTCCTCGTCGACTGTGCCGGAGATCTCGAGGGTGCCCGGCAATGGAATCCCCGAATCGATCAAGGCCTCGACGGCGACTATTGCGGCCGCAAGGCCCCCCTTCATGTCGCACGTGCCGCGCCCGAACAGCTTGCCGTCGCGGATCACGCCGGCGAACGGATCGACCGTCCAGCCGGCCCCCGTCTCGACCACGTCCACGTGGCCGTTGAAGTGCACGCAAGGCCCCGCCGTGCCGCTCTCGCGTCTGGCGATCACGTTGACGCGCGGGTACCGGTCGTGGTCGCCGGGGGTGCCTTCGGCACGCACATACTCGGCGATGAAGCCGCGGCGCCTCATTCGCGCACCGATGAATTCCACGCAAGGCCGATACGCCTCGCCGGGAGGATTGATCGTGGGAAAGCGAACGAGATCCCGGGTCAGCTCGACGAGCTCCTCGCGCCGCCCGTCGATGGTCCTGCACAGCGCATCGACGGCATCATCGGGGAGTCCCAGGGCACTCATCGCGGGTGCCGGGCACGGGTTGCCGCCGCTCGCAGCCGCGCCTCTCTCGACAGGGCGATCAAGCCCAGTTCCGCATAAACCTCGCCGAGCGCCGTGTTGAGCGGCACGCCTTGCGGATCGGCCGCACGCCGGAGCTCGAGCATCTGCTGCGCGGCCACGGTATGCCGGGCCTTGATGGCCGTATCGAGCAGGATCTGGTCGAACAGATCGCGCTGCGCGTGGCTGCCGCCGATCTCGATCATTCGCGGCATGGCGCGGCTCAGATGCCGCCAGGCGCTTTCGTACTCGCCGCGCACGTACGCGTACACCCCTTCGCAGGCCGGCAACGCGACCTCCCGCCAGACCTCGCGCGCATGCGCCGGAGCGCTGCGCGCCAGCGCTCTCACCGCCTCGAGCAGGGAGTCCGCCTCCGCGCGTCGCGCCCGCGCCAGCCCATAGAGATATTGCAGCGTGAGGAACGGCAGCACCGTATCCCGGGCGCGGGCGGCGAGATGATTACCCAAGTCCTGCCAGCGCGCGCCCACATCGATTCCCGCGATTTCCATCCGTGCGAGCAACGATACCGCACCGATCTGGTCCTGGGAGTAATCCTTGGCGATGCCCCAGCAGTGCTGGTCGTAGATTCCGAGCACGTCGGTGAATCGCCCCTGGCTCAGCTTGAACAGAGCGAGATGCCACCACAGATGCGTGAGCATGAAGGAGTTGAGCCCCGTCCAGGTACCGGCCACCCCCTCGAGAAAACGCGCCCCCTCGTCGATCCGGCCGCGGGTGAGCATGACATGCGCGAGCGCGTGCTGCGCCCACGGCTCCTTGCGCTTGAGTCCGAGCGCCGTGCGCGCCGCCTGCTCCGCCTCGCCGAGCAGGTGACATTGCTCGTAAGCGAACGCCGCCATGCCGTGCACGTAAGGAACGTCGGCGTTTTGCTCGAGCACCTTGAGGGCTGCGCGCAGCATGCCCGGTGAATTGCCCCGGTTGAACTCGAAATACTGGAGCAACTTCACCATTGCGAGGTCGCGGGGAAATCGATCCGACACCGCGGCGCAGAGGCGTATCGCCTCCGGCAGCTCGCCTGCGATCCATGCCCGCAGCACGGCGGCATTCATCCGCTCCCGCTCGGTCGCGCCGGCCGAGGCCCGCTGGGCCGCCTCGTGGTACCGGGCGGCGCGATCCGCCGCGTCGGGCGCCTCCAGCAGCATCCATAAAAGTCCGGCGTAGACGTTGGCGATGCAGCACTGCCCGTCCGCATCGGCGGCCGGCACTATACCTTCCGCCCGGGTCTCGTACGCCAGAAAGCCCTCGATGAAGTCGTCGACCGCTTTCGCAGTACCGGCACCGGCACCGCTGATGGGATTGCCTAGATAGTCGTGCTGCATACGCCGGCATGATACCGGAGCTGCGGTCGGGCATGATCAGTGCTGCGCTGTCAGGAATTCCGCCACGTCCGCGGCCGAGCGCTGCGGAATCTCGATTTGCGGCAGATGTCCCACCTGCGGATACAGGATCAGTTTCGCGTTCGGGATGGCTGCCGCGAACTTGCGCGCGCTGGCCGGGTCGACCAGCACGTCGTTCTCGCCCTGCAACACCAGCGTCGGCACCGCGATGGCGTGCAGCGCATC
>Ga0187887_10000521_pt1 | contig 37554 bp, 29 predicted proteins | sample June2016WEW_7_10_FD_132977 | JGI IMG/M metagenome (GOLD analysis project Ga0187887, IMG submission 132977) | Peatland microbial communities from SPRUCE experiment site at the Marcell Experimental Forest, Minnesota, USA - June2016WEW_7_10 | ecosystem: Environmental > Terrestrial > Soil >... | reverse complement strand
GGAGGCCGCGATCGCCCCGAACAAAGGCACGATCGTGCGCCGCAAGCGCGGCCACAGACGGTCGGTGTAACCGTTGGTGGCAAGGACGACCTGCGGCGAGACGACGGATCCGCGCGCGGTCTCCAGTCGCCAAGCCCCCGCCTCGCGCCCCACCCTCGCCACGCGAGTCCCGCCATGGATCGCTGCGCCGGCGCCTATCGCCGCGCGGGCCAGCCCGCGAGTGAAGCCCAACGGATCGAGATCTCCGCCCCGCCGATCGAGCATCGCGCCGATGTAGCGCTCGGTTCCCGTCGCCGCGGAAATCGCTTCGCGCCCCAAGTACTCGACCGGTGCGCCGCGGCGCGCGAGTTGCTCGACGGTGGTACGAATCGCGGCGGCATGCTTCGGGCGGACCGCCGCGCGCAAGGTCCCGTTGCGCCGCGCATCGCAGGCGATGGCGTGCCGCTGGATGAGATCGAACACCAAGGACGGAGCCGCGCCCGCGAGCGCGTTCATGCGCGCGCCGAGATCCGGCCCGAAATCCCGCTCGACGGTGTCCGGGTCGAGCTTCAGGCCCGGGTTGACTTGGCCGCCGTTGCGCCCGGACGCCCCGAAACCCGGATCCTCAGCCTCGAGAAGCACCACGTCGGCGCCCGCTTCGGCGGCATGAAGCGCCGTGGAGAGCCCGGTGATCCCGCCGCCCACGATGGCAATATCGGCGCGCACGTTCTCCTCGAGGCGGGGCGTCGGGGGCGATGCGGGCGCGGTGTCACGGTAGAGATTCGGCATATTTTTGGGGGGAGCTTGCCAGATCCGGCCGCTTTGCGCGCTCGTCTTGATTCGAATCTCGGCGGCGTCCATGATCCGCTGCAATACCAAGGAGAAGAAAGACCATGCAATACGAAGGAATAGGCGGACTGATCGTTCTGGTCGCGGATGTATGGGCGATCGTGAACATCCTTCAAAGCGGCGGCAGCACCGGCGACAAGGTGCTTTGGACGGTCCTCGTGCTGGTACTGCCCATTCTGGGATTCATACTTTGGTATTTCTTCGGGCCCAAAACGGGCCGCGCCTGATACGGCGCCGCCCTCTCAGTTGACGCGCGCCTCGGAAACGCGCCGGCTCGGGCCGACCAGCATCGCGGCCTCGTAGTAGCTATCGCGTAGCGCGGAATCGACCGCCGTCAGCAGGCGTTCACGCGCGATGTGCGACTCCGGCCCCGGCGGATTGGCCATCGTTTCCAAATGAAACACCGTGGTGTCCAACGCTTTCTGCAAATTGTGCGCGCGGTCCGACGACGCGCGCTCCGAGGACGCGTCGCCGGCGTCGCTCGCCGACAGCACGCTGCGGTCCAAGAGCCTGAGCTCATTGGTGAGCGCGGCCAATTGCCGCGTGCAACGCTCCACGGCGGCGACCGCCCGCGGGCTCCCGAATCCCGCGAATGCGCGCACATCCTCGCGCGCGCCCTTCAAGACCCGGTCGAGCCGGTCGAGCCACTCTATCCAGGATAGCGAGCTCTGCATATGTTCCAGTCCTGTGAGGTCAGGGATCATCTCAACCGTGCGTCGATAAGCGCTATTATTTTGGACGATCAGAGTACCTTCGTTCCCGAGCCATCGCCAGGGCCTGGACGACCGAGACGCGGTCGGGCAGAAACTTATTTCGAATAAATCACTGTAAAACATTGAATAAACTACATAACTTTAAAATGGCGATGCGCCGACATCCGGAGGGGCACCAGCTCCAAGGTCTTTCGTGGCTGCGCGCGAGCGTGCTCGGCGCGAACGACGGCATCGTGTCGACCTCGAGCCTGATCCTCGGCGTGGCGGCCGCACATGCGGGTCATTCCAGCGTCGTATTGAGCGGCATCGCGGGACTCGTCGCAGGGGGCATGTCCATGGCGATCGGTGAATACGTGTCGGTACATTCGCAGGCCGACAGCGAAGCCGCGGCACTCGCGCAGGAGCGCGAAGAGCTCAAGGACGATCCGGTCGGGGAGCGGCGGGAACTCACGGAGATCTACGTGCGCCGAGGATTGCAGGCGCCGCTTGCGCGGCAGGTGGCCGAGCAATTGATGGCGCACGACGCGCTCGCAGCTCACGCACGCGATGAGCTGGGCTTCTCGCCTCGCTCCGTCGCACGGCCGCTGCAGGCCGCCGCCGCGTCCGCGGGAAGCTTCGGCACCGGCGCGATCATTCCGTTGCTCGTCGCGTGGTTATCGAGCGAACCCTACGTCATTCCCTTGACGGTCGCCGCCTCTCTGATCTGCCTGTTCATCCTCGGCGCGATTTCCGCCAAGGCCGGGGGCGCGCATATTCTCACGGCCGCTTTGCGGGTCACGCTTTGGAGCGCATTGGCGATGGGCGTCACCGCGGGCGTGGGCGCGCTGGTCGGAATCGTGTGAGCACCACTTCAGGTAAAGGTGTAGCTATGGCTTCGAGCAATCCCATGAATCGCCGAATCGTACTCGCCGCCCGACCGGACAAGGCCGCCAGCGCCGACTGCTTTCGGCTCGAGGCACGGCCCGTCGCCGAGCCGCGAGAGGGTGAGGTTCTGCTGCGCACCGTGTGGCTGTCTCTCGATCCCTATATGCGGGGACGGATGAGCGACGCACCCTCCTACGCGCCTCCCGTGTCCATCGGCGAGGTCATGATCGCGCAGACGGTGGCACGGGTCGAGCGATCGCTGAGCCCGAACTTCCGGGAGGGCGACTGGGTATTGGCGGCGAGCGGCTGGCAGGAGTACGCGATTTGCAAGGGGCAAGAGCTCCTCCAGCTGCCTCCTCAGATCGGATCGCCATCGCATGCGCTCGGGGTCCTCGGCATGCCGGGGTTCACCGCCTTCGTCGGCCTTCTGGACATCGGCAAACCGAAACCCGGGGAAACCGTGGCGGTTGCGGCGGCGACCGGCGCGGTAGGCTCCGTGGTCGGCCAGATCGCCAAGCTCAAAGGCTGCCGCGTGATCGGCGTCGCCGGCGGCGCCGACAAATGCGCCTGGGCCGTCGAGGGCCTGCAGTTCGATGCCTGCATCGATCACCATTCACAGGACTTTGCGGCGAGGCTCGCGGCCGCGTGCCCGAAAGGCATCGACGTGTATTACGAGAACGTCGGAGGCAAGGTCTTCAGCGCCGTCCTGCCGCTGCTCAACGCACACGCGCGTATTCCCGTCTGCGGTCTCATTTCCCAGTACAACGAGGCTACGCCGGCGGCAGCCGCGGAATCGGTGCCCGCGCTGATGCGGCAGATTCTGGTGAAGCGGCTCGCCCTGCGCGGATTCATCATTTCCGACGGATTCGAGCACCGCCGTCCCGACTTTCTGGACTCGGTGAGCCGGTGGCTGCGCGAGGGCAAGATCAAGTACCGCGAAGACGTGGTCGAGGGGCTCGAGAATGCGCCGAGCGCATTTCTCGGTCTATTGGCGGGCCGTAACTTCGGCAAGCTCGTGGTCCGCGTGAGCGCCGACGCTTGACCGGTGCATCCGATAGTTCGGCTCTATTACGCGTCGCCCAGATGCAGGAGGCCGATCGCCTCACCGAGGCCGCAGGCATCTCAGGCAAAGATCTCATGCTGAACGCCGGCACTGCGGTGGCCCGGGAAGTGATGAAGCGCTGGTCGGCGAGACCGGTCGCGGTCCTCTGCGGTCCGGGCAACAATGGCGGCGACGGCTTCGTCGTCGCGGTCGCCCTCGCGGCCGCCGGCTGGCCGGTACGCGTTGCGCTGCTGGGGGCTGCCGCGCATCTGCGCGGCGAGGCCGCTCACCACGCGGCGCGCTGGATGGGATCGGTCGAGCCGTTCGATGTGGGTATTCTCGGCGGCGCCGAGCTGATCGTGGATGCGCTTTTCGGCGCAGGACTCAGCCGCCCTCTCGAGGCGAGCGTCGCGCGCGTCCTGGAGACCGCCGCCGCGAAGCTGATCCCGGTGGTTGCCGTCGACGTGCCGAGCGGCGTCATGGGGGACACCGGTGAATCGCTCGGAGCCGTCCAGGCACGGCTCACCGTGACGTTCACGCGCAAGAAGCCGGGACATCTGCTGCTGCCGGGACGGGATCTTTGCGGAATGACGGTGGTCGCCGACATCGGAACACCGCCGAGCGTGCTCGAGCGCATCGCGATCGATACCTGGGAGAACGACCCCGTGATGTGGCGTCATCGGCTGCCGCAACTCGAGGTCTCAGGCAACAAGTACAGCCGCGGACACGCGCTGCTGGTCGGTGGATATCCCACGACCGGCGCTGCGCGCATGGCGGCGCGGGCGGCCGCGCGCATGGGCGCCGGCCTGACGACCATCGCGGTGCCGGAACGCGGGCTCGACGTGTACGCCGCGGCCCTGACCAGCATCATGGTCAGGGCGCTCGCGGGCGCCGGGGATCTCTCCCGCTTGTTGGAAGACCGGCGCTTCACCGCCCATTTGATCGGGCCCGGAGCGGGCATCGGCGACGAGACGCGCGAGCGCGCGCTCGCCATGCTCGCGACCGGCCGCCCCGTGCTGCTCGACGCCGACGCGATCACGGTGTTCGCGCAACATCGGACGGCCTTGTTCCAAGCCATTCGCGGACCGTGCGTACTCACGCCGCACGAAGGCGAGTTCGCCCGTTTGTTCGACGCCACCGGAGACAAGCTGACGCGCGCGCGGCGCGCGGCGCGCGCGAGCGGTGCGCTGATCGTGCTGAAAGGGGCTGATACGGTGATCGCCGCGCCCGACGGCCGGGCCGTGGTCAACGCCAATGCGCCGCCGACTCTCGCGACCGGCGGCTCGGGCGACGTGCTGGGGGGCATGATCTTGGGGCTCATGACCCAAGGGATGGAGGCATTTGCGGCGGCCGCTGCGGCGGTGTGGATGCACGGCGCCGCCGCCCAGGACTTCGGCCCGGGGCTGCTGGCGGAGGATCTGCCGGATCTGCTGCCAGGCGTGCTGCGCCGACTCGCGTGAGCGCCTGGTTCCCGCGCGTCACCGCACACTCGCTCGTCATCGTGGCGAGCCTGCTCACGTACGTGCTCACGACCCGTGCGGAGCGCGAACGGCGGCCGCCGGCCATCGCCATCGCGTGGGTGCTCGGGCTCCTCGCCCTGCCCTATGTGGTGCTGCCCACGTACTTGCTGTTCGGGCGCCGCAAATTGCCTCGCCGTTTCGTGCCGTGCTTGACGGCGCCGTCCCCGTCCATGCATTGGGCGGAGGATCTCATCGAGAGCTTCGGACTGCCGGGCTCGGCCCCCGCACGGGTGCGCATGCATCAGAACGGCGAGGAAGCGCGCACCGCGCTGTTCGAGGTGATCAGCCGCGCGAACCGTCGTCTCGACATTTCCACCTACATACTGGGCCGTGACGCGTTCGGCGAGGAGGTCACGGCGCGCCTCATCGCCTGCGTCGAGCGCGGCGTGCGGGTGCGCTTCCTGATCGACGGCGTCGGCGCCATCTGGCTGCCGCGATCCTGGTTCAAGCGCATGAAAGCGGCCGGCGCCGAGATCGCGGTATTCTCGCCGCTGCTCGCACGTAAAACGCAGGGCCCCCGTAATTTGCGCAATCACCGCAAGTGGGTGATCGCCGACGGCGAGCTTCTCTGGAGCGGCGGCCGCAACCTGGCCGCGGAATATTTTTGCGGCGCACCCGGCACCCCCCCGTGGGCCGATCTGTCGTTCGATCTCGAGGGTTCCGTGGCGGCATCGGCGGCCAATCAATTCGAGGACGATTGGACGGCGGCGGGCGGCAAGCCGGCCGCGCGGGCCGTGTTCGCGGCGGGAGAGGATGCGGCCGGCCGCACTCAATTTCTGCCGAGCGGCCCGGACCAGACCGAAGACACGGTGCGGGCCCTGCTGATCGATGCCTGTTTTCATGCCACGCAGCGCATGCTCGTGGTCACGCCCTACTTCGTTCCGGACGCGAGCCTCGAGACCGCCATGCGGCTCGCGGCGCGCCGCGGCGTGAAAATCGATCTTTGCATACCGGCGACATCGAACCATCGCCTGGCCGACTTCGTGCGCAACCGCGCATTGCGGGCACTGTCGAGCGCCGGCGTGTCGATCCACCTGCTGCGCAACATGAATCACGCCAAGGCGGTGGTGTTCGACCGCAATCTCGCGCTCTGCGGGTCGCCCAATTTGGACTCGCGCAGCCTGCTGCTCAACTATGAGGCGGCGGTCGTGTTCTACGACAAGCGCGACATCGAGTGGTTGGCCACCTGGATTTACGATCTCATTCCCGATGCGGACGCGTTCAACAACGGGCCGCCGGCATTGTGGCGGGATTTGGCGGAAGGGTTGCTGCTGACGATCGCGTATCAGCTGTAGGAGGTTGCCTACACGGGATTATTCAATCCGTCGCGGCTCCACGCATAGTATTCTGTCGGCCGAACGACGGAGTGTCAGGTGGAATTCAAGGATTATTACCAGGTGATGGGTGTGGCGCGCGATGCCACCGAGGCGCAGATCAAGCAGGCGTATCGCAAGCTCGCACGCAAATACCATCCCGATGTCAGCAAGGAGCCGAACGCGGAGGCTCGATTCAAGGAAGTCGGCGAAGCGTACGAGGTGCTGCGCAGCCCGGAGAAACGCGCCGCCTACGACCGCCTGGGATCGGGACCTCGCCCGGGAGAGGAATTCCGCCCGCCGCCGGACTTCGGTTCGGGGTTCGAATTCTCCGGCGCCGGCCAAGGCGCCGAGGGCGCGGATTACAGCGATTTCTTCGAGTCGCTGTTCGGGCGGGCGCGGGCGGGCGCGAATCGCTACGCCGGAGAGCGCCACTTCGATACCGGCCGGGGTGAGGATCATCACGCCAAGGTGATGCTCGATTTGGACGCGGCGCTCACCGGGGGATCGCGCAGCTTCACCTTGCGGGTGCCCGAGATCGACGCCGACGGGCGGCTGTCGATGCGCGAACGCGTGCTCAACGTGCAGGTGCCGAAAGGCATTCTGCCCGGCCAGACCATCCGCCTGGCCGGGCAGGGGTCTCGCCCTCCGGACGGCGCGGGCCAGAAGGCCACGCCGGGTGATCTCTACATCGAGGTCGAATTTCAGCCGCATCCGCTGTATCGGGCGGAGGGACGCGATCTGTACCTCGATCTGCCGGTAGCACCCTGGGAGGCGGCGCTTGGCGCCACCGTGAAGACGCCGACGCCCGGCGGCGCCGTTGACTTGAAAATCCCGGCGGGCTCGCATGCCGGAACCAAATTGCGGCTCAGGGGCCGCGGCATACCTGCTTCGCCCCCGGGCGAGCTTTACGTCGTGCTGCAAATCGCGTTGCCCCCGGCATCCGACGAGAAGAGCAAGGCCGCATACCGCGCCCTGGCGGAGGCACTGCCGTTCAATCCCCGCACAAGCCTTGGAGTGTAGCCATCATGCCCTTGTCCGATGAGGCCTATCTGACCGGTGAGATACTCGACGAAGGGTCCGCGCTGAGCGTGCAGGATCTCGAGCGCATGTTCGCGCTGGAGCAGCGGCGAATCGTCGAATGGGTGGAGGAAGGCGTCATCAGCGTGCTCGAGATCGATGCCGCCGAGTGGCGGTTCAGCGGCGCGCAACTGCGCCGCGCCCGGATCGCGCTGCGGCTCGAGCGCGATCTCGGCGTCAACGCGGCCGGCGTGGCGCTCGCGCTCGAACTACTGGAAGAGCTCGAGCAATTGCGGCGTGACCGGAGGCTTGGCCGGCCATGAGCGCACCGCAATCCGACGCCTTCGTCTTTTTCGGCGCCACCGGTGATCTGGCCTTCAAGCAGGTGTTTCCGGCGCTCAATTCGCTGGTGAACCGGGACCGCCTCGAGATCCCCATCATCGGCATGGCGCGGGCCGGATGGAACCTCGAGAAGCTGCGCGCGCGCGCAAGAGAGAGCCTCGAACACACGGGCAAATTCTGCCCCGGGGAATTCGAGAAGCTGTCCGCCCAGCTGCGCTACGTCGACGGCGACTATGCGGATCCCGAGACATTTCAAAAATTGCGCAAGACGCTCGGGCCGGCGGCGCGCCCGATCCACTACCTCGCGATTCCGCCGAGCATGTTCGGGAGCGTCGTGCAGGGACTCGCGAAATCCGGCTGCGCGCGCGACGCGCGTGTCATCGTGGAGAAGCCCTTCGGCCGGGATCTGGCCTCCGCGCAGGCGCTCGACAAGACTCTGCACGAAGTATTCGCCGAGAATTCGATCTTCCGCATCGACCACTACCTCGGCAAGGAAGCGGTGCAGAACCTGCTCTATTTTCGCTTCGCCAATACGCTGCTCGAGCCCATCTGGAATCGGCACTACGTCAAGGACGTGCAGATCACCATGGCGGAGTCGTTCGGCATCCAGGGCCGCGGCGCCTTCTACGAGGAGACGGGTGCGGTGCGCGACGTCGTCCAGAACCATCTGCTTCAGGTGATCTCGCTCCTCGCCATGGATCCGCCCGTCGGCCACGAAGCCGCGGCGCGCAAGGCGGAGAAGCTGCGGCTGTTCCGTGCCATTCGACCGCTCGACCCGCGCGAGGTGGTGCGGGGCCAGTTTCGGGGCTACCGCGACGAGAAGGGCGTCGCGCCGGACTCGCAGGTGGAGACCTTCGTCGCGCTCAAGCTTCACATCGACACCTGGCGGTGGGCGGACGTGCCGTTCTATGTCCGCACCGGCAAGTGCCTGCCGATCACCGCCACCCAAGTCGTCGTGACGCTGAAGAAACCGCCGCTCCCTCTCTTCGATGCGGGCAACACGATGCCCAATAACTATTTCCGCCTGCGGCTCAGCCCCGAAGTGGTCATCGGCGCGGGTGCGCTCGTGAAGAAGAGCGGCGAGGAGATGCGCGGCGAGCCGGTGGAGCTGATCGCCCGCCATCACACCCAGAGCGACAAGTCTCCCTACGAACGTCTGCTGGGCGACGCGGTGCGCGGCGATACTTCGCTGTTTACCCAGGACGACACGGTCGAGGCGGCGTGGCGGGTCGTGGACCCCGTGCTGCACAATCCGCTTCCGGTCGTGCAGTACGATCCGGGCAGCTGGGGCCCTCCCGAGGCGGACAAGGTCATCGCAGGCGACGAGGCCTGGCACAACCCGACGGCGGAGACCTCCGCTCCGTGCTGATCGCAGGCGGCAAGACCGAAGACCGGCCGGCCGCCGGGGGCAATATCGTATTCCTGCTGGACGTGGACAACACGCTCCTCGACAACGACGGTTTCGCGGCCGCGCTCGGCGCGCAGCTAGAGAGATTATTCGGCCATGACCAGCGCTTGCGCTATTGGCAGATCTTCGAGGATCTGCGCACGCGACTCGGCGTCGCGGATTACCTTGGCAGCCTGCAGGCGTTTCGCGCGGGTCTCGACGACGATCCCAGGCTTCTGGAGATGTCGCAATTCCTGCTCGAGTTTCCCTTCCCGAAGCTGCTCTTTCCAGGGGCGCTGGATGCCATTGCGCACCTTCGCGCAATGGGACGGCCGGTGGTATTGTCGGACGGCGACGTGGTATTCCAGCCGAGGAAGATCCAGCATGCGGGCATCTGGGATGCCGTGTACGGCGCGGTGCTCATATACCTGCACAAGGAAAAGGTGATGGATCACGTACAAAAGCGCTATCCGGCCTCGCATTACGTGGTGGTGGACGACAAACCCCATCTGCTCGCCGCGATGAAGCTCGTCATGCAGGATAAACTGACCACCGTGTTCGTCCGTCAGGGGCACTACGCCCTGGCCGCCGGGTCCAACTCGGTAATGCCGCCGCCCGATCGGGTGATCGAGCGCATCGGCGATCTCACCACCCTTCATTCATCCGACTTCAAGGTGCCACCATGACCGCGACACAAGATCTGCACAAACTCGGACAGAGCCTGTGGCTCGACAACATCACGCGAGGAATCCTCGACGACGGCACCCTCAAGCGCTACATCGACGAGCTGTCGGTGACCGGGCTCACCTCGAACCCGACCATTTTCGATGAAGCGATCGGCGGTTCCTCCCTCTACGATCAGAGCATCCAGCAGAAGGCGCGCAGCGGCTTGTCGGGCGAAGTCCTGTTCTTGGAATTGGCGCTCGAGGATCTGCGCCGCGCCGCGGATCTGTTCCGGCCGGAGTTCGACCGCACCGGCGGAATCGACGGCTGGGTATCGATGGAGGTATCGCCGCTGCTGGCCAACGACACCAAGGCCACCATCGAGGCGGCGAAGCGCATTCACGCGCTCGCCGGCCGGCCCAATCTGTACGTCAAGATTCCGGGCACCCCCGAGGGTGTGCCGGCCATCGAGGAAGCCATCTTCGCCGGCGTGCCGGTCAACGTCACGCTGCTGTTCTCGCGCGAGCAATACCTCGCCGTTGCGGAGGCGTATATGCGCGGATTGGAGCGGCGCATCGCGGCCAAGCTCGACCCGCGGGTGAGCTCGGTCGCCTCGCTCTTCGTCAGCCGCTGGGATCGGGCGGTCGCCGGCAAGGTGCCCGCGGATCTGACCAATCGGCTGGGAATTGCCGTCGTGGGACGCACCTACCGCGCGCACTGCGACTTGCTCGAGAGCAAGCGCTGGCGCGATCTCGCCGCCGCCGGCGCACGGAAGCAGCGCATGTTGTGGGCCAGCACCGGCGTGAAGGACCCGAAGGCGCCGCAGACGCTGTACGTCGAGGCACTGGCCGCGCCCGAGACCATCGACACCATGCCCGAGAAGACCCTGCTCGCGTATGCAAAAGAAGGCAAAGTCGGCGCGGCCCTGCCGCCGGACGGCGGCGATGCGGAGAAGGTATTGGCGCGCTTCGCGGAAGCGGGAATCGACGTTGAGGCGCTCGCGAGGCAGCTCCAAACGGAAGGCGCGCAATCGTTCGTCAAATCCTGGAAAGAGCTCATGCAGAGCCTCCTCGACAAGGGCAAGACGCTGGCCGCGGCATCGTGAGCGGAAGTATCGATCCTCTGGCAGGTCAACCGGCGCCGGCGGCGCGTCTGACGAACGTGCCGAGGCTCGTCACCGCCTACTACAGTCTCGAGCCGGACCCGGGGGTCGCCGCTCAGCGCGTCGCCTTCGGCACGTCCGGACATCGGGGCAGCTCCTTCGAGTCGAGTTTCAACGAGGCTCACGTGCTGTCGGTCACTCAGGCGATCTGCGATTACCGCAAGCATAAAGGCATCGACGGGCCGCTGTTTCTCGGCTTCGACACGCATGCTCTCTCGGCGCCCGCATTTGCCAGCGCGATCGAGGTTCTCGCGGCGAACGGCGTGGAGGTCATGACGGCGGCGGACGACGAATACACGCCGACACCGGCGATATCGCACGCCATCCTGACTTACAACCGGAGGCGCACGGCGGGTCTTGCGGACGGCATCGTGATCACGCCCTCCCACAACCCGCCCGACAGCGGCGGATTCAAGTACAACCCTCCCAACGGCGGTCCGGCGGACACCGAAGTGACCGCGTGGATCGAGGCCAAGGCCAACCTTTTGATCGAATCCGGATTGAAGGGCGTGGCACGAATGGGCTTTGCCCGCGCACGGCGCGCGGCCACCGTGCACTCGCACGACTACCTGACGAGCTATGTGGACGATCTCGCGAGCGTGGTCGACCTCGGCCTGATCCGCGGCTCGCGCATTCGCATGGGCGTCGATCCGCTGGGCGGCGCGGGTGTGCACTACTGGGCTCGCATCGCGGAACGTTACGGGATCGATCTTCACGTGGTCAACGATGTGGTCGATCCGGCATTCGGCTTCATGTCCCTCGACTGGGACGGAAAAATCCGCATGGACCCTTCGTCGCCGTATGCGATGCGGCGGCTCATCGGTCTCAAGGACAAGTACGACATCGCCTTCGCATGCGATACGGATCACGACCGCCACGGCATCGTCACCTCGAGCGGCGGCCTGATGCCCCCCAACAATTATCTGTCGGTGGCCATCGACTACCTGTTCCGCCACCGCCCGCAATGGAGCGGCGGCGCCCGCGTCGGCAAGACCATCGTGAGCAGCGCCTTGATCGACCGCGTGACCGCGCGCCTTGGGCGCTCTCTGTACGAAGTGCCGGTGGGATTCAAGTGGTTCGTCGCCGGCCTCGAGTCGGGCGATCTCGGATTCGGCGGCGAGGAAAGCGCGGGCGCCTCCTTCTTGAGGCTCGACGGCGGAGCCTGGAGCACGGACAAAGATGGCATCGCGCCCTGCTTGCTCGCTGCGGAGATCACCGCGCGAAATGCACGCGATCCCGGCGAGGCGTACCGCACCTTGGCGCGTGAGTTGGGCGAGCCCTTCGCCGATCGCGTCGAAGCCGCCGCCACACCCGAGCAGAAGAAAAAGCTCTCCAAGCTGGATCGATCGCAAGTGCGAATCACGGAACTCGCCGGCGAGCGCATCGAGGAGGTGCTGACGCGCGCGCCCGGAAACGATGCGCCGATCGGCGGCGTCAAGGTGCGCTCGAAGAGCGGCTGGTTCGCCGCTCGACCGTCGGGCACCGAGGATATCTACAAGATTTACGCAGAGAGCTTCCGCGATGCCGGGCATTTGGCCAAGATCCTGAACGATGCGCAGGCCATCGTCGACGCTTCGCTGGCGCATTAGACCGCGCGCAGGTGCCCTGGCGCGCTGCGGCTCGAGCGGCTCGCGTTGATGGCCGCCCCCGCTCAACCGGCCCGCAACGTCGAGTTGACCGAAGCGGCCAAGCGGCTCCTGCCGTGGCTCGTGGCGGTCGGCTTCTTCATGGAATCGCTCGACACCACCATCCTGAACACGGCCGTTCCGGTCATCGCGCACGCCCTCAAGGTTCCCCCGCTCGACATGAAGGCCGTGCTCGCGAGCTACACGCTGAGCCTCGCGGTGTTCATACCCATCTCAGGCTGGGTGGCCAACCGCTTCGGCACGCGGCGCGTCTTTGCGTCCGCCATCGGGATATTCACGCTCGGCTCCTTCCTATGCGGGCTGTCGACCGACATCCACGTGCTGGTGGCATGCCGGATCCTGCAGGGCTGCGGCGGCGCCATGATGCTGCCCGTCGGCCGGCTCACCCTGGTGCGCACGTTCGCGAAATCCGAATTGATACGCGCCATGAGCTTCGTCGCCATTCCGGGTCTCGTCGGTCCGATGCTCGGACCGCTGCTGGGCGGACTGATCATCGCGTATTTCCACTGGAGCGTGATTTTCTTCGTCAACATCCCGATCGGCCTGCTTGGCTTGGTCCTGGTGCGCAAGCACTTGCCGAATTACGCCGCCGCCAAGAACTATCCCTTGGACTTCATCGGATTGGCGCTGTTCGCATCCGGCGTTTCACTGCTGTCCTATGTGCTCGAGGTATTCGGCGAGCACACGCTGAGCGGCCGCGAGGTTGCGGGTTTCTTGGCGATCTCGGCGGCGCTGCTCGCGGCCTACGGCCTGCATTCGGTGCGCACGCGCCACCCGCTGTTGCGCCTCAGCCTGACCCGCATCAGGAGTTTTCGGGTGGCCGTCTCTGGGAACCTGCTCACCCGGCTGGGGATCGGCGGCCTGCCGTTCCTGCTGCCGCTTCTCTATCAGGTGGGTTTAGGCTACACCCCGATCCAGTCCGGACTGATGATCATGCCGCAGGCGCTCGCCGCGATCAGCTTCAAATTCACGCTTCCCGTCATTCTGAGAAAATTCGGCTACCGGCAGGTGCTGATCGCGAACACGGTGATGCTCGGGGTGATGCTGATGCTGTTCTCGCTCATCGACGTGGGCACTCCGGGATGGCTGATCGCGGCGCTCGCGTTCGGCTTTGGATTCTTCACCTCGACGCAGTACACGAGCATGAACACGCTGGCATTCGCGGACGTGAGCGGCGAACAGGCGAGCGGCGCCAGTACCATCGCCAGCACCGTGCAGCAAATGGCGGTGAGCTTCGGCGTCGCCGCGGCATCGCTGACGGCCGCGCTGTTCATTCCCGACCACACCCGCGCCACCGCCTCGGAGATGATCCACGGAATTCACCTCGCCCTGCGCATGCTCGGAGCATGGACCATCGTCTCGACCATCGTGTTCAGCGAGCTCAAGCCGGACGATGGGGACGCGGTGAGCTCGCATAAAGCCGAGGTTCCGGCGGGTTGATCCCGTCCGGGCGCGGCGCTCCCTTCACACTCCTTGACGCGCCCCCTGCCGCGGCTCATCGCTACCATGCGGCATAATCGGTGTTTTCTTCGAGCGGGTAGCCTTCGGGCAGATTCCAAGAGGATGCCCTTTGAATGCCCGGCCGTATCGAGGTAAGCGTGATTTCGCTGATGAGGCTGTCGTATTTGAATTCGCGTATCAACACGGGCACACCACCCAGGTGCTCCACATCCGGCCACCAGTCCGAGAGGCCGAAGTCCGCGCCGAGCGCCCATTTGGAGCCGTGCCGAAATTCGCTCAAGGTCTTCATTCCGCTCAATATGTCGGCGCCGCCGGGCAATGCGGCCGTCTGCGCAACGCACAGCTCCAGCCGCTTCTCGTCCCGTTCGCGCTCCTCCCAGATTCTGCACGCGTGGCCGTCGACCGACTCGAAGCGCGTGGTCATGCTGTATTCTCGCGGTACGGGCTGTAGTAATCGATCGCTGGCAGCCTTCAAATCGGCGGCCTTGCGCTCGGCCTCCGCGCGCTCTTCGGGGGGCGCGTTCGCGGCCGCTTCTTGGAGCTGTCTTACGGCATCGGCATAGTGCGCGGTGACTTGGCTCAACGTCGCGTTCTTCAGAACGCGAACGGATCGCGATGTGTTGTCGATGGCATACACCGTCCGATCCTCGAGCAAGTACACCGTCTTCGCGCCGGCCGCACCTATGCGAACCTTGCCGCTTTCGACGAAATAGCGCGTGACGATCGGTGCGGGCGCAGGCGCCCCCGGAGAGACCGCCGCCATGGCCGATTGATCGACCGCCTGGACGCTGAAGTCGTAGGCGACTCCCGCGATGGCGGCGACTGGACAAAAAATCAGTGCGAAGGCATATCTCAAAGCCGACGTTCTCCCGAGCGTGGTGCGGAACGAAGAGTATCAAAGATTCGATGATCCACTTTCTTCAGCCTCAATGGTTCTGGTTGCTCGCGTTGCTGCCGCTGGTGATGGTGTGGCGCGGCCGGCCCGGCCCCGTCGCCGCCATCGAGTATTCCAATATCGGGCTGGCGCGTGAAGTCGCCCGCACCAGCCGCAGTCGTCCGGGGCGCTGGGTGTGGGTGCTGGCGATCGTGGCCGGCATCCTCATGATCGCCGGCCTAGCCCGCCCGCAACGGCTGCATAGCCGCACCGAAGTGACCCTGAACGGCATAGACATCGTTCTGGGCCTCGACATTTCCGGCTCGATGCAGGCACTGGACTTCGCGATCGAGCATCAACGCATCAATCGCATCGAAGTGGTCAAATCCGTGGTCTCGAAATTCATCGAGGAGCGGCCCAACGACCGCATCGGGCTCATCGCCTTCGCCGGGGTTCCCTTTTTGATCAGTCCGCTCACGCTCGATCACGACTGGCTGCAGCAAAACCTGGGCCGCATGAGCGTCACCTCGGTCGACGACGGCACGGCTATCGGGTCGGCCATTGCCGCGTGCGTCAATCGCCTGCGGGCGACGCCGGCGAAATCGAAAGTGGTCATCCTGCTCACGGACGGCGTGAACAACACCGGCAAAATCAGCCCGCTGGCGGCGGCGGAAGCGGCCAAATCGATGGGCGTGAGGATATATACCATCGGCGTCGGCGCGCGCGGCAAGGCGCCGATTCCGGTCAAGGATGAAGCCGGGCGCATGCACGTGGTCATGGCCGACGTCGACGTGGACGAAAAGACGCTGCAGGCGATCGCGAATGAGACCGGCGGCAAGTTCTACCGGGCGACCGACACCGATTCGTTGCGCAAGATCTACGATGAGATCAATCGGTTCGAGAAAACCGCCCAGACGGTGCAACGGTTCGAGCACATCGAGGAGCTCTATCCGTGGGTCCTGATCCCGGCCTTGGCCGTCCTCGGCCTGGGATCGATCCTGCAGCACACTCGATGGCGGAGATTGCCGTGAGATTCACCGATCCATGGTGGCTGCCGGCGGGGCTGCTCGGATGCCTTCTGCTGATCGGCATGTGGTACCTCTACGACGCTCGCCAAAAGGCCGAACTCGAAAAATTCGTCTCGGCGCACCTGCGCGATCAATTGACGAGATCGATATCGGTTGCGGGCCGCCGCGCGCGCCGCGCGTTGTATTTGGCCGCCGTGGCATGCCTGTTCTTGGCGCTGTCGGGACCCTTGGTGGGATATCGTTGGGAGCAGATTACGCGGCGCGGATACGACATCGTTTTCGCCATCGACACCTCGCGCAGCATGTTGACGCCCGATGTGAAGCCGGATCGGTTGACCAGGGCAAAACTCGCCATCGACGACTTTATCGATCAACTGGACGGCGATGCGGTGGGCATAGTCGCATTCGCGGGGCGTGCCTTCCTGGTATGCCCGATCACCCTCGACTACGGCGCGTTTCACGAATCATTGAGCGTGATCGACACCAACACCATCCCGCGCGGCGGCACCAATATTTCATCGGCTATCCGTGAGGGCCAAGCCGCGCTCCGCCGCCGTCCGGGCAGCGATAAAGTATTGATCCTGGTCACCGACGGGGAGGACCTGGAAGGGGATGCTCTCGCCACCGCGCGCACGGCCGCGCTCGAAGGGGGACTCAAGATTTATACCGTGGGAGTGGGAACCGCCGCCGGCGAGCTCATCCCGGTACCGCGGGACCAGGGAGGCGGATTCGTCAAGGACGATACCGGCGCCTTGGTAAAATCCCGCTTGGACGAGGCAGCGTTGAAGGCCATCGCCACGGCGACCGGCGGAATCTATGCACCGCTCGGCGCACAGGGCGAAGGACTACAAACCGTGTTCAAGGCGGTGTTCGGCTCCGTGGCAAAGCACGATCTCGCATTCCGGCAGAGGAAGATTTACATCGATCGCTATCAGTGGCCCTTGGCGGCCTCGGTCGGGTTCCTGTTGGCCAGTCTTCTGGTCGGAACCCGGCGCCGGCGCCGCGCGCGAGGCGCGGCGATCGGCGCGGCCGCAGCGAGCCTGCTGGTGATGGCGATGTTGCCGGCGGGTGCGGCGCGCGCCGCGAGCCCGGCCACCAATCCCACCGTCGATGAACAGAAAGGCGCGACCGCCTATCGATCCGGCCGATTTCAGCAGGCCGCGCAAGCCTTCGAGCAATCGATCGGCCGCGCACCGTCGAGCGACGCGCAGCGCTTGGCGATTCAAGAGGACGCCTACTACAACCTCGGCAATGCGCTGTACCGCACCGGACAGTTGACCGAAAAGAGCGATCCTCGCGATACCGTCGAAAAATGGACGGAGGCCGTGAAAGCCTACGACACGGCGCTGCAGCTGCGCCCCGACGATGCTGACAGCAAGTACAACCGCGACCTGGTGAAGCGCAAGATCGACGCCCTCCGCCGGCCGCCGCCCCCGCCGAACCAGGGGTCGGGCAAGGGCGGCGGTTCACCCCCGCCGCCGCAGGGCAGCCCCCCGAACGGGAACCCGCCGCCGCACGGTAACCCCCCGAAGGGCAGTCCGCCACCGGGCGGCAACGGCCCTCCGCCACCCCCAGGCGGCAACGCCACTCCGCCGCCTGCAAGCGCCGCCAACAGGCCGCCGGCGGAGCCGCCGCCCGCTCCGCCGCCCGGCGAACCCCAGCGCAATCGACAGCCCAGCGGCGGTTCGAGTTCGAAGGCCGATGACGATGCGCGTTCCGGCGACAGCGAGCATCCGCCCGGCCAGATGAGCCGTGAGGAAGCACGCGAGCTCCTCGATTCCGAAAAAGGCGACGAAAAGCATCCTCTCGCAGTCCCGCTCAACCGGAGCGCAGATGATGCGCCGGAAAAGCCGTACAAGAACTGGTGACATGAGCACGCTCCATGTGCTTCGCGCCGGGCTGATCGCCGGGATCGTCGCGTGCCTCCTCGCGGCATCCGCCCCGGCCGCCGCGCCGGTGGTCGAGGAGAGCATCGCACCGGCCCAAATCAGCATCGGCGAGTCGGCGCAGCTGAGGATCAAGAGTTCGGGCAGCGACGTTCAGCCGCCGGCGCTGCCGGTGGTCCCGGGACTGGAGTTTCGCGTCGTCGAACAACTGCAAGGGGTCGAGATCATCCATGGCGCGACGCTCGCAACGACGACCACGGTGGTACGGGTGACGCCGCAAGTTGCCGGCACGTTCATCATTCCACAAATCGCGGCCAAGTCGCAGCCCCTGATGTTGCGCGTGAATCCGGCGAACGTCGGCGGCGGTCCATCGGTCGCGACTCCCGGCATCTCCGCCGGAACGGGGGTCGGCGGCGGCGGCATTCACATGACCGAGGACGGTTCCGCATTCGTCAAGCTCAGCGCCGATAGACGAGAGGTGTATGTCGGCGAGAGCGTCCCCATCGCGATCGAGCTCGGCGTGCGGCCCGGGGCCGTTTCCTCGCTCAATGGGCTGCCGGCGCTCACCGGCAACGATTTCACGCTCAACAATCTTTCGCGGCCTCCCGACCGCCAGGAGACCTTCATCGACGGGATGCCGTTCGTCCTGCTGACCTGGCACACGGTGTTGGCGCCGGTCAAACCGGGCAACTTTTCGCTCACTGTCGAGGTGCCGCTGACGGTTCGATTGAGCACTCGGCCCAAGCGTGAAGCGCAGCTCGAGGATCAGCTGGGCGACCCATTCATGCAACGCAGGTTCGGCGCGACGGTCAAGAAGGACATCAAGGCCCGGAGCCCGCCGCTCGACTTGGCCGTGAGCGCGTTGCCGACGGAGGATCAGCCGCCGGAATTCAGCGGTGCGGTCGGCACGTTCAAGATCTCGAGCGATATCTCATCGGCGGCCGCCGCGGCGGGCGACCCGCTCACGCTGCGGATGCACGTCACGGGGGAGGGCAATTTCGACCGTGTCGACAGCACGATGCTGGAGCATGTCGAGCACTGGAAAACCTACCCGCCCACCTCCTCGTTCAAACCGAGCGATGCCATCGGATTGAAGGGAGAGAAAATTTTCGAGCAGCCCGTGGTGGCCTCGATACCCGGCGCGCAATGGCTGCCCGCCGTGACGTTCGCCTATTTCGACCCGGCGGCGCGCCGTTATGAAACGGTCCGTACTGCTCCTCTCAGCGTCACGATATCCCCGTCGGCCGCGGACACTGCGCCGACGGCTCCCAAGACCGCCTCCGGCATCGGGGTGGCCGGGATTTCGCTGGCGGCATTGCACCCCGACCGCGCGGCGCCCGGGGCCTTCGCGCGTTCGTTGATGCCGCTTTATTTGCAGCCGCGGTTTCTGGCCCTCCCCACGCTGCTGACGTTGATGCTCACCTGGTTTCGGCTCCGCGGTCGCGGGGATGAGAGCTTTCGCGCCCCGCTGCGCGACCGCCGTCGGTCACAGGCGGCCCGACGCACGCTCGCTCAGATGGAAGACGCAGCTCGCGCCGGCGATAACGCGCGATTCTTCGCGTTGGCGCGGCGCACCCTCCAAGAAACGTTGGCGGTTCGCTGGCAGATGACACCGGAGCAGGTCACCACCGAGGAATTGGATGCCCGGCTCGATCGGGACGAGGACGGAGAGGAGATCCGCCGGCTATTCGCCTTGGCGGATGAAGCCGAGTATGCCGGTCAAGGGCTCACCGGCACGGACTTGTCGCGCTGGACGCACATCGTGCACCGCGGAACGCTGGAACGGGCCCCATGAAGAGGCGCATGCAACGGGTTGCGTGGGCTCTGACGCTTCTCGGGTGCCTCGCAGGCACACACGCCGGCGCAGCGTCCGCGCAAACGCGTTACTCCGCCGCGGCCCTCTACAATCTGGGCAACGCCTATGCGCGCGAAGGAAAACCGGGCATGGCGGTCGTCAACTACGAGCGCGCGCGCTTGCTCGCGCCCGATGATCCCGATATCGAAGCGAACCTCGAGCTCGTCCGCCGCTCGGTGGGCGTGCCGATCGAAGCCAGCAGCCGGCTGGAGCGCGCTTTCGGCACCGCCAGCCCGACGGTTGCCTCGTGGATCGGGGTGATGGGGTTGGCGCTGGTCGCGGCAGCTCTGATCTCGGGGCGGCTGCGGGCGCCGCATCGATGGGCGCATCGCGCCGCCCTCATCCTCGGCATCGCGGCGATCGGTGTGCCCGTGGGAAACGGGGTCACGCTCTGGCCCAGATTGCACGAGGCCATCGTCATCGCGGGCGCCGCGCCCGTGCGCGTGTCGCCGGCCCCGATGGGCGATGCGCTGTTCACTCTCAAGGAAGCCGAGGCGGTAAGGATCACCGGGGAGCACGAGGGCTTCTTTCTGGTACGCACCTTGCCGGGGCGGGTCGGATGGGTATGGCACGCGGATCTCGTACCCGTCGTGCCTCGAAACTAGGATGGCGCTTACCCCCGGGCACGCCCGCAACTTCCCGCGCTCGACTGCGCCGGCATGGCGCCGGCGACGCGGGCCGCCGCGCCCCCCCCGGTCCGCAGAGGCTATTCCGACTTTATTGCGTGGCCGCCGAACTGATTGCGCATGGCGGCAAGCAGCTTGTCCGAGAACGAGTCCGAGTCCTGCGAGCCGAAGCGGCTGAACAACGATGAGGTAATCACGAACGCGGGAACGCCGAGCTCGATCGCTTCCGCGGCGGTCCAGCGCCCCTCGCCCGAATCGGATACGTAGGGGGCGATGCCTTTCAGAGTCGGATTCTTCTCGAGCGCGTTCGCCGTCAGATCCAACAGCCAGGAGCGCACCACGCTGCCGTAGCGCCAGATCTCGGCGACCTGGTGCAGGTCGAGCTTGAATTCCGTCTTGTGCTGCAGGATGGACAGGCCTTCGGCGTAGGCCTGCATCATGCCGTATTCGATGCCGTTGTGGATCATCTTGGTATAGTGGCCCGACCCCACGGGACCGACGTGGCCCCAGCCTTTATCCGCTGCCGGAGCCAAAGTCTCGAATATCGGGCGAAGCTTCTCGACCACCGCCTTGTCGCCGCCGATCATCAAGCTGTAGCCTTCGGCGAGCCCCCACACGCCGCCGCTCGTGCCCGAATCCACGTAATTGATTTGACGGCCGGCGAGGGCTTTTGCGCGCCGCTGCGTGTCGCGATAGTTCGAGTTGCCGCCGTCGATGACGGTATCGCCGGCCGACAGGAGCGGCGTCAACGACTCGATGGTCGAGTCGGTGATGGCGCCCGCCGGCACCATCAACCATACCACTCGCGGCGCTTTCAGCTTGCCGATCAGCGCCTCGAGCGAGGCCGCGGACTGACCGCCCTTCTCCTCGATACCTTTGCGCGCCGCCTCAGCCGGATCGAATCCGACCACCCGATGACCGCCGCGCAGCAGCCGCTGCGCCATGTTGGCGCCCATTCGCCCGAGACCGATCATCGCAAGTTCCATAGTATTTGCCTTGAGCCGCGCGACCGCACCGAAGGCCAGTATAGCCCGGTACAGAGGCAGATCCAGCGTTCCGACGTACGCAACGGCGTCGGGGCACCGGGAGCGGATTCAGCGCGGTTTGAGCATTACCATGACCGCGGGGCTGCCCACGGGTTCGAAACGGCCGGTGAACGCGAGCGCGCCGCTCGCGGGGTTGACGCGAAAGGAGGTGATCGAGTCGCCCTTCTGGTTGCACGAGAAAATGATCTCACCGCTCGGATCGATGGCGGCGCTTCGCGGGTAGTCCGCATGCACCCAAGTCTCGGAGGTCATTTTCAGCTGCCCGTCCGCAGCGATCGCGAAAACGGCAAGCGTGCTGTGCAGCCGATTGCTGACGTACAGGAACCGGCCGTCGGGCGAGACCAGGATCTCGGCCGCGAGGTTGCTGCCGGCGAATTTCGGCGGCAACGTCGATACGCTTTGCTTCAGACGCATCGCGCCCCGCGATGCATCGTAGTCGTAGACCGCCACCTTGCAGTCGTGCTCGTAGAGATTGTAGAAATACTTGCCGCTCGGATGAAACACGAAGTGCCGCGGCGCGGAGCCCGACGGCGCCTCGACGACCGGCGTATCCGAGGGCAGCAGCCGCCCGGCCTGCATGTCGAGCCGCCAGACGAGGGTCAGGTCCAGCCCGGCGTCGTTGGCGATGACGAACTGCCCCGACGGGTCGGAGGCGACCATGTGCACGTGCGGACCCTCGTGATCGCTGACGGCGAATTGTCCGGGCGGGTCGTCGATGGCATGCGGGTGATGGCGGGGTCCGACGCTTGGACGCACGTCGGAGGCCGTGCCGAGGGTTCCATCCTCGGCGACCGGGAAAACGGCGACGCTTCCGCCGCCATAGTTGGCGACGAACACATATTTACCGCTCGGATGCACGCTGACATAGGCCGGACCGGGGCCTCCCGAGGCGACGGCGCCCAACCGGCGAAGCTCGAAGGTGTCGGCATCGATGGCGTAAGTGACGACGGCGCCGCTGTGGGTTCCCTGATAATTATCGATCTCGCTGATGGCATAAAGGCGCGTCTGCGCCGGATTCACGGCAATCCACGAGGGATTGCGGGTGTCGTCGACCACTTGGATCTGCGTGAGCGCGCCGGAGGAGCGATCGATGCGGAACAAGTAGATCCCCCCGCCGTTCGGGGTGTACGTTCCTACATAGCCGTACAGGCTCGCGGGAGCGACCGCAGAGCGGACGGATGAGGACGCGAACGGCACGGCGAGCGCGGCGGCCGTCCGGCTGATGAATTCGCGGCGAGTGATTCCAATTTTAAACAAGGCGGCGCCCTACGCTGCGAGGCCTTCGCAGCCAACCGGATCGATGGTCATCTGCCGCAGTGTAGCTCGGTGCCGCCGCGGGCAAACGAACCTGCCGCGTTCTTAATTGTCCAGGAAGAGCGTGAGGCTCGATGCGCTGAAGGTATAAGTCGTGGTCGTGTATTGGCCCACCGCGGTGACGCCGGTGGCCAGCACCTCCCCGTTCAATTCCAGCTGCAATTGGGTGACGAACGCGCTGTAGGTGTCGAAATTCTCGAACGTGCCGCTGACCGCGTGCCCGATCGTGAATATCGTGTTCGTGGCCGAGGCATTCGGCACGATGATCGGATTGGATTGGATACCGACGATGTTGACGGTCTGCGCACCGACCTGGATCTCATGCCTCACGCCGAGTGCGCTGTTTTGGGCATCGAGGACGATTTCCGTCGTGCTGTAGGAGGCGAACGGAGCCGGCGTGCCCGCACCGTAATCCACCACCAGCTCGGCATCGATGGTCGTGTAATCGAGGAGCGCGGTGCCGATCAGGTCCCCCGCCGACCCGGAGCCGGCGCCGAACGGCGCCACGGTTCCGGTCACCTCGACCGGCGAGCCGACGGTCGCATTGGTCAACGTCAAATTGGCGGTCGTCACCTGATACACCGACGCGCTCGCGTCCACGCTTGCCGAGGTGCCGGTGCCCGTGAAATCGAACGATGCCGCGGAACGGCCGCCCAGGGTCGCAAGATTCAGAGTCAGGGTGTTGGTGGTGCCCTGCGCGGTGACGAGGCCCGACGCCGTCGTCTGGCCGAGCCGAGCGCGCCCGGCGCTCGCGTCGAGCGTCACGCTGCTCGAGCTGATCGCGCTCGCCGTGCCGAACGCATAGACCAGCGATCCGACCGAGATGTCTTGCGTGCCGTTGGCCTCGGCGCTGGCGGCGCCGAATTGCGTCACCTGGGTATTGGCGCCGATATTGATCGTCGCCGTCCCGGCCACGAGCGAGTTGGTGCCCTCGTTGGTGAGCAATGTGCCCTGGTCGATGGTGAAGGTGTTGCCGCTGCGGCCGGTGACGATGCCCGACACCCGATCGAAACCGCCGCCCTGCACGCTGCTTCCGGCCAGGACTTCGCTCGCTGAGAAATTGACGGTCGTCGCGAGCCCCGTCCCCGTGGTGTCGGCGCCTTCGGCGGTGGTGGTGAGCGTCGAGCCGTCGGCGCAGACGAGCGCGCCGGTCGCCCCCGTCACCGGCGACGTGCCGTCGGAGCAAGTCGACACCTCGGTGGTGGAGGCGGGCGTGGTGGTATCCAAGAGCGATGAGGACGAAGTGCTCGAGGTGGTCAGCGTCCCGTAAGCCTCGACCATCACGCCCGGCTTCAAGGCGGCCATCTGCGTGATGCCGGCGGTGCCCGTCGACGGCGTGCCGTTGATCTCGAAGGTCGTCACCGATTGCACCCCGACGCCGAGCGAGCCGGCGCCCGAATTGCCGAAATCGAACGGCACGATGCCGCCCGTCGTAAAGCCGGTGCTGGAGCTGTTGATGCTGCCGAATGGGCCGCGGATGCGCACCACCTTGTTATCGAGGGGCTGCGTGCTGGCGACCATCAGCGGCATGACCGTCACGGTCTTGTCTGCGGCGTTGACGACGTTCGACGCCCCGAGGTTGAAAGCGAGGCTCAGCCGCGCCGAGCTGCCGTGGACGACGCCGAGTTGCTCGCTCGGGTCGAGGTATAAGAGCAGCGTGACTTGACCCAGGGCCTGTCCGCTCGCATTCACGGGCGTGAGCGCGAGCCCATCCACCGTGCCGTTGTCGTAGATGATCTGCGCCGAGCTGTAATCGAGCGTAACCAACGCCTCGCTGTAATTGCCCTGGGCAAGCGCAGCATCGCCCACGACCTCGCTCAAATTGGTGAGGCGCGCAAGATCCACCGTGGTGCCCTTGGGCAGCACCGAGCCGGCGGTTCGGCCGCTCGAGGTCTGCAGCTGGATGGAGACCAGGCCGACTCGATAGGCGAGATAGGTGTCCGTCGACGGGGTCGCGGTGAGCGTGACTACCGCGCTGCCGTTGCAGGCCGCGAGCGCCGCCAGGATGGGCGTACAGAAAAGCAACGTCAGCCGGCGCAGCCAACCCACGGGGCGCGGCTCGACACGGCAGGGCCTGGTCCGGGTCGAATCAGCAACAAGTACGGCGGCGGACAGCGTCATGATCACGGGAAACCTCTACTCGAACCGAGGCGTGGCGGCCAATTCTAACCACATGAGCACCGCGGTTTGCGTGAAGATCTGTGAATTAATCCGAGAACTTGCGCGCTCGTCGCCTGCTTGCGACACCTTTGGGTCGATATGCCCGGAAATCGGCGCGCGGGACGATTTGAAGCCTTTTCGCGACGTGCGTTGCTACTATGGCGCCACCCATGGCGAATCCCGTACACACCGCCGCAATTGGCGCTCCCAAGGCGTGGATTAATTCCACGGCCGTGGCCCTCGGCATTCTCGCTTTCATCAATCTCTTCAATTACCTCGACCGGTACCTCGTCTCGGCGCTGGTCGAGAGCCTGAAGCATTCCGAGCTTGCCCTGACGGACACGCAGGCGGGCTCGCTGATGTCGGGCTTCTTGATCGTGTTCGCGGTGATCGCACCGGTCTTCGGCGCCCTCGGCGACCGAATGTCCCGGCCGCGCCTGATCGCGTTCGGCGTGGCCTGCTGGAGCATCGCGACTGCGCTCTCGGGACTTGCGTGGAATTTCACGTCGCTGTTCATCGCCCGTGCGTCGGTCGGCGTGGGCGAGGCTGCGTACGTCACCATCGGCCCGAGCCTGCTGTCCGATTACTTCCCGCGCGGCCAGCGCGGGCGGGTTATGGCGATTTTCTTTTGCGCCATCCCGGTTGGGTCCGCCCTCGGATACGTGGTCGGCGGCCTGATGGACGTTCACTTCGGCTGGCGCATGGCTTTTTTCGTCGCCGGCGTTCCCGGACTCGTGCTCGCTCTCCTCTGTCTCGGCTTGCACGATCCGCCGCGCGGCAGCCAGGACGACGACGCATCGAGCGAAGGCGCCGAGCTCACGGTGCGGGCCGGCTCAAAGCCCGGCGGCCGGCGGCTTTTCCTGTCCTATGGGGAATTGTTGCGCAACAAGCCCTACGTGCTCACCGTCGCGGGCTACGTCGCCTACACCTTTGCGCTCGGCGGTCTCGCGTTCTGGATGCCGGCGTTCCTCGAGCGCATGCGTGGAATCCCGCGCGAGCAGGCGACGGTGAGCTTCGGCACCATCGTCGTGATTACCGGATTCTTGGGAACCTTCGCCGGCGGCTGGCTCGGAGACTATTGCGCCAAATACTCGCAGCGGGCGTATCTCTGGATATCGGCCATCGCGACCCTGATCGCCGCGCCGTTCGCGTGGCTGGCGCTGACCGCCGCCTCGCAGACGGTGTACCTCATCTGCATGGTCATCGCGCAACTCATGATGTTCCTCTCCACGGGACCCATCAATGCCTCCATCGTGAATCTCGTGCTGCCGACCCAACGCGCCTCCGCCAACGCGCTCGGCGTGTTCACCATCCATTTGTTGGGAGACGTGCCCTCACCGATCATCATCGGCATGCTGTCGGATGCCTCATCGCTGGCCCAGGCGGTGAAGATCGTTCCGGTGGCGATTCTGATCGCCGCCTCGATCTGGGCCGTCGGGGCGCTGGCGCAGCCCAAGGGGAAATCGGCATGATCCGCATCGGCATCGAGAATCCCGACCAGGCCGAGGTGGCCGCATTGCTCGAGGCGAGCGACGCCTACATGGCAGCGCTCTATCCCGCTGAGAGCAACCACTTGCTGGACATCGCCTCGCTGCAACGGCCCGAGGTCGCATTCTTCGTCGCTCGGGTCGATGGCCGTGCGCTCGGATGCGGCGCCGTGGTGAGTTCCGGCGAGGGGTGGGCGGAAATCAAGCGTATGTTCGTCTCCCCCGCGGCGCGAGGAATGAAGCTCGGCCGGCGATTGCTCCTGGAGATCGAGGCGATCGCGTATCAGCGCGGCGAGCGGCTGCTGCGTCTCGAGACCGGCGCGAAGCAACCCGAGGCGCTGGCGTTGTACCGTTCCGCGGGTTTCGTCGAGATCGGGCCGTTTGGCAGCTATCGACCGGATCCGCTCAGCTTGTTCATGGAGAAGCCGCTCGCCCCGGCCGGCTGATCGCCGGCGCGGACCATTCAATTGTCGCGATTCGCCTTGCGCCGTGCCGAGCGATGGCGCCGCGCGTGCTAGGGGCGGGTCAACGGCCGCGCGCCCGGCACAGATCCTCGAACCACGCAGCGAAGTCCGTGCGCGCAGCCATGTCCTCGAGATTCGAGGACAACTTGCGCTGCCAGTTCGGGTACTCGTGGTGCGTCCCGGGAACGTTGACGGGCTCCGTCATGCCGAGCAAGTCCTCGATCTGTATCGCGGCCAGTGCCGCGCTCGAGCGCGCCAGATACGTGTGCAATGCATGGGCAAGCTCCGCAGTGAATGGGTCGGCCGGCGACGCCGGAGAGGCGGGCTTGAGGCCCTCCCGATCGAGCGCCGCGAGCAACGCCTCGCGATCCCGGTCGCGCGCCTCGCGGATGATTCCCTCGAGCTCCGCCGTGGGATACAGATTGAGTCCTCGCCTGAGATCGATGTCGCGTCCCTCCCAGAAGCTGCGCAATGTCGGCATGTCATGCGTGGTCACGGTGGCGAGCGCCTGTCGGACGAACTCCCCGGGACCGCGGAATCGGCCGTTGTCGGCTTCGAACAGCAGCACCTTGTAATGGTAGAGACCGAATTGGGGCATGGCCCGGCGCATTTCCTCGGGAACCACACCGAGATCCTCGCCGACCACCAGGCATGCGCGGCGCGCGCTCTCCAGCGCGAGTACCGTCAAGAGTTGCTCGAGCGGGTAATGAACGTATGCGCCCTCCGTGGGCGGGCGGCCGCCGGGCACCCACCACAGCCGGAACAGCGACATGACGTGGTCCAGCCGCAAAGCACCGTAGTAGCGCATGTTGTTGCCGAGCAGGCGCGCGAAACCTTCCAGATGGTCGGAGATCATGACCGCCGGGTCGGGCGGCGGCAGCCCCCAGCCTTGACCTTTGAGGGCCAGTGGATCCGGGGGCGCGCCGATCTCGGCGCCCAGACGGAAGCCGGTCTGATCGACCCAGGTCTCCGAGCCCGAGGGGTGCGTCCCCACCGCGTAATCGCCGTACAAACCGATGGGCATGCCGAGATCGCGCGCCAGCGCCTGCGCCTCGGCGAGCTGCTCGTGAGCGAGCCATTGAAGATACAGGTGAAAATCGATGCGCGAGGCATTTTGCGCCGCGAACTGGGCCGCGGCGGGCCCTTGCGGATCTTTGAATTCGGGAGGCCAGCTGAGCCAGCCTGAGGCGGTCCCGTGCGTCGCGCACAAGTGCTCGTCGAGCGCGTCGAAGCGAGCATGCAATTGCAGCAGTGCTCCGCCGGCGGTCACGAAGCTCGCGAACGCCGCCGCGCGCTCGGTGCCGAGCGCCAGATGGCGGCTGCGAAATTCGCGGAACAACAGCTCGAGGATTTCCAGCTTCACCCCGGCGACGCCGCGATAATCGACCAGCGGGACATCCCGCAACCGCTCCAATCGCGCCGCGAACGCGGCGTCGCCGATGCGCGCCCTCGCCTCGGCACTCTGCCGAAACTCGGGCACCGCCGGCACCTCGATGTACAGCACGTTGAGGAAGTTCCGGTTGGAGGCGCTATAGGGGCTTGCCCGCTCCGGATCGGCAGGCGCGAGCGCGTGCAGCGGGTTCAGCCCGATGAATCCGGCCCCGTGAGGCGCCAGCCACCGGATCAAGCTCTTCAAGTCGCCGAAATCGCCGATACCCCAATTTTGCCGCGAACGCACGGTATACAGCTGCACGGCGACGCCCCAGAGCCGCTGTGACTCGCGAATCGCGCGAGGCTCATAGCACGTGGGAGGCGATATCACGAGCACGCATCGGCTCGCCGCTCCGGCGCCGATTCTCAATTCCAATTCGTGCCGCCCGGGAGGCAGCTCGATCGGCAGCTCGAACCGCCGGCGGGTGATCCATGAACCGCCGACCTCCCCGCGCCACAGCTCGGGACAGTCGGCCGTCGAATGGGTCCCGGTGTGCCGCCCCCCCCGCTCCAGATTCACCGCCCACATCAGGCTCGAGCCGAAATCCCGGGCGCTGATATTGAGATCGACGCCGATACGTGCGCTGTTCGAGGCGGCGACCGCAGGCAACAACGCCCGGTAACGCTCGTCTTCGAGGCGCCTGAGCTCCTCCGCAAGCGCGAGCGCATCGTCCACCGGCGAGCCCATGGCGCGCAGGATCGCCGCCTTGCTCTCGAGCGAGAAGAACCGAAGCTCGCCGCGGTAGTCGTGGTACGCGTCGCCCACGCCGCGCAGCCTCGCCAAACGCTCGATCACGGTCGCATCCACGGTCAACTCTCCAACAGCGCGGCACTGTTCGGGCCGAGCGGATACAGGTCTCCCTCCACGCGCGGCGCCGGCGCGGAGGGTCGCGCGGACGACAGCGTCGTGTCGAATCGGCACACCCAGCCTGTCGGGCTCGGCGGCAATGCGAACGCCTGCGCGCGATCGTCGGCATTGAGCAACAGCAGAAGGCGCCCCGCCGAATGGCCGTGCTTGCCGAGCCACATGCCCAGCGTGCGCAGCGACTGATCGTGCCAATCCTCCTGCGTCATTTCCGACCCTCGCGCGTGCAGCCACATCACATCTTTGACTCCGGCGCGCGAGGCGGTTCCTTTGAGAAAGGTCTCGCGTCGAAATTCTTCGTGAGTGCGGCGCAGCTGCGCGAGCGACCGGACGAACTCCGTAAGATCGCGATTGGACTCGCGAAGGCTCCAGTCGACCCACGAAATCTCGTTGTCCTGGCAGTACGCGTTGTTGTTGCCGAGCTGCGAGCGCGCGAATTCATCCCCGGCCTGCAGCATCGGTACGCCCTGCGAGAGAAACAGCGTGGACAAGAGATTCATCATCTGGCGCCGGCGCAGCGCGTTGATGCCCGGGTCGTCCGTCGGACCTTCGACGCCGCAATTCCAGCTGAGGTTGCCATGATGTCCGTCCGCGTTGTGTTCGCCGTTGGCAAGATTGTGCCGTTCGCCGTAGGACACCAGATCGTTGAGGGTGAAGCCGTCGTGGGCGGTGATCAGATTGACGCCGGCGCTCGGCTTGCGCCCATCGTGGCGGAACAAATCGCTCGAGCCCGCGAATCGCTCGGCCACCTCGCCGATCCGGCCGCCGTCGCGGCGCCAGAAAGCGCGCATCGTGTCGCGGTACCGATCGTTCCATTCGGCCCATCCCGAGGGAAACCTGCCCAACTGGTATCCCCCGTATCCCACGTCCCAAGGTTCCGCGATCAACTTCACGTAGGCCAAGGCCGGCTCGGCGCGCACCGCTTTGAAGAAATCCGAGCGTTCGTTGAATCCGTTGGCGTCGCGTCCGAGCACGGTGGCGAGATCGAAGCGAAAGCCGTCCACGTGCATGTCCTCCACCCAATACTTCAAGCACTCGATGATGGTGGAGCGGACGTGCGGATGCGCGCAGTTGACGGTATTGCCGCAACCGGTGACGTTTTCGTAGCGGCGCTTGTCCGCCTCGAGCCGGTAATACACCGAATTATCGAGGCCCTTGAAGCTCAGCACGGGTCCCGATTCGTTGCCCTCGGCGGTGTGATTGAACACCACGTCCAAAATCACTTCGATGCCGGCCTGGTGCAGCGCCTTCGTCATGATCTTGAATTCCGCGACGGCGTCGTGCACCGCGAATTCGTTGGATGGGGCGAACCACGCCACAGGGTTGTATCCCCAATAATTCTTCAGGCCGCGCGCGCGCAAAAACGCCTCGCTCACGAAGGATTGGCACGGCAGCAGCTCCACCGCCGTCACCCCGATATGCTTCAAATGCCCGATCACGGCCGGCGCGGTCAGCCCGAGGTATTTGCCCCGCCACGCCTCGGGAACATCCGGATGCAGCCGCGTGTAGCCTTTTACGTGCAGCTCGTAGATGACGGTGTCGCGCCACGGCGTCGCGGGAGTCCGATCACCGTTCCAGTCGAACGCGCCGTCGACGACACGCGAGCGCAACGGCTCCAGGGCCGACAGCTCGCGCGCGCACGGGTCGATCAGCATCGACGCCGGATCGAAGAGATGGCCGTTCTCGGGCTCGTACGGGCCGTGCGCGCAGTATGCGTAGTGGGTGCCCGGCCCCGCGAGGCGCGCGGACAGGAGGCCGTGCCAGACATTCCCGGTGCGCGCCGGCAGGTCGTAGCGGGCCACCTCATCGCCGTTGACGGCGTCGAAGATGACCAGCTCGACGCGCGTCGCGTGGCTGGAGAACACGGCGAAATTGACTCCGCGCCGGCTCCAGGTCGCGCCCAGCGGCCGCGCGGATCCGGGCTGAATTGATTTCACCGCTGCATTATGTGAATTCGGCCGGCGGAATCCGTGATCTGCGTCGCGGGACGACCAGCGCGAGGTTCTTGGGTCAAATCACGGGTCTCACGTTCCAAATCCGGTCTGCGTACTCCCGAACGCTGCGATCGCTGGAGAAATACCCCATATTCAGGCAATTGAGCGACGCCTTGCGGCTCCATTCTTCCTGGTCGCCGTACAGGGCGTCCGCTCGATCCTGAGCGGCCGCATAGGCGGTGAAATCCGCGAGCACGAGAAACGGTTCCCCCTCGCTCTTCAGGCGCCGTACCACCGCCTGCGCGTCATCCGCACCGTCCTTGGAGAAATACCCCGAATCGATCAATTCCAAGGCCGCGCGAAGCGCGGGATCCGCGTCGAGCTCGCGCCACGGCTGATATCCGGCAGCGCGTCTCGACGCCGCCTCGTCCGCGGTCAACCCGAAGATGAAGATGTTGTCCGCGCCGACATGATCGCGAATTTCGATATTGGCTCCGTCGAGCGTACCGATCGTGAGCGCACCGGAGAGCGCGAGCTTCATGTTGCCGGTTCCCGAGGCCTCCATCCCGGCCGTGGATATCTGCTGCGAAAGGTCCGCCGCCGGCATGATCTTTTGAGCGAGAGACACATCGTAATCGGGCAAAAACACGACCTTGAGCTTGTCGCGGGCGCGCTCGTCGCCGTTGATGGTCCGCGCGACGTTGTTGATGAGTCTCACCACGGATTTTGCCATCGCATATCCGGGCGCCGCCTTGCCCGCGAATATCACCGTCCGGGGGACGACTTCAGCGCTCGGATCCCCCAGGATCCGCTGATAGCGCGTCACGACGTGCAACAGATTCAACAGCTGCCGCTTGTATTCGTGAATGCGCTTGACCTGCACGTCGAACAGCGAATTGATGCCGATCTCCACGCCGGTCCGGCGCCGTACTTCGTCGGCCAGGACTTGCTTGTTCGCGCGCTTGATGCCGCGGAACTGGCGGCGAAACTCCGGATCCTCGGCCGCTCCGGCCAGCCGTCCGATCTCCTCGAGATCATTCTCCCATGCGGAGCCGAGGCGCTGGGTGAGCAGCGCCGAGAGCCCCGGATTCGATTGTTTCAGCCAGCGGCGCACGGCAATGCCGTTGGTCACGTTGACGAACCGCTCCGGATACAGATCGGCGAAGCCGGAGAACACGCTTCGGCGCATGAGCTCGGTGTGCAGCTGCGCGACGCCGTTGACGTGATGGCTGCCGATCACCGCCAGATGCGCCATCCGTACCCGTCGCTCTCCCTCCTCGGTGATGATCGACAGGCGCCGCTCGAGATCCGGGTCGTGCGGGCGGTGCGCCGACAAGGATTCGAGAAAATCGCGGTTGATGGCGTAGATGATCTCCAGATGCCGCGGCAGCAGCCGTTCGATGAGAGCGACCGGCCAGGTCTCCAGCGCCTCCGGCAACAGCGTGTGATTGGTATAAGCGAATACCCGAGTGGTGATCGACCAGCTGTCCTCCCAGGCGAGACGGTGTTCATCGACCAGCAACCGCATGAGCTCCGGAATCGCCAGCGCGGGATGCGTGTCGTTCAGCTGAACGGCGATCGCCTCGGGCAGGGACTCAAGCGTGCGGCCCTCGCCCAGATGGTTCGCGAGAATGTCCTGCAAGCTGGCGCTCACGAAGAAATACTGCTGCTTCAAGCGCAGCTCCTTGCCCTGCGGAGTCGAGTCGTCGGGATAGAGGACCCTCGACAGGTTCTTCGCGTCGATTTGTTCGCGCACCGCACCCGTGTAGTCGCCCGCGTTGAACGCCTCGATGTGGAATGGCGTAATGGCCCGGCCCGACCAGAGGCGCAGGTGATTGACGGTCGGACTGCGATTGCCGGCGATGAGCTGGTCGAAGCCGATCGCGTAGATCTCCTCGGTGTCGACCCATCGATGCGCATCGCTGATTCTTGCCGCGGCGGCAGCGTCGCTCCGCCCTCCGAATCGCACGATGTAGCGCACGTTGCCGCGCGGCGTCTCCCACACGTTCCTGAGCTTGAGCCAGCTGCTCGCGATCTCGCGCTGGCCGCCGTCGGGCCCGATCACTTGAGTGAAGATCCCGTAATCGTAGCGAATCCCGTACCCGACCGCGGGGTATCGAAGCGTCGCCATCGAATCGAGGAAACAGGCGGCAAGGCGGCCCAGCCCGCCGTTGCCCAATCCCGGATCCAGCTCTTGCGCCTCGATATCTTCGAACTCGTAGCCCATTTCCTTGAGCGTGGCACGCGCTTCGTTTACCAGATCGCCGTCTAGGCTGTGCAGGGCGTTCAACAGGGAGCGGCCCGGCAGGAATTCGACCGAGAGATAGCACACGCGCTTGACGTGCGCGTCTGCAACGCGCCGCTGGGTGGCGAGCCAGCGCAAGGTGAGCTCCTCGCGCACCGCCAAGGAGAGCGCGTCGTAAATATCGCGAGGGGTGGCCTGCCCGGGGGTCTTGCCCAGCGTGCGGGTAAGCGTGTTCACGAGCGCCGCGTGCAGCGTTCCGGCCTGCAGCGCGACGCCGCGAGCTGCTAACGGAGCATCATACGGATCCATGGTGCGCGGTATTATAGGGTCGTCAGTTGGGCAGGGAACCCTATGCGCGTTAAGTCGGCTTCACTTGCCGCGATCTTGACCGAGACCTTGGTCGTGATCCTGACCGGGGTCTCGGGGCTCGCGCTCGTCGGCTGCGCGACGCAGCCGGCGAGCGTGTCTGCACCGGCCGCACCGGCTGGCCGCGCCCCTGCCGCCGAATTGCCCGCGGCGCGCACGGACGCGGCGGCCATGATGGTGGCGAGCGCGACGGCCATGCTCGGCGAACCGTATCGGTTCGGCGGCGCCGCGCCCGGCGGCTTCGACTGCAGCGGGCTGGTCGCTTTCGCGGCGCAGAGCGCCGGCCTGAGTCTTCCGCGCACCGCCAAAGACCAGCTGCGGACCGGCATGAGAGTCGGGCGCGGCGATCTGGAGCCGGGGGATCTGGTGTTCATGCGCCTCGCGCACAAGGAGCTGCACGTCGGTATCGCGGTCGACGCCGTGCGCTTCATACACGCACCCGCAAGGGGCGGACGCGTGCGCATCGATTCTCTCGCCGCACGGCCTTACTCCGCCGGCTTCATCGGCGCCCGTCGCGTGATCGGCATCGGCGCGCGCGCCTCCGGCGCCGGTCTGTGAGCGATATGGCTATACTCGAGGATTGCCGCTCGTCGAGTCTTTTGAGGAACCCATATGAAGCTGTATTTCAGTCCCGGCGCCTGCTCCCTGTCCCCGCGTATCGTGCTCACCGAGGCCGGCCTGCCTTTCACGGCCGAGAAGGTTGATCTCAAATCCAAGAAGACCGCGAGCGGCGCCGACTATTTTGCGGTCAATGCCAAGGGCGCCGTGCCCGCGCTCGAATTGGACGACGGCCAGGTGCTTACCGAGGGCCCCGCCATCGTTCAGTATCTGGCGGACCTCAAGCCGGATTCCGGATTGGCGCCGCGCGCCGGCAGTTTCGAGCGCTACCGGCTGATGGAGATCCTGAACTTCATCACCTCCGAGGTGCACAAGGGCTTCTCCCCGCTGTTCAAGCCCGACCTGCCGCCCGAGGTCAGGAAGACCGCCGTGGACAACCTCGCGAAGAAATTCGACTGGCTCTCGACGCATCTCGGCGGCAGGAAGTTCCTGCTGGGCGATGCGTTCACGGTGGCGGACGCCTATCTATTCACCGTCTTGCGATGGTCCGGGGCCGTGCATGTCGATTTGGCCAAATGGCCCGTGCTCACCGCCTACGTGGCGCGCGTCGGCGAGCGCCCGAAGGTGAAGGAAGCGTTGCACGCCGAGGGACTCAAGTAAGCGCGACGGCCTCGGCGGCGTCCGGCGCCGGCTCGTGCCCGGCGGCGAACTGGAGCGAGGCGAGCCTCGCATAGAGCGGACTCGCCTGGAGAAGTTCGGCATGCGTGCCGACGGCGATCTTGCGGCCGTGATCCAAGACGACGATGCGGTCGGCTTTGAGCACCGTCGAGAGACGGTGCGCGATGATGACGGTGGTGCGTTCCCGCATCAGATTCTCGAGCGCCTTCTGCACCAGGAGCTCGGATTCCGCGTCCAGAGAACTCGTGGCCTCGTCCAGCAACAGGATCGGCGGGTCCTTCAAGATCGCCCGCGCCAACGCGATACGCTGCCGCTGGCCTCCGGAGAGCCGCGTGCCGCGCTCGCCCAGAAACGTATCGTATCCTTGAGGGAGCTTGCGCAAGAAGCCGTCGGCCGCCGCGGCGACGGCGGCAGCCTCGACTTGCGCATCGGTCGCCGTCGGGCGCCCGTACCGGATGTTCTCCCGCGCCGTCGCGCCGAACAGCACCGTGTCCTGCGGCACCAGGCCGATCTGTGCCCGGATGTCCTCCGGCCGCAAGTCCTTGAGCCGCCGATCGTCGATGAGAATCTTGCCGGAATCGGGATCGTAGAATCGCAGCAGCAACTGAAATGTCGTGCTCTTCCCCGCGCCCGACGGTCCCACGAAGGCGATCGTCTCCCCCGGCGCCACGTCCAAGCTGAAGTTGGCGAGCGCCGCCGTATCGGGCCGCGACGGATAGTGGAAGCTCACGTTGTCGAAATGGATGGCGCCCCGAATTCGTGCCGGCAGCTCGAGCGGCTTGGCGGGCGCTGTGATGGCGGGCCGCGCCTCGAGAAGCTCGGTCAGACGCTCCATGGCTCCCGCAGCGCGCTGCAACTCGCCCCACATCTCGGACAACGCCGCCGCGGAACTGCCGACGAAGCCCGCGTACAACAGGAACTGCGCGAGCTGCCCGCCGCTCAAGGTTCCCGCGAGCACTTGACGCGCGCCGAGCCACAGCACGCAGGTGATGGCGGCGAACACCAGCATGATGCCGACCGCCGTCAGTAATGCGCGCACCTTCGTGCGGCGTATGGCGGCGTCGAAGCTGTCTTCCACCGCCCCGCGATATCGAGCGCTCTGCAGATCTTCGAGCGTGAACGCCTGCACGGTCTGAATCGCGTTCAGGGTTTCGACGGCCAGCCCGCTGGTGTCCGCGATCCGATCCTGCGATGCCCGGGACAATCCGCGCACGCGGCGCCCGATGACGATCAGCGGCACGACCACGACCGGCATCAATGCGAGGATGAGGCCGGCGAGCTTGGCGCTCGTCATGGTGAGAAGCACCAGCGCGCCGATGAGGCTCAAGGTGGATCGCAGGATGATGGAAAGATTGACGCCGGAGATCGCCTGCACCAAGGTGGTGTCGGTGGTCAGGCGTGACAGCACCTCGCCGACCCGCGTGGTCTCGTAGAACAGCGGATCCATCCTCACCACGCGGTCATAGACGGCCGAGCGAAGGTCCGCGACCACGCGCTCCCCCAGCCAGGTCACGAGGTAGAACCGCAACGCGGCGAATGCCGCGAAGATCGCAGCCGCGGCGAGGAACCCCGCAAAGATTCGATTCGTCGTGCCGGCATCCTTGGCGGCGAGCACGTCGATGACCCGCCGCAACGCGAAAGGCAGCGCCAGCATGGCAGCGGTCGCGACCAGGAGCGCGCTGAGCGCCGCGGCGGCGATTCCCCGGTAGGGCCGCAGGAACGGCAGCAGGGTTCGCAGCGGCGCGAATGAATCTGAGCGCGGCCGATCGGAGGTACTGGTCATGCCGGCATGATCCCATAAGTCGCTCGGTGCCGCGCAGGCGGCCCGGCGCGGCGATCCTTGTCCCATTCGCCGGTTGACGGCGGCGACACGGGACCGCTATCTTTCGGGGGTTAGGGAAGATTGCGCTCGCTCGAGCGCGCCATAACAAAAAATGAGGGATGCACCATGCTGGGACGTCGGCAGAATTACGTATTGATCGAGCGACCTCTCAATTATCGAGCCGCCGCACTCGCATTGAGCACGCTCGCGCTCGCAATGAGTGCAGCGCCAATCGCCGGCGCGGACCCCGCCGCCGAATCCGCGGCGGCCGCCGGTCCCGCGGACGCCGGCCCGCTGCAGGAGATCGTGGTCACCGCCACTCGTCACGAGGAAGGCCTCTCCAAGGTGCCGCTCAGCGTAACGGCTTTGACTCAAGATGCGATGGATGTGCGCGGGATCAAGGACATCCTCGACGTGGCCCGCTTCACCCCCGGCATCAACATCGACAATACGGGCACGAACAACATCGCGATCCGCGGAATCGCCTCCACCGGCGGCGCCGGAACGACCGGCATTTATCTCGACGACACGCCCATTCAGATGCGCGCGCTCGCCTTCAACCCCGACGAGGCGCTGCCGCAATCCTTCGATCTCGAGCGCGTCGAGGTGCTGCGCGGACCCCAGGGTACGCTATTCGGCGCGGGCTCCGAAGGCGGCACGGTTCGCTACATCACCACCCAGCCGAGCTTGACCGAGACCAGCCTGTACAGCCGGGACGAGGTCTCCTACACGGAGGGTGGCCAGCCGAGCTACGAGGCGGGCGTCGCCGGCGGCACGCCGCTCATCGACGGCAAGCTCGGCGTGCGCGTCAGTGCCTGGTACCGCTACGACGGCGGCTATATCGATCGCATCGATCCGGTGACCCTGGACACCGTGCAGAAGAACGCCAACTACGCGCAGACCAAGCTGTTCCGCATCGCCGCGGTCTGGGCGCCCTCGGACGACTGGAAGGTC
>Ga0187887_10000519_pt1 | contig 37604 bp, 36 predicted proteins | sample June2016WEW_7_10_FD_132977 | JGI IMG/M metagenome (GOLD analysis project Ga0187887, IMG submission 132977) | Peatland microbial communities from SPRUCE experiment site at the Marcell Experimental Forest, Minnesota, USA - June2016WEW_7_10 | ecosystem: Environmental > Terrestrial > Soil >... | reverse complement strand
CTGGCTGTTCGCTTTCCCTGCCCGTCGGGTAGTGAGCGGCGAGACCAATAGACTGTGGCTACGTACGTAGATCTTGAGGCGTAGGACTTATGGACGGGGGTTCGATTCCCCCCGGCTCCACCATTTTAGCCGGCGCTGGCCTCAGCGCCGGTTTGCTTTCATGATCCGGCTCTTGTCCCTCTGCCAGTCGCGATCCTTGTCGGTGGCGCGCTTGTCGTGCTGCTTCTTGCCCTTGGCGAGGCCGATCTCGAGCTTGGCCCGTCCGTCCTTCCAGTAAAGCTGCAGCGGCACGAGCGTGTAGCCGCGCCGCTCGACCGCGCCCACGAGATGGTCGAGCTGACGGCGGCTCAAGAGGAGCTTGCGAGTGCGGGTCGGGTCCGTATCCACGTGCGTCGAGGCGGAATTCAAGGCGCCGATGTGCGCACCGTAAAGAAACGCCTCGCCGTTCTTTAGATACACATACGCTTCGGCGACTTGCGCCTTGCCCGCGCGCATGCTCTTGACCTCCCAGCCGAGGAGCGCGATGCCGGCTTCGTAGTGCTCCTCGATGAAGTAATCGAAGCGCGCCTTGCGGTTCACCGCGATCGGGGGCAATTTGTCCGAATCTTTCGCCATGGAGGATGGATACCTTGCTGGGCGTCGAAGTCTAGCAGCCCGCGTCCGCGATTCGTGGGCGAACCCTGGGCGCTGTGCGAGAATTCACCGATTGCCGGACCCCCCCCAACCGAGCCGGCGAGGAGGCATCGATTGCCGATCGTCGAACGCAGCGCATTGGTCACGTTCACCCCAGCCCAGATGTACACGCTGGTCAATGATGTGGCGCGCTATCCGGAGTTTCTTCCCTGGTGCGTGAGCGCCCAGGCACAGGAACTCTCCCCGACCGAAACCCTGGCAGCGTTGAAGGTCGCCAAGGGGATGGTGCACATGCAGTTTACCACGCGCAATATCGTGCGGCCGGACAGCGAGATTCTCATGGAACTCGCCGAGGGTCCGTTCAACCGCCTCACCGGCCGATGGACCTTCGATGCGCTCGGGGAGCGTGGCTCGCGGGTGCTCTTCAAAGTGGATTTCGAATTCAAGAGCCGGATCATGGCCGCCGCACTCAATCCCATGTTCCAGTCGGTTTGCGACTCCATCGTGGATGCGTTCGTGTCGCGCGCGCAAAGCGTCTACCGCTGAGCGCCGAATCCGCCTTACCGTGGCCGCGCCCGATCCCTTCCTCGTCGAGGTCATTTTCGCGCTGCCGGATAGCGCGGTCGTCAAAGCGTACCGCCTCGCTCCGCCGGCGACCGTGGCCGATGCGCTGGCGCTCGCCGCCGCGGATCCGGATTTCCACGGCATCGACCTGGCCGTCTGTCCCGTCGGGATATTCGGAAGGGCGGTTCAGCGCGAGCGGCCGTTGCAGCCCGGGGATCGGCTCGAGCTCTATCGCGCCCTGGCCGCCGACCCGAAGGAAGCTCGCCGCCAGCGCGTGCAGCGGGCCCGGGCCCAGAGATCGTCCTCAGGCCGCCGGCGCTAGTAGGTGCGGCCGTTCTTGATCTTGGCGGCGGAAGCGGCTTGCTCGGCGGCGAGCGCATCGCTCGGCTTGTCCAGGCGGGCGACCTTCTCGCCGTCGAAATACACGGTCACGCGGCGCGAGTCGACGTGGCGGGTGCGGCCCTTCTTGAGGTAGTAGATGTAGTCCCAGCGTTCCTTGTTGAAGGGGTCCGCCACCATCGGGGTGCCGAGCAGATAGCGCACCTGGCTGCGCGTCATGCCGCTTTTCACCTGGTCCACGGCCGCTTGGTCCAGGAAGTTGCCTTGCTGGATGTTGATGCGGTACACGCAGCCGGTCGCGCCGAGCGCGAGACCCGTGATCAAGAGCAACGGTCGTAGATGCTTCATCAAGGTGGTGCAGCGCTCCCAAATGATCGATAATCGGACACTATCATACTGGATGCCGCATCATGGCGCAGCGCCTCAGACCCCCGTCCACCGCCGAAAGCAATGACCTGCGCAACGCCGGCCTGAAGGTCACGCTGCCCCGGCTCAAGATTCTCGACATCCTCGCGGACGGCTCGGCCCGCCACATGAGCGCGGAGGATATTTACAAGAAACTCCTGGTCTCGAACGAGGATATCGGGCTCGCGACGGTGTACCGGGTGCTGACTCAATTCGAGGCCGCGGGCCTCGTGACCCGCCATCACTTCGAGGGCGGCATGGCGGTGTTCGAGCTGAACCACGGCGCGCATCACGATCACATCGTCTGCGTGGACTGCGGACGCGTCGAGGAATTCATGGACGGCGGCATCGAGGAGCGGCAGCAGGCCGTCGCCAAGCGCCTGGGCTTCGAGATCAGCGATCACTCGCTCATCTTGTACGGGCATTGCCGCAAGGTGAACTGTCCGAATCAAAAGCGGCTGAAGTAGCCCGAGCGCATTTCGGCGCGTCGATCCGCCGCGCCTCGGGCTATCTGCCCCGCCTCGCGCTATCTGCGGCCGGCCGGTACGCGCTTCTTCTTCGGCTGCGAATCTCTGCCCGCGCGCGCGAGCATGTCACGAGCGTGCGCCCGAGCCTGCTCGGTGATGTCGATTCCGCCCGACATACGCGCGATCTCGTCCACGCGCTCATCCGCGCCAAGCGGCTTCACGGCGGTACGCGTGGCTTTGCCGTCGGTGAGCTTGGTGACCCGGAACTGTCCGTGCGCCTGGGCCGCGACCTGCGCGAGGTGCGTGACGCAGAGCACCTGGCCGCGCTCGCCGAGCGCCCGCAATTGGCGGCCGACGATCTCGGCCACCGCGCCGCCGATGCCCGAATCGACCTCATCGAACACCATGCAGAGCGAGGCGGCGGTGCGGGCGGCGGCGGCTACCTGCACGGCGAGACTGATTCGCGACAGCTCGCCGCCGGAGGCCACCTTGGCGAGGCCCTTGAGGGGCTGGCCCGGGTTGGCGCTCACCAGGAACTCGATGTCGTCGCGGCCGTGGGCGCCGAGGCCGTCGGCGCTCGGCGTGACGCTCACGGCGAAGCGGCCGCCTGCCATGCCGAGCTCTTGCATCAAGGCGCTGATCTCGCCTCCGAGCGCCTCTGCGGCGAGCTTGCGCGCCTGCGTGAGTCGATCCGCGGCGGCATCGAATTCGCGGCGCAGCGCGAGCACTCTCTGCTCCATCGCGGCGAGGCTGGTCTCCGCCTCCGCGAGCCTGCCGATCTCTTCTTCGGTCCGCGCGAGCTGCGCCGGCAGCTCGGTCACGCTCAGCCGATGCTTGCGCGCCAGCGCCTCGAGCGCCGCAGCCCTGCGCTCGATCTCCTCCTGGCGCGCCGGATCCACGTCGAGCGCTTCGAGATAATGCCGCAGCGTCTCGGCGGCCTCCCGCGCCAGGATCGCGGCCTCGCCGATGAGATCGGCGGGTTGCTTGAGGCCGGGATCGGTGTCGGCCGCGCCGCGCAGCGCCGTCGACGCCTTGGCGAGAAGGTCGTGCGCGCTCGCATCGTCGCTCTCGTACACGGCCGCCAGCGCCGAGCTCGCCGCCGCGGCCAGCCGGCCGCGCCCCGCGATGCGCTTCTGTTCGGTGAACAGCTCTTCGATGGCGCTCACCGTGGTGACCTCGCTCTTCAGCTCGGCCAGCTGATAGCGCAGCAGGTCGAGCCGGGCGTCCCGGTTTTCGGCGGCCGTCGCGAGCGCCTCGTGCTCCAGGCGGCAGGTGCGATAGCGTTCGTAGATTTCGGCCACGGCGGCCGACAGGCTCGGATCGGGTAAGCGCTCATCCAGAAGCTCGCGCTGCGCGCCGCGCTTCACCAAGTGCTGATATTCCTGCTGACCGTGAATTTCGATCAAGAATTCCGCCAGCTCCCGCAGCGACTGGAGCGGAACGAGCTGGCCGTTCACGTACGCGCGCGAGCGGCCGTCCGCGCCGATCACGCGGCGCACGATGACCTCCCCCTCGTGCTCCACCGATTGCGCATCCAGCCAGGCGCGCGCGCCGGCGGAGAGCTGGGAAAACCCCGCGGCCACCTCCGCCCGTTCGGCCCCATGACGCACGATGTCCCCCGCGCCGCGGCCGCCCGCGATCAGCATCAACGCGTCCACCACGATGGATTTGCCCGCGCCGGTTTCGCCGGTCAGCGCGAGGAGCCCCGCGCCGAGCTCGAGCTCCGCCTCGTCGACGATCACCAGGTCGCGCAGTTTCAGGTGCGTCAGCATGAAGGGGGGCCGCCGTCAGTCGCCATTGCCGCCGTTGTGGGCAGCCCGGCCCCAGTGGAGCTTCGAACGCAGCAGGCGGTAGAAATCGTAGCTCGGCGGATGAAGCAGCGTGATCTGCGCATCCGCGCGCTCCACGATCAGCTCATCGCCCCGCTCCATGTCCCCGAGGGCCGTGCCGTCGCAGGTGACCTGGGCCCGCGCCTCGGGGCGATCGGAAAGCTGCAATTTGATGATGCTGCCGGCGCGCACCACGATCGGCCGGTCGCTCAGCGTATGAGGCGAGATCGGCGCCAACACCCACACGTCCAGATCCGGCTCCACGATGGGACCGCCGCACGAGAGCGCATAGGCGGTCGAGCCCGTGGCGGTTGCGATGACGATGCCATCGCCGCCGTGAGAATTCACGAAGCGTCCGTTGATCGAGGTCTCGAAATCCAAGGTGCGCCCGGTTTCCCACTTATTGAGCACCACGTCGTTCAAGGCGAGACAGCGGACCGGCGCGGCCCCTTGCCGCTCGAGACGGGCCGCCAACATCGAGCGCCGATCTTCCGTATAACGCCCGGCGAGAACCGACTCGATATCCTCGAGCATCGAGGCAGGGCTTACGTCAGTGAGAAATCCCAGGCGGCCCCGATTGACGCCGAGCAACGGGACCGGACGACCGGCGAGCAGACGAGCCGCGTACAGCAGCGTTCCATCGCCGCCGATCGCCACGATCAAATCCGCCTGCTCCGCGAACGAGTCCTGCGGACAAGGCAACACCGTGTCCCGGGGGAATTCGATGCCGACGCCGGGATCGACGAGCGCCCGCTGGCCGCGGCCGTAAAAAAATCCGGCGACGCTCAGCATGCACTCGGCGACGCGCAGGTCCTTGGGGTTGCCGACGAGGGCGACCGATTTGAATGAATGCGACACATCGCCCTTGTAGCATGTTCGCCGCAAGCCGGTCACTCGCGCCGGGCGGGCGATTTGACGGATTCTCGAACGCTTGACTTCGTCCCGGGGGGGAAGGGGCCTTTGGGGTACTCCAACCGGCTCCAAACATGGTATATGACCATACCATGAATGAGAGTGCCGACGAATCGCTCAGTGAGCGGGCGCAACTGCTGCTCAAGGCGCTTATCGAAAGCTACATTCGCGATGGTCAGCCGGTCGGTTCGCGTACCTTGTCGCGCGATTCCGGCTTGAGTCTGTCCTCGGCCACCATCCGCAACGTCATGGCGGATCTCGAGGATCTCGGATTCGTCGTCTCGCCGCACACCTCGGCCGGGCGTATACCCACCGACAAGGGCTACCGGTTGTTCGTCGACAGCCTGCTGAAGCTCAAGCCGCTGCAGAGCGAGGAGATCGAGGACATCGAGCGGCGCCTGAAGAGCGACGCCTCGGGCGCGCGGGGGCTGGTGCAGAGCGTGTCCCAGATGCTCTCGAGCGTGACCCACATGGCCGGCCTCGTGACCCTGCCGAACCCCAACTACGTGGCGCTGTCGCAGATCGAGTTCATCGGCCTGTCCGAGAACCGCGCGCTCGCCATCATGGTCATGAATAACCGGGAGGTCGAGAACCGGGTGGTTCAACTCGACCGCCACTACTCCGCGGAGGAGTTGCGGCGCGCGGCCAATTACCTGAACGAAGCCTTCGCGGGCCATTCGCTGCCGGAAGTGCGCTCCCTGCTGTTGAAACAGCTCCAGGAGACCCGGCAGAGCATGGATCAGCTCATGCAGGACGCCATCCAGGTCGCCCAGAAGGTGTTCGAGACCAAGACCGAGGGTCAGGTCGAGTACGTGATCGCCGGGGAGACCAACCTGATGGGATTCGCCGAGCTGTCGAACGTCGCCCGGCTCCGGCGCCTGTTCGAGGCCTTCAATGAGAAGCACGACATCCTGAGTCTCCTCGACAACTGCCTGCGCGCCGAGGGGATCCAGATCTTCATAGGCCAGGAGTCGGGCTACCGCATCCTGGATGACATCAGCTTGGTTGCGGCGCCCTATACCCTGAACAATCAGGTCGTCGGGGTGCTGGGCATCATCGGTCCGACCCGGATGGCCTACGAGCGTGTGATTCCCATCGTCGATGTGACCGCAAAACTGCTCGGTTCGGCCTTGAACGCGCGCAAGTAGCCCCCAGTGTGGCGGCTTCGAGCGGGATAACCCGCCATCTTCGAGGGCATAGCCAGTGAATGAGACCAACCAGCAGCCGGGCGGCGAAGCCGTACATCCCGAGGCGGCAGCCCACGCGGCAGGCGGCGCCGATGCATTGGCCGCAGCCGAGGCCAAGGCGCAGGAAAACTGGAATAGCTACATGCGGGCGGTCGCGGAGCTCGAGAATTACCGCAAGCGCTGCGAGCGCGAGGTCGACAATGCCCGCAAATTCGCCATCGAGCGCTTTGCGCAGGAGCTCGTGACGGTCGGTGACGCGCTGGAGGCCGGCATCCGGGCCGGGGCCGAAACCCCCGGGCCCGCCCTGCTCGAGGGCGCCCGGGCGACCCTCAAGGAGCTGAACCGCGCCTTCGACAAGGCGGGCATCAAACTCATCGAGCCTGCCGGCCAACCCTTCGACCCCAATTGGCACGAGGCCATGGTGGCGCAGGAGAGCCCCGACGTACCCCCGAATACGGTGCTGACGGTGATCCAGAAGGGTTACTCCCTGAACGGCCGGCTGCTGCGTCCGGCGCGGGTCATCGTCAGCAAAGCGGCATCCGAAACCAATTGAAATAACTCGAGAACCCCCAACTTAACGGTCAGGTTCGAATTTTTAGAGGACATATAACATGGCAAAAGTGATTGGCATCGATCTGGGCACGACCAATTCCTGTGTCGCGATCATGGAAGGCGGCAAGCCCAAGGTTATCGAGAACAGCGAGGGTGACCGGACGACGCCGTCGATCGTTGCCTTCACCAAGGACGGCGAGGTGTTGGTCGGTCAGTCCGCCAAGCGTCAGGCCGTGACCAATCCGCAGAACACGGTCGCGGCGGTCAAGCGTCTGATCGGACGCAAGTTCGGCGACGACGTCGTCAAGCGCGACATGTCGATGGTCTCCTACAAGATCGTCAAGGCCGACAACGGTGACGCCTGGGTGGAAGTGCAGGGCAAGAAGATGGCGCCCCCCGAGGTGTCGGCCCGGGTGCTGATGAAGATGAAAAAGACCGCCGAGGACTACTTGGGTGAGACCGTCACCGAGGCGGTGATCACCGTGCCCGCGTATTTCAACGACTCGCAGCGGCAGGCGACCAAGGACGCCGGCCGCATTGCGGGCCTGAACGTCAAGCGCATCATCAATGAGCCCACCGCGGCCGCGCTGGCGTATGGGCTCGACAAGGACGGCGGCGACCGCAAGATCGCGGTCTACGACCTCGGCGGCGGCACCTTCGACATCTCGGTGATCGAGATCGCGGAAGTCGACGGCGAGCGCCAGTTCGAGGTGCTCTCGACCAATGGCGACACGTTCCTCGGCGGTGAGGACTTCGACTTGCGGGTGATCAATTACCTCGCGGACGAGTTCAAGAAGGAAACCGGCATCGACGTGCGCAAGGATCCGCTCGCCATGCAGCGCCTCAAGGAGGCTTCGGAGAAGGCGAAGATCGAGCTCTCCTCCAGTCAGCAGACCGAGATCAATTTGCCGTACATCACGGCGGATGCGGCCGGGCCGAAGCATCTGAACATGAAGCTCACCCGTGCCAAGCTCGAGTCGCTGGTGGAAGACCTGGTGCAGAAGACCATCGAGCCTTGCCGGATCGCATTGAAAGATGCAGGGCTGTCCATGAAGGACGTGGGCGAGGTCATCCTGGTCGGCGGTCAGACCCGAATGCCGCTGGTGCAGCGGGCGGTGAAGGATTTGTTCGGCCGCGAGCCGCGCAAGGACGTGAACCCCGATGAGGCGGTGGCGGTCGGTGCGGCCATTCAGGGCGGCGTGCTGTCGGGCGAGGTGAAGGACGTGCTGCTGCTCGACGTGACCCCGCTGTCGCTCGGCATCGAGACCCTCGGCGGCGTCATGACCAAGGTGATCGAGAAGAACACCACCATTCCGACCAAGGCGGCGCAGACGTTCTCGACGGCGGATGATAACCAGACCGGGGTCACCATCCACGTGCTGCAGGGCGAGCGCGATCGGGCCAGCGACAATAAGTCGCTCGGCCGCTTCGACTTGACCGACATCCCGCCGGCGCCGCGCGGCATGCCGCAGATCGAGGTGACCTTCGACATCGACGCGAACGGCATTTTGAACGTGTCGGCCAAGGATGTGAAAACCGGCAAGGAACAGCGCATCGTTATCAAAGCCTCGAGCGGATTGTCCGAGGCGGAGATCAAGCGCATGGTGTCCGATGCCGAGGCGCACGCCGAGGAGGACAAGAAGTTCCGTGAGCTGGTCGGCGCCCGCAACAAGGCGGATGCCACGGTGCACGCGGTCGAGAAGGCATTGGCCGATGCCGGCGACAAGATCTCCGACGAGGAGAAGAAGTCGGCGAACGATGCGATCGCGGCCGTGAAGACGGCGATGGCGAGCGATGATCGCGAGGACATCGAGCGCAAGACCCAGGCACTGGAGCAGGCCTCGACGGCGCTCATGCAGAAGATGTATGAGCAGCAATCCGCGGCTGGCGGCCAGGGTGCGGGCGCTTCGTCGGGAAGCGCGGGCGGCGGCGACAAGGGCGGCAAGCAGGATGACGTACTCGACGCCGAGTTCGAAGAGGTCAAGGAAAGCGATCGCAAGAAGGCTTGAGAGGCCGGCGCGGATCGCGCGATGATGCGATGAACGAACCGCCGGTATGCAGGTGCCGGCGGTTCGTTTTTATGCGCGACCCGAGCCCGTTGCGGTGGCGGGGCGGTTGTGAGATGAGCTCGATTTAGGGTGGAGTGATGGCCAAGCAGGATTACTACAAGCTCCTCGAGGTACCGCGAAACGCGCCCGAGGCGGACATCAAGAAAGCCTATCGGCGCCTCGCGATGAAGTATCACCCGGACCGAAATCCGGACGATCCGGAGGCGGAGCACAAGTTCAAGGAGGCCAAGGAAGCCTACGAAGTGCTTTGCGACGCCAGAAAGCGCGCGGTGTACGATCAGTTCGGGCATGCCGGCTTGGCGGGTGGACGCGGCGGCGGCGGATTCAGCGCCGGCGAGGCGTTCGGGGACATCTTCGGCGAGATGTTCGGCGACATTTTTTCGGGCGGGCAGCGCGGCCGTTCCTCGCAGGTGTTTCGCGGTGCGGACCTGCGCTACGAACTCGATCTGGACCTCGAGCAGGCGGTATTCGGCACCGAAACCGAGATCAAGATTCCGTCGCTGGCTGAATGCGCCACCTGCAAAGGCTCGGGAGCCGCCAAGGGCTCCACGCCCAAGACCTGCGATACCTGCCATGGCCAGGGCCAGGTGCGCGTGCAGCAATCCATTTTCACGATCCAGCAGCCCTGTCCCCGATGCAAGGGCCGCGGCAAGATCATCAGCAATCCCTGCGATACCTGCTACGGTCAGGGGCGGGTCCGGCAGGAGAAGACGCTGGCGGTGTCGGTGCCCGCGGGTGTCGACACCGGAGATCGGATTCGCTTGAACGGCGAGGGTGAGGCCGGCCGCAACGGCGGTCCCACCGGCGATCTCTACGTGGAGATCCGCGTCCGCGAGCATGCCATTTTCGAGCGCGAAGGAAGCCACCTCTCGTGCGAGGTGCCGATCAGCTTCACCACGGCTGCGCTCGGCGGGTCGGTTGAAGTGCCGACGTTGGACGGCGAGGTGGTCATCAAGATCCCGAGCGAAACCCAATCCGGGCGGGTATTCCGCGTGCGCGAGAAGGGCGTGCGGCCGGTGCGCGGCGGCGCCCCCGGCGATTTGTTTTGCCGCGTGGTGATCGAGACGCCGGTCAGCCTGGACTCCGAGCAGAAGGAGCTCTTGAGGCAATTCGATGCATCGCTTCAGCAGGGCAGCCACAAGCCGCGCGAGCAATCGTTCTTCGAGGGCGTCAAGAGGTTCTTCACGGGAGCGGTCGACTAGCATGTCTCGAGCGCGCCGCATTCGGCGGGAAGGCTAAGTGCCTGGCGTCGCGATTTTTGGAATCACCGGCCGCATGGGCCAGTCGCTGGTGCGGGCGCTGCGCGACTCGCCGCAGACGCTGCGGCTGGCGGGCGCCCTGGCTTCGGCCTCGAGCGGGCGGCTGGGGTGCGATGCGGCGGCGGAAGGCGCGCCGACCGGGGTGACGGTGAGCGCCGATGCCGAGGCGGCCCTCGGCAACGCGGCGGTCGCCCTGGATTTCAGCACGCCGCTGCGGCTCGGCGTGCATGTGAGCGCCTGCCTCGCGCGGCGCGTCCCGCTGCTGGTCGGAACCACCGGCTACGATGCCCCGACGCGCGCACTGCTCGAGTCGGCGGCGCTGCGCATTCCCGTGCTGATCGCCCCGAATACCAGCGTCGGTGTCGGGGTATTGACACATCTCGTCGGCCTTGCCACGGCGGCTCTCGGCGAGGGCTTCGATGTGGAGATCAGCGAGGCGCATCATCGGCTGAAGCGCGACGCCCCCTCGGGCACGGCGCTCGCCCTGGGAGAGGCGGTGGCTGAGGCGCGTGGCACCGCTCTCGAGGAGCTCGCGGTGTACGATCGACACGGCGTGAGCGAGCCCCGTAAAGCGGGCAGCGTCGGGTTTTCGGTGATTCGCGCCGGCGACATCGTCGGCGAACACACCGTGACCTTCGCCGCGGCCGGCGAGCGGCTCGAGCTTACCCATCGCGCGACGGATCGGATGGTGTTCGCGCGCGGTGCACTCAGGGCGGCGGAATGGCTGATTGGCAGGCCGGCCGGCCTTTATGGCATGCGTAATGTTCTCGGGTTGTGAATAGCATGGACAGCCGCCCTGCCCATCGCTAATATTCGCGCCCGGAAACAAACCGCGATTTGATCTACGAAGCGGGGGGTCGTTCTAGAGAGCGCCTCCCGCTTTGCACATCTGCGATTGCCGCGCGAGATTGCGCGAGGAGAGGAAACCGGAGTGTCGACACCTGCAGTGCTAGCTCTCGAGGATGGCACCGTGTTCCGTGGCGTCTCTGTCGGCGCAAAAGGAAACACGACGGGTGAAGTAGTTTTCAATACCGCCATGACCGGCTATCAGGAGATCCTCACCGATCCCTCGTATTGCCGGCAGATCGTCACTCTCACCTATCCCCACATCGGCAACACCGGTACCACCCCGGAAGACTTGGAATCCGGCGCGGTCTATGCGGCGGGACTCGTGATCCGCGATCTGCCGCAGTTGCATTCCAACTGGCGTTCCACCGAGTCGCTGAGCAGCTTCCTGCTGCGCTGTAAGGTCGTGGCGATCGCCGATATCGACACCCGCAAGCTCACGCGGCTGCTGCGCGAGAAAGGCGCGCAGGCGGGCTGCATCATGACCGGCGACAGCATTGACGAGAACGCCGCCGTGCGCGCTGCCAAGAAGTTTCCCGGCCTGAAGGGCATGGATTTGGCCAAGGCCGTGTCGACGAAGAAGGTGTACCAGTGGAATGACGGAGTCATCTGGAAGTCGAGCGCCAAGCCGCCCCGCCCGCAGAGCCGGCTGCACGTCGTCGCCTACGACTACGGCATTAAGCGAAACATTCTGAGGATACTCTCCGAGCATGGTTGCCGCATGACTGTGGTGCCTGCACAAACGCCGGCAGATCAAGTACTTGCAATGAATCCTGATGGTATTTTCTTAAGTAACGGCCCAGGTGATCCCGAGCCCTGCGACTACGCCATCACGGCCATCGCCCGATTTTTGACCACCGACATCCCGGTGTTCGGCATCTGTCTCGGACACCAGCTCTTGGGACTGGCGAGCGGAGCAAAAACCGTCAAGATGAAATTCGGGCATCACGGCGCGAATCATCCGGTCTCCGAGCTCGATTCCGGCCGGGTGCTCATATCGAGTCAGAACCACGGCTTCGCGGTGGACGAAAGCACGCTGCCGGAGAATCTGCGTGCCACGCATCGCTCGCTGTTCGACGGCTCGCTGCAGGGACTAGCGCGCACCGACCGGCCGGCATTCAGCTTTCAGGGCCATCCGGAGGCAAGCCCCGGGCCGCACGATCTGCGGCTGCTGTTCGAGCATTTCATGTATCTGATGGTGAAGCGCATTCAATCGAATTCACGCGGCCGCACGCCGGTCCGGTCCAAGGCCGCCAAAGACAGCAAGGCCGTGGCCGTGGAGAGCACGGTCGCGGCGGGCAAAGCCGCGGACGCCAAAAGCGCCGCCCCCGCCGTTGGGAATAAGGCCGCGGAGAGCGGTGCGGTGCAGGCCGTCCCGGCGCAGCCCGAGGCGCAAGCGGCGGAGCTCAAGGCCGCGGAAGGCAACCCGAAAACCGCGGAAGGCACGGGCTGATCGTGGCGAAACGCACCGACCTCGAGAGCATCCTCATCATCGGCGCCGGGCCGATCATCATCGGCCAGGCCTGCGAGTTCGATTATTCTGGAGCTCAGGCGTGTAAGGCCCTGAAAGAAGAGGGCTATCGCGTCATTTTGGTGAACTCCAATCCGGCCACCATCATGACCGATCCGGAGAGCGCCGACTCGATCTACATCGAGCCCATCAACTGGCGCACGATCGAGCGCATCATTGAAAAGGAACGCCCGAGCGCGCTCTTGCCCACCATGGGCGGTCAGACTGCGCTCAACACGGCACTCGACCTGGTGCGCGAGGGCGTGCTCGAGAAATTCAACGTGGAAATGATCGGCGCCTCGCAGCGCGCCATCGACATGGCGGAGGACCGGGAGCTGTTTCGCCGCGCCATGTCCGACATCGGCCTCGAGACCGCGCGGGCGCGGATCGCGCACAGCATGGAAGAGGCGCTCGCCGTGCAGTCCGAGATCGGGTTCCCGACGGTCATTCGACCCTCCTTCACGCTCGGCGGCAGCGGCGGGGGCATCGCCTACAACCGGGAGGAATTCGAGGCCATCGTCGCGCGCGGGCTCGACGCCTCGCCGACCAACGAGGTGCTGCTCGAAGAGTCGGTGCTCGGCTGGAAGGAATACGAGATGGAGGTGGTCCGCGATCGCAACGACAACTGCATCATCGTGTGCTCCATCGAGAACTTGGATCCCATGGGGGTGCATACCGGTGATTCCATCACCGTGGCGCCCGCCCAAACCCTCACCGACCGCGAGTACCAGCGTCTGCGCGACGCATCGATCGCGGTGCTGCGCAAGATCGGCGTCGACACGGGCGGATCGAACGTGCAGTTCGCGGTCAATCCGGACGACGGCCGGGTGCTGGTGATCGAGATGAACCCGCGCGTGTCGCGCTCCTCGGCACTCGCCTCCAAGGCGACCGGGTTTCCGATCGCGAAGATCGCGGCGAAGCTCGCGGTCGGCTACACGCTCGATGAGCTCAAGAACGAGATCACGGGCGGCGGCACGCCGGCGTCGTTCGAACCGACGATCGACTACGTCGTCACCAAGATTCCGCGCTTCACGTTCGAGAAATTTCCGGGTGCCAACACCCGGCTCACCACCCAGATGAAGTCGGTGGGCGAGGCCATGGCGATCGGCCGCAGTTTCCAGGAGTCCTTTCAGAAGGCGCTCCGGAGTCTGGAGCTCGGCTACGACGGCTTCGACGAGCAGCTCCCGCCGCCGTTGAACGAGGAGGCCTCCGACAAGCTCTCCTACGAACTGCGCTGGCCGGGGCCGGCCCGAATTTTATACGTCGCCGATGCGTTCCGCGCAGGCTGGACGCTGCAGCAGGTGTTCGATGCCACGAAGATCGACCCCTGGTTCCTGTCGCAGATCGAGGACCTGCTGCACGAGGAGGCCCGGTTGCGGGCCGAGGGCTTCGACAGCCTCGAACTGCCGCGGCTTCGCACCTTGAAGCGCAAAGGCTTCTCGGATGCGCGCATCGGGCGCCTGGTAGCGCGCGAGGAGCACGAGATACGCAGCCGACGGCGCAAGCTCGGCTTGCATCCGGTGTACAAGCGCGTGGACACCTGTGCCGCCGAATTCTCCACCTCGACGGCGTACATGTATTCGAGCTACGAAGACGAATGCGAGGCCCATCCCAGCACCCGCCGCAAGATCATGATCTTGGGCGGCGGCCCCAATCGCATCGGCCAGGGGATCGAGTTCGATTACTGCTGCGTGCACGCGGCCATGGCGCTCTCCGAGGACGGCTTCGAGACCATCATGGTGAATTGCAACCCGGAGACGGTCTCGACCGATTACGACACCTCGGATCGGCTGTACTTCGAGCCGCTGACTTTCGAAGATGTCATGGAGATCATCGAGAAGGAGAAGCCCGAAGGGGTCATCGTGCAGTACGGCGGCCAGACGCCTTTGAAGCTGTCGCGGGCGCTCGCGGCGGCGGGCGCGCCGATCGTCGGAACGACCCCCGACAGCATCGATATCGCCGAGGACCGTGAGCGCTTCCAGAAGCTGGTCGCGAGCCTCAAGTTGAAGCAGCCCGCCAATGCCTCCGCGCGTACCGAGGATCAGGCCGTGATCATGGCGCGGGAAGTGGGCTTCCCGCTGGTCGTGCGCCCGAGCTACGTGCTCGGCGGCCGCGCCATGGAGGTGGTGTTCAATGAGGACGATCTGCGCCAGTACATGACCGACGCCGTCAAGGTGTCGAACGACAGTCCGGTGCTGCTCGATCGATTCCTCGATCTCGCCATCGAGGTGGACGTGGACGCGGTGAGCGACGGCGAGAACGTGCTCATCGGCGGCATCATGGAGCACATCGAGCAGGCCGGCGTGCACTCGGGCGATTCGGGCTGCTCGCTGCCGCCGAACGGACTGTCGCCGGAAACCCAGGAGGAGCTGCGCGCGCAGACGCGCAAGCTCGCCAAGGCGCTCAACGTGGTCGGCTTGATGAACATCCAGTTCGCGATCCAGAGCGGAGTCATCTACATCCTCGAGGTCAATCCGCGCGCCTCGCGGACGGTGCCTTTCGTCTCCAAGGCCACCGGCATTCCGCTCGCCAAGGTGGCGGCCCGCGTCATGACCGGCAAGTCGCTGGCCGCGCAAGGACAGACGGTCGGGCGCGTGCCGCGCTATTTCTCGGTCAAAGAGGCCGTGTTCCCATTCAGCAAGTTCCCGGAGGCCGATCCGATCCTCGGGCCGGAAATGAAGTCCACCGGCGAGGTCATGGGAACGGGAAGCACCTTCGGGGAGGCGTACGCCAAGGCACAGGCGGCCTCCGGGGTGATTCTGCCGACCCGCGGGCTGTGCTTCGTGAGCGTGCGCGATCGCGACAAGCCCGGTGCAGTGCAGCTTGCGCAGATGCTGATCGCGCGCGGATTCGAGATCGCCGCCACCGGCGGCACCGCCAAGGTGCTGGAGGAGGCGGGGATCGTCTGCCGACGAGTGAATAAAGTTCGCGAAGGTCGCCCCCACGTCGTCGATATGATAAAAAATGACGAGGTAGCCCTCATCGTCAACACGACCGAGGGCAAACAGGCGGTGCGCGAGTCACGGTCCATTCGCCGCGAGGCGGTGGCGCGCCGAGTGACTTACTACACCACCGTGGCTGGCGCCCGCGCCACCTGCGATGCGCTCGATCACTTGGGCGACATCGAAGTCAATCGTCTGCAGGATTTGCACAAGGAACTGGCGTGAAACGAACTCCGATGACCCTGCGCGGCGCCGAGCGCCTGCGGCAGGAGCTCAAGCAATTGAAGAGCGAGGCTCGGCCGAACGTGATCAAGGCGATCGCCGAAGCCCGTTCGCACGGCGATCTGTCCGAGAACGCCGAGTACCACGCGGCCCGCGAGCAGCAAAGTTTCATCGAGGGGCGCATCAACGACATCGAAAGCCGCCTGTCGAACGCGGAGGTCATCGACGTGACCAAGCTGAGTGCCAGCGGCCGCGTGGTGTTCGGCTCGACGGTCGAGGTCGAGGATCAGGACGCCCGGGCGAAGCTCGTATACCAACTGGTGGGCGACGACGAGGCCGACATCAAAAACGGGCTGCTCTCGGTTTCCTCGCCGATCGCGCGCGCGCTCATCGGCGAGTCGGAGGGCGATGTCGTGGACGTGACGGCGCCCGGCGGCATCAAGAGCTACGAGATCGTCTCCGTCCGCTACATCTGACGCCCTGCCGTGGTCCGCAACGTCTTTCGGGTGCTGCTGGTGCTGTGGGCGGGCAGCCTCTGGTCGCTCGCCGCCTGGGTGGCGCCGACCTTGTTCTACCTGCAGGCCGACCGGCATCTGGCGGGCGTCCTGGCGGCACGGCTGTTCAGCATCGAGACCTATCTCGGCATCGCCGTGGCGGCGCTGGCGCTGGTGCTTCCAGGAAGAGGCCGGATGGGCGGGCTGTACGCCGCGGCGGCGCTGCTGGCACTGAACGAGTGGGGGCTCAAGCGCTTCATGGAATCGGCGCGCGCGCATGGCGTGGCCGCAGGGTTGACCTTCGGCGCCTGGCACGGGGTCTCGGCGGTGCTCTACATCGCCGCGTGTCTGGGCGTTCTTCTAGTGATCTGGAAGGAGAACTTTCGCTAGGCCCTGGCCGCGGCGATAGAACACCCCGACGTGTCCGATGCGCTGCACGATGACGGCCGAGGTGCGGCGGGCCAATTCGTCGAGCGCGGCATCGCGCTCGGTCCGCGCGCCCACGCGGGCGCTCACTTTCACCAGCTCATGGTCGCTGAGCGCGCGATCGAGTTCGTTGACGACCCCGTCCGTCAGCCCGGCGTTGCCCAGCATCACCAGAGGATGCAGGGGATGCGCGAGCCGGCGAAGGTGCTTCTTTTGCTTTTCCGATAGTTGCATGGCCGTCATTATAGAGGCGTCCCGATCCCGGTAGGTCGACGTTCCCCATCACCTTCATGCCCAAACGAACCAAGAGCAGCGCGCGCTGGCTCGCCGAACATGCGAGCGACGAATTCGTCAAACGAGCGAAGGCCGAGGGCTGGCGCTCGCGCGCGGTGTTCAAGCTCGCCGAGATCCAAGAGCGCGAACGGCTGCTCAAGCCGGGGATCCGCTGCGTGGACCTCGGGGCGGCGCCCGGGGGATGGAGCCAGTATGCCGCGCGCATCGTCGGCGGCTCGAGCCGCATCGTCGCCACCGATATCCTGCCCATGGACGCCATCCCCGGGGTGGAATTCGTGCAGGGCGATTTTCGCGAGGAGGGCGTCCTCGAGCAGGTGCTCGCGGCGGTGGGCTCTGAAAAAGTGGATCTTGTATTGTCGGACATGGCCCCCAATATGGCTGGAATCGACGCGGTCGATCAGCCCAGATCCATGTATCTCGCGGAGCTGGCGCTGGAGTTCGCCGACCGTGTGCTGACCCCCGGGGGCGATGCCCTGATCAAGTTGTTCCAGGGGGCGGGTTTCGATGAGATCGTGCGGGAGGCGCGTCGTCGGTATGGCCGGGTGGTGACGAAAAAGCCGAAGGCGTCACGAACTCGGAGCCCCGAGATCTACCTGTTGGCGCGGCAGTTTGGGATGGTGTAAGTTCGATGAGCCATTCCAGAACTGCGGAATGGAACGCGGGGCGGGTTCTTTTGTCGTAATATGCTGCGGCCGTAGGTGAAAACTTGAACGATTTGACCAAACAAATTCTCTTGTGGGTCGCGTTGGCCGTCATCCTGCTCGCGATTTTCAGCCAGTTTGGGATGCGCACGGGCCAGCCGCAAACCATCGATTACTCGCAGTTCTTGACCGACGTCAAGAGCAATAACGTCGATTCGGTGACGTTCAAGGGCGAGATCATCGAGGGCAAGCGCCGCGACGGGAACCAATTCGTCGTCTACAACCCCGAGACCAGCAATAGCGCGCTAATCGGGCTATTGAGCGGCCAGGGCGTCAAATTTCGCGGCGAGCCGCCGAAACAGCAGTCGGTGCTGCTGCAGCTGCTGATCTCCGCCTTCCCCATCCTGATATTGATCGGCTTCTGGGCTTATTTCATGCGTCAGATGCAAGGGGCATCCGGCGGCAGGGGCGCCATGTCGTTCGGCAAGAGCCGCGCCCGGCTGCTGGGCGAGGATCAGGTCAACATTACCTTCGCCGATGTGGCGGGCGTCGAAGAGGCCAAGCAGGAAGTGGTCGAAATCGTCGACTTCCTGAAAGATCCCGGCAAGTTCCAGAAACTTGGCGGCAAGATCCCCAAAGGTGTGCTCATGGTGGGCTCCCCCGGCACGGGCAAGACGCTGCTCGCCCGGGCCATCGCCGGCGAGGCGAAGGTGCCGTTCTTCACCATTTCCGGCTCTGATTTCGTGGAAATGTTCGTCGGCGTGGGCGCATCCCGCGTTCGCGACATGTTCGAACAGGCCAAGAAGCACGCGCCCTGCATCATTTTCATCGACGAGATCGATGCGGTCGGCCGTCACCGGGGCGCGGGTTTGGGCGGCGGCCACGACGAGCGTGAACAAACCCTGAATCAGTTGCTGGTCGAAATGGACGGATTCGAGGGCAACGAGGGCATCATCGTCATCGCGGCGACCAACCGGCCGGATGTGCTCGACCCGGCGCTGCTGCGTCCGGGCCGATTCGATCGCCAGGTCGTGGTGCCGCTGCCGGACGTGCGCGGCCGAGAGCAGATTCTGAAAGTGCACATGCGCAAGGTGCCGCTCGGCGACAACGTCAAGCCGTCGGTGATCGCGCGGGGTACGCCGGGCTTCTCGGGCGCCGATCTCGCGAACCTCGTGAACGAGGCGGCGCTGTTCGCAGCCCGCGGCAACAAGCGTTCGGTGACCATGGAGGAGTTCGAGCGCGCCAAGGACAAGATCATGATGGGCGCGGAACGCCGCTCCATGGTCATGACCGAGGAAGAGAAGCGCAACACCGCGTATCACGAGTCGGGTCACGCCATCGTGGGCCTCTCCGTTCCCGAGCATGATCCGGTCTACAAGGTCACCATCATTCCGCGCGGCCGTGCGCTGGGCGTCACCATGTTCCTGCCGGAACAGGACCGCTACAGTACGAGCAAGCGCCAGCTCGAGAGCCGCATCGCGACGCTGTTCGGCGGACGCGTGGCCGAAGAGCTGGTATTCGGTCCCGATGCCGTCACCACAGGCGCCTCCAATGACATCGAGCGCGCCACCGAGCTCGCCCGCAACATGGTCACGCGCTGGGGCTTGTCGGATCGCCTGGGTCCGCAGACCTATAGCGAAGAGTCGGGCGAGGTGTTCCTCGGCCGCAGCGTCACGCAGCACAAGCAGGTGTCCGATGTCACCGCGCACGTCATCGACGAGGAAGTGCGCCGGGTCATCGACAGCAACTATCAGCGCGCCTACAAGATCATCCAGACCAACATGGACAAGCTGCAGATCATGTCCGAGGCGTTGATCAAGTACGAGACCATCGACGAGGAACAGATCAAAGACATCATGGAGGGCCGCGTGCCGCGTCCGCCTCGCGATTGGGACGATACGCCGACGCCGACGCCGCGAGGCCAGGGCCCGGCGGCCGAAAAGCCCGCCACGCCGCTCGTGAGCCCCGCGGGACAGCACTAAGCCTCGGGGCGTACCCGTTTAGCCGGGCGCTAGAGACCCCAAGCGGCCGATGCGCTGGCAATGCCGACAGAGAACCATCGACCTGACGCGCCCGGCGGTCATGGGCGTGCTCAATGTCACCCCTGATTCCTTTTCAGACGGCGGCCGATACACGGATCTCGAGGCGGCGCTGGAGCGTGCGCGCACCATGGTCGCGGAGGGCGTTTCCATCATCGACGTGGGCGGCGAGTCCACGCGTCCTCGATCGACCGGCGTCGACATCGAGACCGAGCGCCGCCGGGTGGTTCCGATCATCGAGCGCATCGCGGCGGAGCTCGATGTCGCCATTTCCATCGATACCAGCAAGCTCGAGGTCATGACTGCCGCGGTGCAGGCCGGCGCCTGCGTCGTGAACGACATTCGCGCGCTGCGCGCGCCCGGAGCGCGCGAGTGGGCCGCCCGCGCCCAAGTCGGCGTGTGCCTCATGCACATGCAGGGCGAGCCGCTCACAATGCAGGAAAACCCGGATTATCATGACGTGGTCAGCGAAGTCGCCGCCTTCTTGACGGAGCAGCGAGCGGCGTGCCTCGCCGCGGGGATCGCCCCGGAGGCCGTGGTATTGGATCCGGGGCTCGGATTCGGCAAACGGCACGAGGACAACCTGGCGCTTCTCAAGCACCTCGGACACCTCGCCGCTTTGGGCTCGCCGCTCTTGGTGGGGATTTCGCGCAAGAGCACGATCGGCCGGGTGTTGGGGCGCCCTGCCGCCGAACGGCTGGCCGGCGGCCTGGGCCTTGCCGCGTGGACGGTGGGCGCGGGCGCGCGCATCGTACGCACGCACGATGTGGCGGCGACCCGCGATGCCATTCTCATGGTGCAGGCAGTGATGGAGGGGAGAGGCAATTGAGCGACTATTTCGGGACGGACGGGGTGCGGGGCCGGGTGGGCGAGCCGCCCATGACGGTGGACTTCGCACTCAAACTGGCGAGCGCCGCGGCCCGCATCTTGGCGCCGAGGGGCGGCCGGGTCCTCATCGGCAAGGACACGCGCGTCTCCGGTTATATGTTCGAGTCCGCGCTCGAAGCGGGGTTCGTTGCCGCCGGGGTGGACGTGCTGCTGATCGGGCCCTTGCCGACGCCGGGCATCGCCTACATGACGCAGCGCCTGGGCTGCAATTTCGGAGTGGTCATCTCCGCCTCGCATAACGGCTACGAGGACAACGGCATCAAGTTCTTCGACGGCAACGGCAGCAAGTTGTCGGATCATCTCGAGGGCGAGATCGAACGTTTGCTCGACAGCCCCGTGGTGACGCGCGAATCGCAGCGCCTGGGCAAGGCGCTGCGCACGGACCGCAGCCGCACCCAGTATCAGGAATTCTGCGCCTCGACGATCCCGGCCGGCATGACGCTCGAGGGCTTCAAGATCGTGGTCGACTGCGCGAACGGCGCGGGTTACAAGGTGGCGCCGCGAGTGTTTGCGGATTTAGGCGCGGAGATCGTGCCGATCGGATGTTCCCCGAACGGCCGAAATATCAACGACGGCTGCGGGTCGACTCATACGGAGCTGTTGCAGCTCACCGTTCCCGGGGTGCGAGCGCATGTCGGCATCGCCCTGGATGGGGACGGCGATCGGGTCATGATGGTGGATGAATTGGGCCGCTGCGTGGACGGAGATCAGCTCCTGTATATCTTGGCGCGGGCTCGGCGCGATGCCGGCACCCTCAAGGGTCCCGTGGTCGGCACGATCATGAGCAACCTGGGGCTCGAGCAATCGCTCGCCGCGCTCGGCGTCCCGTTTCGGCGCGCCCAGGTCGGCGATCGGCATGTCCTCGCTCTGCTGCAGGAGGTGGGCGGAATGCTCGGCGGGGAAACCTCGGGCCACATTCTGTGCCTCGACAAGACCACCACGGGCGACGGCATGGTGAGCGCATTGCAGGTGCTGGCCGTGATGAAGAGCACGGGAGCAGGTCTCGCAGAGCTCTGCGCGCCGATGCCCAAGTACCCTCAGGTGCTGCTGAATGTCCAGGTCGCCCGACGCTTCGATCCCATGGAGAGCCCGAGCGTGGCGGAAGCCGTGGCCGCCGTGGAACAGACGTTCAAAGGTCGAGGCCGCATCGTGCTGCGGGCCTCCGGCACCGAGCCCTTGATTCGCGTCATGGTCGAAGGGTACGACGCCAAGCTGGTGAAGCAAGGCGCGAGCGAGATCGCCGCCGCCGTCGAGGCCGTGGCCGCCAAGCCCGCCGCGTAGTCTTTTTAGGGCTTGCAGTTACCGGGCTGCGCGGCTACTCTTCGCCGCCTTTCCGGCAGGGCCATTAGGTCCCATGGGGTTGGCTATGCGTCGTCCGGTGGTCGCTGGTAATTGGAAAATGCACGGATCGCGGGCCGCCAATGAAACGCTGCTCGCCGACCTGGTGGAACGCCTGAATCCGGACTGGCAGACCGACGTCGTGGTGTTTCCACCCTACGTTTACCTGGCCGATGCGGTGCGCACTCTCGAGGGGGGCGATGTCGCGGTCGGCGCGCAGGATGTGTGTGCGGAGCCGGTCGGCGCGTTTACCGGGCAGGTCGCTGCCGCCATGCTCAAGGATGTCGGCTGCAAGTACGTGATCGTCGGGCATTCGGAGCGCCGCCGCCTCTATCATGAGGACGACGTGTTGGTGGCGCGGAAATTCGGCGCGGCGCTGAAGACCGGGTTGACACCGGTGCTCTGTGTGGGCGAGACGTTGGAGGAGCGGGAAGCACACAAGACCGAGACCGTGGTGGCGCGTCAGCTCGATGCGGTGATCGCCATGAACGGTATATCGAGCCTCGCGGAGGCCATCGTTGCCTACGAACCGGTGTGGGCCATCGGAACGGGGCGCAATGCCTCACCGCAACAGGCGGAAGCGGTCCACGAGTACCTGCGCAGCCGGATTGGCGCACAAGATGCTAAACTAGGAAGTCGTGTCCGCATTCTGTATGGCGGCAGCGTCAAGGCCTCGAATGCGGCGGAGCTGTTCTCGATGCCCGATGTGGACGGCGGTTTGGTGGGCGGCGCCTCGTTGAGCGCCGATGAGTTTCTTCAGATATGTGCGGCGGCTGCCGCGCGACGACATTGAGAGATTGAAATGCTGCGTGGTTTCATTTTGTCGGTGCACATTGTGCTTGCGCTGATGATCATCGGTCTCGTGCTCATGCAGCGCGGGAAGGGCGCGGAGGCGGGCGCCGGATTCGGCTCCGGCGCGTCGGGCACCGTGTTCGGCGCGCGCGGCACGGCGACCTTGTTCTCGAAATTGACCGCGGTGTTCGCCGCGCTTTTTTTCATCACCAGTTTGACACTCGCGTACATGGGAACCCGCTCGCCGGCCGAATCGACTTCCGTGCTCGAGCGCGCGGCGCAGGCCGCGGCGGCTGCACGCAGCGCGGCGCCTCCTGCGGCGACCGTTCCTCCCGGGCCGGCGTCCTCGGCGCCTGCCCCATCGGCGCCCCCCGCATCGACGCCGCAAGGCGCGTCGCCGGGCGCCTCCGCGCCGCCGGCGAGCAGCGGCGCTCAGGCGCCCGCGACGGCGGCGCCGCCTGCGCAGCCCGCGCCGCCGACGGACAACAAATAAGGGTTTGAATTACACTGAGTCATGAGAAGCCGACGTGGCGGAATTGGTAGACGCGCTAGTTTGAGGGGCTAGTGGGGCAACCTGTGCCGGTTCGAGTCCGGCCGTCGGCACCAGATTTTCATGTGGAGGAGCATCTCAGGTGAACGCGGGCGCGCGTGCCTGATATACTTGTTGGCTAACACCCAAGTCAGCGATACGACGATGTTGCGACAGTATTTGCCGATATTGATTTTCATGGGGTTGGCCGGAGGCCTGGGCGTGGTGCTATTCACGCTCGGTTGGATCGCCGGCCCGCGTCGTCCCGATCCGGAGAAATTGTCTCCGTACGAGTGCGGATTCGAGGCGTTCGAGGATTCGCGGATTCGCTTCGACGTGCGCTACTACCTGGTGGCGATCATTTTCATCGTATTCGATCTCGAAATCGCCTTCTTCTTCCCGTGGGCGGTGTCGCTCAAGGCCACCGGGGTGTTCGGTCTCGTCGCCATGGCGATCTTCGCACTGGTTCTCGTGGTCGCTCTGGTATACGACTATCGTCGAGGAGCGCTCGAATGGGATTAGAAGCGGCGACCGTCGATGCCGGCCCGGCGCGCGGCTTCGAAGTCACCACCGTCGACAAGCTCATCAACTGGGCTCGCACCGGCTCGCTTTGGCCGATGACTTTTGGGCTGGCGTGTTGCGCCGTCGAGATGATGCATGCGGGCGCCGCGCGCTACGATCTCGACCGTTTCGGCGTGGTGTTCCGTCCGAGTCCGCGTCAATCCGACGTGATGATCGTCGCCGGCACCCTGGTCAACAAGATGGCACCCGCCTTGCGCAAGGTGTACGACCAGATGGCCGAGCCGCGCTGGGTCATCTCGATGGGCTCGTGCGCGAACGGCGGCGGTTATTACCATTACTCCTATGCGGTGGTGCGCGGCTGCGACCGTATCGTGCCGGTCGATGTCTACGTACCCGGCTGTCCGCCGACGGCGGAGGCGCTCCTGTACGGCATCATTCAGCTGCAGAACAAGATCCGGCGGAACAAGGCCATTATCCGATGAGCGGCGACTCCGGTTCCGTGGCTGCCCCGGCAGTTCCCACGCGGCTGGAGCGTGTCGTGGCGCTAATCGAAGATGCGTTCCCGGGCAAGCTCGCGCGGACCGCAAACCACACCGGCGAGTTGACTTACGAATGTCAGCCGAGCGATCTGCTCGAGGTCGCGACGGTGCTCCGCGATCGCCCCGGTCTCGAATTCCAGATGTGCATGGATGTCTGCGGTGTGGACTACCTGCAGCACGGCCGCGCGGAATGGAAGACCGAGCACGCCACCGTATCGGGCTTCAGCCGCGGCGTCGCGCGCGGCATGTCGAGCGGCGGAGACGAGAAGCCCGGGCGGCGCTTCGCGGTGGTGTATCACCTGTTGTCGATCTCGCAAAATCAACGGCTGCGGTTGAAGGTGTTCTGCGAGGACGACGTGCAGCCCGCCGTGCATTCGGTGGCGCCTATTTGGGCGGGAGCCGATTGGTTCGAGCGCGAGGCCTTCGATCTGTTCGGAATCATGTTCAAAGGCCACCCGGACCTGCGGCGCCTGCTCACCGACTACGGCTTCATCGGCCATCCGTTCCGCAAGGATTTTCCCTTGTCCGGCAACGTCGAAGTGCGTTACGACCCGGAAAAGCGCCGCGTGGTGTACCAGCCCGTGACCATCGAGCCGCGAGTGCTGGTGCCCAAAGTGATTCGTCACGACAACCGTTACGATCCACAGCTCACCAACGCCCCCATCGACGGACACGCCGCCAAACCCAATGGCTGAGACATAGAGTGGCTGAGATACGCAACTTCACCATGAATTTCGGCCCGCAGCATCCGGCGGCGCACGGCGTGCTGCGCCTGGTGCTCGAGATGGACGGCGAGGTCATCCAGAAGGCGGATCCGCACATCGGGCTGCTGCATCGAGCGACCGAGAAGCTCGCCGAGAGCAAGCCGTTCAATCAGTCGATCGGCTACATGGACCGGCTCGATTACGTCTCCATGATGTGCAACGAGCATGCCTACGTCATGGCGATCGAGAAGCTGCTCGGGATCGAGCCGCCGATCCGGGCGCAATACGTCCGCGTGATGTTCGATGAAATCACCCGGATCTTGAACCATCTGATGTGGCTCGGCGCCCACGCGCTCGACATCGGCGCGATGACGGTGTTCCTCTATTGCTTCCGCGAGCGCGAGGACCTGATGGATTGCTACGAGGCGGTGTCGGGAACGCGCATGCACGCGACCTATTACCGTCCGGGCGGCGTGTACCGCGATCTCCCCGATGTCATGCCGAAGTACCAATACTCGCAGTGGCGCAGCAACAAGGACGTGGACCGCTTGAACGCGCGGCGCGCCGGCGGATTGCTGGACTTCATCGCGGACTTCGTGGAGCGCTTCCCGGCCTGCATCGACGAGTACGAAACGCTGCTCACCGACAACCGCATCTGGAAGCAGCGCACCGTCAACATCGCGGTGGTGAGTCCGGAGCGGGCCATGCAGTTGGGGTTCTCGGGCCCGATGCTGCGCGGCTCCGGCGTCGAGTGGGACCTTCGCAGGAAGCAGCCGTACGAGGTGTACGACCGGATGGAGTTCGACATCCCGGTCGGCCTCAACGGCGATTGCTACGACCGTTACCTGGTGCGCATCGAGGAACTGCGGCAGTCCACCCGCATCATCGGTCAGTGCGTGCAATGGCTCAAGGCGAATCCCGGCCCGGTGATGATCGATGACCGCAAGGTACGCCCGCCGCGCCGCGAGGAGATGAAGGGCGACATGGAATCGCTGATTCACCACTTCAAATTATTCACCGAAGGCTACTGCGTGCCCGAAGGCGAGGTATACGCGGCGGTCGAAGCTCCGAAAGGAGAGCTCGGCGTCTATCTCGTGTCGGACGGCGCGAACAAGCCGTACCGGCTGAAGGTGCGCGCACCGGGCTTTGCGCATCTCGCGGCGCTCGATGAGATGGTGCGCGGGCATATGCTCGCGGACGTGGTGGCGGTGATCGGGACGCAAGATATCGTGTTCGGCGAGATAGACCGATGACAATACGACGACGACGACGGAGTGCCGACGCTTGGATGACGGTGGTGCCGCGATGAAGGCGCAGTTGTCCGATCACGTCCGCTCCGAGATCGATCATTGGCTGGCCAAGTTCCCGCCGGACCGGCGACGCTCGGCTGTCATATCCGCCTTGCATGCCGTGCAGCACGAGAACAACGGCCATCTGACGCCCGCCCTCATGGACGCGGTCGCCGAATACATCGGCTTGCCGCCGATCCAGGTGTACGAAGTCGCGACGTTCTACTCCATGTTCGAGACCAAGCCTGTGGGCCGTCATCACGTGTCGGTGTGTACGAACATTTCCTGCATGCTGCGCGGCGCGTTCGACGTGGTGGATCGGGTCGAGAAGAAGCTCGGCATCAAGACCGGCGAGAGCACGCCCGACGGCCGCATCTATCTCAAGCGCGAGGAAGAGTGTCTCGCGGCCTGCACCGGTGCGCCCATGATGATGGTCGACCACGTGTACCACGAGAATCTGACGCCCGAGAGCATCGACAGTATCCTGGATGAACTGACATGAGCTACGAACAGAACACGGTCTTGTTCGAGGCGCTCAAGCACGAGCGTCCCTGGACGCTCGAGAGCTACCGCAAATTCGGCGGCTACGAGGCGTGGGAGGCGATCCTGCGCGACAAGACGCCGCGTGAGAAGATCATCGACGAGGTCAAGGCCTCGGGGCTGCGCGGCCGCGGCGGGGCGGCGTTCCCCACCGGCGTGAAATGGAGCTTCATGCCGCGCAACTCCCCGGTCCAGAAATACGCGGTCTGCAACTCCGATGAATCCGAGCCCGGCACCTGCCACGACCGCGACATCCTGCGCTACAACCCGCACTCGGTGATCGAGGGCATGGCCATTGGCGGGTATGCGATGACCGCGACCGTCGGCTACAACTACATCCGCGGCGAGTTCATGGCGGAGCCCATCCCGCGCTTCGAGGCGGCGCTGAAGGAGGCCTACGCGGCCGGGCTGCTCGGCAAGAATATCTTGGGATCGGGCGTCGATTTCGATCTGCACATGTTCGTCGGCGCGGGCGCCTACATCTGCGGCGAGGAAACGGCGCTGCTCGAATCGCTCGAGGGCAAGCCTGGGAAGCCGCGCTTCAAGCCGCCGTTTCCGGCCAACTTCGGCCTGTTCGGCAAGCCGACCACCATCAATAACACCCAGAGCTACGCCTCGGTGCCGAGCATCATGCGCAAAGGCGGCGCCTGGTTCGCAGGCCTCGGGCCGCCGAACTCGGGCGGCACGCTGATCTTCTCGCTGTCCGGGCACGTGGCGAAACCCTGCAACATCGAATTGCCGCTCGGAATTCCGTTCAAGGATCTGCTGGCGCTCGCCGGCGGCGTGTGGAAGGGGCGAAAGCTCAAGGCGGTGATCCCCGGCGGCTCCTCATGCCCGGTAGTGCCCGGCGATGTGATGATGGCGACCAACATGGACTACGATTCGGTCAAGAAGGCGGGATCCTCCATCGGCACCGGTGCGGTGATCGTGATGGACGAGACCACCTGCATGGTGCGCGCGCTCGAGCGCCTGGCGCGATTCTATTATTCGGAGTCCTGCGGCCAATGCACGCCGTGCCGCGAGGGCACCGGTTGGCTCGACCGCATGCTGAAACGGATCATCGCCGGCGACGGGCGAAGCGAGGATCTCGGCCTGCTGCTCGACGTCGCGAATCGCATCGAAGGTCACACCATCTGCGCGCTCGGCGATGCGGCGGCGTGGCCGGTGCAGAGCTTCCTCAAGCACTTCAGACACGAGTTTCAATACATGATCGAGCACAAGGGCCGCTCGATCGTCGAAGGCCAGCCGGCGGCGGCCCCGCTGGCGGCAGCCTGAACCAAGGGCGAAGATGAGCGACGATCTAATCAATATCGAGGTCAACGGCATCCCCTTGAAGGCCCGCAAGGGCCAGATGATCATGCAGGTCACGGATGCGGTTGACCTCTATATCCCGCGCTTCTGCTATCACGCGAAGCTCACGGTGGCCGCCAACTGCCGCATGTGCCTGGTGGAGGTCGAGAAAGCGCCGAAGCCCTTGCCCGCCTGCGCGACGCCGGTGATGGAGGGCATGAAGGTATTCACGCGCTCGCCGAAGGCGGTCGCCGCGCAGCGCGCCACCATGGAATTCCTGCTGATCAATCATCCGCTCGATTGCCCGATCTGCGATCAGGGCGGGGAGTGCGAGCTGCAAGATCTCGCGATGGGTTACGGGCGCGACATCTCGCGCTTCTCGGAACGCAAGCGCGTGGTCAAGGACAAGAACATCGGGCCCTTGGTCTCGACCGACATGACCCGCTGCATCCAGTGCACGCGCTGCGTGCGCTTCGGTTCGGAGATCCAAGGCTATCCGCAGCTCGGCACCATGGGCCGCGGCGAGCACATGCAGATCGATACCTACATCGAGCAAAGCCTGGATCACGAGCTCTCGGCGAACATCATCGATCTCTGCCCGGTGGGCGCGCTCAACAACAAGCCGTTCCGTTATCACGCGCGCGCGTGGGAAATGACGCAAAGCGGATTGGTGTCGCCGCATGACGGCTTCGGCACCAACATCTACGCCCACGTGCTGCGCGGCAGAATGATGCGCGTGGTGCCGCGGGAGAATGAGGAGGTCAATGAGACCTGGATCGCCGATCGCGACCGCTTCGGATTCGAGGGCATGTATGCGCCCGACCGCGCGACGCGGCCGCTGGTGCGCGTCGACGGGGTGCTGCAGCCCGTCGACTGGGAAGTGGCGTTGACGGCGGCGGCGGAAGGATTGCAGAAGGCGAGTGCCGCCCACGGCGCTTCCAGCCTGGGATTTCTCACCTCGCCGAGCGCCACCGTGGAAGAGATGTATCTGCTCGCGCAGATCGCCCGCGGCCTCGGCAGCAACAATGTCGATCACCGCCTGCGTCAGCTCGATTTCCGCGGAGCGGAGCACGAGGCGGTATTCCCGAACCTCGGCGTGAAGATCGCCGACGTCGAGGTGCTCGAGGGCGTGCTCGTAGTCGGCTCGAATTTGCGCCACGAGATGCCGTTGCTGGCGCACCGCATCCGCAAGGCGGCCACGAACAAGGGCGCCCAGGTGGCGTTCCTCAATCCCCGCGAGTACGGTTATTTGTTCCCGGTGGCGGGCTACAGCGCCGACCCCGACCTGGTGGGCGGATTGGCCGGCGTGGTGCGCGCGGCCGCGGCCGCGGCGGGCAAGCCCGTGCCCCCGGGGGTGCGTGAGGCGGCGGTGAGCGATACGCATCGCTCTCTGGCCGCGGCGCTCGGTCACGGCCAGCGCCGCGCGATTTTTCTCGGTGCGCTCGCGCAGCGCCACCCGGCCTACGCCGAAATCCGCTCGTTGGCGGCTGCGCTCGCGGAGCTGTCCGGTGCGAGCCTCGGGCTCATCACCGAGGGCGCGAACGCCGCGGGCGCCTATCTTGCCGGCGCCGTGCCGCATCGCGAACCGGGCGGCACGCCGCTCGCCGCGCCGGGCCTCCCGGCGCACGCCATGCTTCAGAATCGGCTCAAGGCCTATGTATTGTTCGGCGGCATCGATCCGGCCAACGACTTGGCGGGTGCGACGGATGCCCTGGCGGGCGCCGACTTGGTGGTCGCTGCCGCCACGCATCTGACCGAGAAGCTGCGCGAGGTGGCGCATGTGGTGCTGCCCGTGGGGACCTTCGCCGAAAGCGCCGGCACTTTCGTGAACGTCGAGGGACGTTGGCAGAGCTGGACGGGCGCTGCGAGCGCGGTGGGCGAGAGCCGGCCGGGCTGGAAGGTCCTGCGCGTGCTCGCGAATCTGTTGAACATCCGCGGCGTCGATTACGTGAGCTCGGAGGAGGTGCGCGAGGCGCTGAAGACGCTGTGCGGCTCGCGGCTGACACCGGCGCCGAACACGGCGGCGGGTAACGGCGTCGCAGCCGGCGTCGAGCGCGGCGCAAGCGGTGACGGATCGGGCAGGGCCGCTGCGCGCGGCGCCGGGGCGGCGCCGGATCCCTGGATCGACATTCCTCCCTATCAGACCGACGTGCTGGTGCGCGGCTCCGAGTCGCTCGCCAAGACCAAGGACGGGCATGCCGCCCGCGTGGTGCTCTGAGCATGTGGCAGTGGGATCCCATTCGCGACTGGCTGAGCGCCCAAATCTCGGAATATTGGGCGACGCCGCTGCTCACCGCGGTGCAGATCGGGATCGTGATGGTGTGCCTGATTATGGTGATGGCCTTCTACACGCTGGCGGAGCGCAAGGTCATCGGCTGGATCCAGGCGCGCAAGGGACCGAACCGCGTCAATCTCTTCTGGATCCCCGGCCTCGCGCAACCGTTCGCGGACGTGGTCAAGCTGATGTTCAAGGAGATCCTGATTCCCGCGGACGCGAACGGATTTCTGTTCCGGCTCGCTCCGTTCCTCGCGCTGATCCCCGCGCTCGCCATCTGGGCCGTGATCCCGTTCGCGCCGCAGCGAACCTTCGCGAACATCGACGCCGGGCTCCTGTACATTCTCGCGCTCACCTCGATGGGCGTGTACGGCATCATCCTCGCCGGCTGGGCGGCCAACTCCAAGTACGCGTTCCTCGGCGCGATGCGCTCGGCCGCACAGATCGTCGCCTATGAAATCGCCATGGGGTTCGCCATGGTGGGCGTGCTCATGGCGTCGGGCAGCTTGAACGTCGGCGACATCATCCAGGCGCAGCACGGCGGGGCGCTCAGCTGGAACTGGTTCTGGTTGTTTCCGCTCTTGATCGTGTACTTCATATCGGGCGTGGCCGAGACCAACCGCGCACCCTTCGACGTTGCGGAGGGCGAATCCGAAATCGTCGCGGGCTTCCACGTCGATTATTCCGGCATGGCGTTTGCGCTGTTTTTCATCGCCGAATACGTCAATATGATCCTGATCTCCGCGCTGACGGTGATCTTCTTCTTCGGCGGGTGGCTGTCGCCCTTCGACGGCTATCTCGGGGATTCGTGGATCGCACAGCCGAGCTTTTTCTGGTTCGGCCTGAAGACGTTGGCGCCGATGTTCACGTTCCTGTGGCTGCGCGCGACGTTCCCGCGCTATCGATACGATCAAATCATGCGGCTGGGTTGGAAGGCGCTGATTCCGGTGACCCTGGTGTGGCTCGCGGTCGAGGGAATCATGGTCTACGCCCACGTAGGTCCGTGGAGGGCTCATGGCTAACGCACGCAGCTTGATAAAGACCTACCTGCTCGGCGAACTGCTTCAGGGCATGTGGGTGACCTGGAAGGGCCTTTGGCAGACCAAGGTCACCGTGAACTACCCGGAAGAGAAGACACCGCAGAGCACGCGCTTTCGCGGGCTGCATGCGCTGCGCCGCTATCCGAACGGCGAGGAGCGCTGCATCGCGTGCAAGCTCTGCGAGGCGGTATGCCCCGCGCTCGCCATCACCATCGAGTCGGGCGTCAGCAACGACGGGACTCGCCGCACCACCCGATACGACATCGACCTGTTCAAATGCATCTACTGCGGCTTCTGCGAGGAAGCCTGCCCGGTGGACGCGATAGTCGAGACCCGCCTGCATGAATACCACATGGAGAACCGCGGCGAGAACATCATGAGCAAGGATAAGTTGCTTGGGATCGGCGAGCGCTACGAAGCCATGATTGCGGCCGACCGCGCCGCCGACGCGCGGTACCGTTGATGTTCTCGTCCATTCTGTTTTTCGTCTTCTCGGCGGTGCTGATCGGCGCCGCCCTCGGGGTCATTCTGGCGCGCAACCCCGTGCACTGCGCCTTGCTCCTGGTGCTGTGTTTCTTCAACAGCGCCGTGATCTGGCTGATGCTCGATGCGGAATTTTTGGGGATCGTGCTGGTGCTCGTGTACGTCGGCGCCGTCATGGTGCTGTTCCTGTTCGTGGTCATGATGCTCGACATCAACGTCGAGCGGCTGCGCAAGGAGTTCGCGGGTTACTGGCCGCTGGCGATCGCCGTCGCGGGATTCTTGGTATTCGCCATCATCAACGTCATCGTCGTGCGGAGCTTGGGCGGTGCCGATCTCAAGCTCGCACCGGCCCTGCCGCCGCACTATTCCAACACCCGCGTGTTGGGCACGGCGCTGTTCACGAAGTACGCCTATCCCGCGCAGATCGCGGCCGTGATACTTCTGGTGGCGAGCGTCGCCGCCATCATCCTGACCCTGCGCCGCCGCACTGGGCACAAGCCGCAGGACATCGCCGCGCAAGTGGCGGTGCGCGCGAAGGATCGCGTCCGACTCGTCAAAATGGCCTCAGAGAAGGGTCCATGATCACGCTCACCCACGTACTCGCGCTCTCCGGCGTCCTGTTCGCCATCGCCGTCGCCGGCGTATTCCTCAACCGCAGAAACATCATCGTCCTGTTGATGTGCATCGAGCTCATGCTCCTCGCGGTGAACTTCAATTTCGTCGCGTTCTCGCGCTTCAACGGGGATATCGGCGGCCAGATCTTCGTATTTTTCATTCTGACGGTCGCGGCGGCGGAAGCCGCGATCGGCCTCGCGATCCTGGTCGTTCTGTTCCGCGAGCGGAGCAGCATCGACGTCGAAGATCTCGATACGCTTCAAGGCTGAGGGCCAGATGAGGGTGGGATAGGACACATGCAGTCGATTTATCTGACGATTGCGCTCGCGCCGCTGGTCGGCGCGCTCGCCGCCGGCTTGTTCGGCCGTGCCATCGGGCGGGTGGGGGCGCACACCGTCACGATCGCGGGGGTGGCGCTCTCCTTCGGCCTATCAGCGTATGTCCTGTACAAGCTGGTGTTCGAGGGCATGGCGCCGTACGACGGAGCCGTATACACCTGGCTGGTCAGCGACGGGGTGAAGATCGATGTCGGGTTTCTGATCGACCGGCTGTCCGCGATGATGATGACCGTGGTGACGTTCGTGTCGCTCATGGTGCACGTTTACACCATCGGCTACATGGAAGACGACCCGGGCTACCAGCGCTTCTTCAGCTACATCGCGCTCTTCACCTTCTCGATGCTGATGCTGGTCATGTCGAACAACTTCATGCAGCTGTTCTTCGGCTGGGAAGGCGTGGGCGTGGTGTCGTACCTGCTCATCGGCTTCTGGTATACGCGGCCCACCGCCACCTTCGCGGCGTTGAAGGCGTTTATCGTCAACCGCATCGGCGATTTCGGGTTCATTCTCGGGATCGCGGCCGTGCTCCGATATACCGGGTCTCTGGATTACGGGACGGTATTCGCCCATGCCGGACAGATCGCGTCCGCGCAAATTCACATCTCGAGCACGATCGCCTGGCCGGCCATCACCTTCACGTGCATCTGCCTCTTCGTCGGCGCGATGGGCAAGTCCGCGCAGGTTCCCCTGCACGTGTGGTTGCCCGATTCGATGGAAGGTCCGACGCCGATCTCGGCGCTGATCCACGCCGCGACCATGGTCACCGCGGGCATATTCATGGTGGCGCGCATGTCGCCGCTGTTCGAGCTGTCGGACACGGCTCTCTCGGTGGTGCTGATCATCGGCGCGACCACGGCGTTCTTCATGGGGCTTCTCGGCGTCGTGAACAACGACATCAAGCGGGTGATCGCGTATTCGACGCTCTCCCAGCTCGGCTATATGACGGTGGCGCTCGGCGCATCCGCCTACAGCGCCGGCATCTTCCATTTGATGACGCATGCCTTCTTCAAGGCGCTGTTATTCCTCGCGGCGGGCTCGGTGATCATGGGCATGCACCACGAGCAGGACATGCGCAAGATGGGAGGGCTGCGCAAGTACATGCCGATCACCTACTGGACCTTCTTGATCGGCTCGCTCGCGCTGATCGGCTTTCCGGGCACGGCGGGATTTTTCTCCAAGGACATGCTGATCGATGCCGTGCACGAGTCGCACCGCTTCGGATCGGGATACGCGTACTTCTGCGTGCTGTCGGGCGTTTTCATCACGGCGCTGTACACCTTCCGCGCGTTCTTCATGACGTTCCACGGCGAGCTGCGCTCGGGGCATGAGGCGCATGGGCACGAGGAAGCGCACGGGCACGATGCCAAGGGTCACGAGGCGGCCGCGCACGGCGGGCACGACGCGCACGAGGACCATGGCCACGGCGAGCCCCACGAGAGTCCGGCCGTCGTGACCGTGCCGCTGATCCTGCTCGCGATTCCCTCGGCAATCATCGGCTGGTTCACGGTCGAGCCCATGCTGTTCGGGGGCTATTTCGGCAGCGCGATTCACGTTCTGCCGGCGAACGACGTGCTGGCGCGGCTCGGCGAGGAGTTCCATGGGTCGGGGGCGTTCGTACTGTCGGCGCTGACCTCGATCCCGCTCTGGCTCGCGCTTGCCGGGGTGTACTTCGCGTGGCTGTTCTTCCTCAAGAAGCCCGCGCTGGCGGATTCGGCCGAGCGCTCGTTCAAGTGGCTGCACACCATCCTCATCAACAAGTACGGCTTCGACTGGTTCAACGAGCACGTCATCGCCGCCTTCGCGCGCACGCTCGGAGCGGGATTGTGGAAGGGCGGGGATGAGCTGCTCATCGACGGGGCGGCGGTCAACGGCAGCGCGCGCCTGGTCGGCTGGTTCAGCTCGGTGATGCGCTATGCGCAGTCGGGCTACCTCTATCATTATGCGTTCGCCATGATTCTCGGCCTGGCCTCGCTGCTCCTGTGGCTCATCTGGCGGCCCTGACATGAACGATCATTTGCTTTCGATCCTGATCTGGCTGCCCATCATCGGCGGCTTCGTGGTGCTCGGCCTGGGCAACGATCGCGACCCTGCGGCGAGGTGGGTATCGCTCGTCGTCTCGCTCGCGACGCTGGCGCTCAGCATTCCTCTATACACGTCGTTCAATACGGGCACGGCGGACATGCAGTTCGTCGAACATACGTCCTGGATTCCGTCCATTCACGCCGACTTCAATATCGGCGTCGACGGGATTTCGATGCCGCTCATCCTGCTGACGACGTTCACGACCGTACTGATCGTGATCGCGAGCTGGCAGAACGTCGCCAAGCGCGTCAGCCAGTACTTTGCCGCCTTCCTGATCCTCGAAGGCCTCATGATCGGCGTGTTTGCGGCGCTCGACGCCGCGCTTTTCTACGTGTTCTGGGAGGCCATGCTCCTGCCGATGTTCATCATCATCGGCATCTGGGGCGGCCCGCGGCGCGTCTACGCCACCATCAAGTTCTTCCTGTACACCTTCATCGGCTCGCTGCTCATGCTGGTCGCGCTGATTTACATGTATTTGAAGTCCGGAACGTACGAGATCGCGCTGTTCCAGGGCATGCCCCTCACGCTCAGGGAGCAGACCTTCATTTTCCTGGCGTTCTTCACCGCCTTTGCCGTCAAGGTGCCGATGTGGCCGGTGCACACCTGGTTGCCCGACGCCCACGTCGAGGCGCCGACCGGCGGCTCGGTGGTGCTGGCCGCCATCATGCTGAAGATGGGCGGCTATGGCTTTTTGCGCTTCTCGTTGCCGATCGCGCCCGACGCGAGCCGCGAGCTCGATTGGCTGATCATCGCCTTGTCCCTGATCGCGGTGGTGTATATCGGGTTCGTGGCGCTCGCCCAGCGCGACATGAAGAAGCTGATCGCCTACTCCTCGATCGCACACATGGGTTTCGTCACACTCGGTGCGTTCATCGGATTCCAGATCGTCGCGCACACCGGCAAGACCGGCGGCATCGAGTTCGGACTGGACGGCGCCGTGGTGCAGATGCTGTCGCACGGCCTGGTGTCGGGCGCGATGTTCCTCTGCGTAGGCGTCATGTACGACCGCGTGCACAGCCGTGACATCAGCGCGTACGGCGGCGTGGTGAATACCATGCCGAAGTTCGCCGCGTTCATGGTGCTGTTCGCGCTGGCAAATGCCGGCGTGCCCGGCACCTCGGGCTTCGTCGGCGAATTCCTGGTCATTCTCGCCTCGTTCAAGGCCAACGTCTGGTATGCATTCCTGGCCGGCACGACGCTGATTCTGGGCGCCGCCTATACGTTGTGGCTGGTGAAGCGGGTGATTTTCGGCGACATCGCCAACGATCATGTGCGCGAGCTCACCGATCTCAACGGGCGCGAATTCCTGGTCTTGGGAGCGCTTGCGATTGCCGTGCTTCTGGTCGGCGTGTGGCCGGCGCCTCTACTCGATGCCATGCGCGTTACGACGCAGCACTTGGCGCAGCAGATCCTGGTCTCGAAGATCGTCCCTTAAGCCTCTCGAGTCAGCTATGAACGGTTTCAACGTCGCGGAATTCAATGCAGGCCTGCACTACGCCACCCCGGAGATTTTCCTGGGCCTGGCAGCGTGCGCGATCCTCCTGCTCGACCTGGTGCTGCCCGATTCGCGCCGCTCCTGGACGGGCGTGCTGTCGACCGTCGCGCTGCTGGTGACCGCCGTTCTGTCGGCGATCGAGCCGGTGGGCCAGCGCGTGGTCGCGCTCGGCGGCCTGTTCGAGCTGGATCGGATGGCGCAGGCGTTGAAGGTGGTCACTCTCATCACGGTGGCGGTGGTATTCGTCTATTCCAACGACTATCTGAAGCGCCGGGCGATATTGAAGGGCGAATATTACGTGCTGGGACTGTTCGCCACACTGGGTGCGATGGCGCTGATCTCGGCAGCGAGCTTGATCACCCTGTATCTGGGTCTCGAACTCATGTCGCTGTGCCTGTATGCGATGGTCGCATTCGACCGCGATTCGGGGATCGCCGCGGAATCCGCCATCAAGTATTTCGTGCTCGGATCCATGGCGTCGGGGACTTTGCTCTACGGCATGTCCATCATGTACGGCGTGACCGGCCACCTCGAACTCGCGAGCATCGCAATGGTGGTTCGCTCGGGCTACGGGGCGAACATCGGCCTGCTGTTCGGGATCGCGTTCATCATCGTCGGCATCGGCTTCAAGCTGGGCGCCGTACCGTTTCACATGTGGATACCGGACGTGTACGAGGGGTCGCCGACCTGCGTCACGGTGTTCATCGGCACCGCTTCGAAGCTCGCCGCCTTCGCGCTCGCCATGCGGCTGTTGCCCGAGGCGCTCGGGGCATCGCAGCCGGATTGGAGCCAGATGCTGGTGGTGCTGGCCGTGCTGTCGATGGTGATCGGCACGGTGGTGGCCATTGCGCAGACCAATCTCAAGCGCATGCTCGCGTATTCCACGATCTCGCATGTCGGCTACATACTCCTTGGAATCCTCGCGGGCACCTCGCAGGGCTACCAGGCCGCGATGTTCTACATGATCAGCTATGTGATCGTGGCGAGCGGGGCCTTCGGCATGATCCTGCTGCTGGCGCGTCAAGGGTTCGAGTCCGACAAGCTCGTGGACTTCAAGGGATTGAACGCCCGCAGTCCCTGGTTCGCCGGCATGATGGCCATCCTCATGTTCAGCCTGGCGGGCGTGCCTCCCTTCGTCGGCTTCTGGGCCAAATTGGGTGTGGTGCAGGCAGTCCTCGGCGTGGGCTATACGGGGCTCGCGGTGGTTGCGGTGCT
>Ga0187887_10000517_pt1 | contig 37629 bp, 29 predicted proteins | sample June2016WEW_7_10_FD_132977 | JGI IMG/M metagenome (GOLD analysis project Ga0187887, IMG submission 132977) | Peatland microbial communities from SPRUCE experiment site at the Marcell Experimental Forest, Minnesota, USA - June2016WEW_7_10 | ecosystem: Environmental > Terrestrial > Soil >... | reverse complement strand
CCCGCCTCGCCCGTCACAATCCCCTGGCGGCGGTAGGGGCCCTGCTGGTTGCCATCTTCATCCTCTGTGCCCTCTTCGCCCCTTGGATCGCACCGCAAGATCCCGCTCACGTCGACCTCCCCAACCGCCTCGAGCCGCCATCGTCGCGTCATCTCTGTGGAACCGACGAACTCGGGCGCGACATTCTCTCCCGCCTCATCTGGGGCGCACGCATTTCCATGTTCGTCGGCTCGAGCGTGGTCGCGTGTTCATTAGTTCTAGGCCTCATCATCGGCTCGCTCGCCGGATTCTACGGCGGGCGCATCGACCGCTTCGTTAACATCGTCCTGATGAATGCGTTTCTTTCCTTCCCCGGAATCCTGATCGCGATCGCGTTCGTAGCCTTCCGTGGCCCCGGAATTTTCAATCTCGTTCTCGCCCTGTCGCTCGGAGGCTGGGTCGGCTACGCGCGTCTCGTCCGCGGACAAGTGCTCGCCGTTCGCGAGAGAGAATTTGTCGAAGCCGCGCGCGCCCTGGGCGCTGGCGATCTCCGCATCATCCTCACGCATATCCTGCCCAATATCATTCAACCCGTAATCGTGCAGGCCGCCATCGGCATGGCAGGCGCGGTTCTCGCCGAAGCCACCATGAGCTTCCTCGGTCTCGGCGTTCCTCCGCCCACCGCCAGCTGGGGATCGATGTTGAACGATGCCCGCTCGCATTTATTCGACGCCCCGCATCTCGTGATTTTTCCCGCCGTCACGGTCATGCTCGCAGTTCTTGCATTCAATTTCATCGGCGATGCATTGCGCGATTTTCTCGATCCACGATCACGCATCGAAGCCGGCCTCTAATTTCCGACCACTGCAAAATGCATTAGTACCTTCGTTCCGCAGAACGCATTAGCAAATTGCTTGGGTAAGCGGATTGCGACGTTTTGTAACTCGTTGAAATTACCTCCAACCTCGTGATTCCTAAAGCGCGCTCTTTCGCCCAATGGTTTGGCATGCGCGTGCTCATACATAAGCGCGAATCAGGCAACGCAAGCTCGATAGTTCGCAAAACGCGGCGCAAGCCTGAGAGAGGTCGGGGGCTAAAGTTACCACCCCGGGAAATTGGAGAGTTTTATGTCTATTCTTTTCGTCCTGCTGATGTTCCTCGTGATCGTCACTGTCAGCTATTTCCGTTCGCCGGAAGCCTTTGAACTCGCCGCCCGTCCGCAGCCCGCGTTAGCGCCGGTTGCCAAGCCGATGATGGAGCGCTCGTCCGGTCTCGCAATTCCTCAAGGGTACTGCTTCCACCCAGGGCACACTTGGAGCCTGAAAGAGAGCGCCGACGACGCGCGCATAGGAATCGACAGCTTCGCCGCCAACCTCATCGGCCAGATCGACCGCGTCGAAGTGATTGGTGAGAACCGCTGGGTTCGTCAGGGCCAGAGGCTCATGACGCTGCATTGCGGGAAAACTGCCATCGATCTCGTATCGCCCATCGAAGGCGTCATCACTTCCATCAACCGCGACGCGCTTCAGGACCCGAAGGCGATCGTTCATGATCCCTATGAAAAGGGCTGGATCGCCACCATGAAATCGCCCGATCTTCCGGTCAACCAGAAGAACCTCATGCAAGGCCAGATGGTTGCTCCCTGGATGCAGAACTGCCTGACGCGCCTGACCAACATGGTTCCAGAGATGGCCCAGGCAATGGCGGCCGATGGTGGTCTGCCCGAGTCCGGACTCTTGACTCGCGTCACGCCTCAAGTTCGGCAGAATCTGCTGCAGGAATTCTTCCTGTCCTAGCGACCGGAATGACGGGCCGAGCATAGCTCGGCCCCGCACGGGCGAGAACGCCCTCTAGAGAGGAATCCGGCAAAACGCCGGTGCCACAAGAAAGAGGAAAGTATGGAACGCACAAAAGCAATCCTGGTGGACATCACCAAATGCATCGGATGCCGGAGCTGCGAGCAGGCGTGCAAGGAAGTGCACGGCTTCCCGGCAGCGAGCGAACCGAAGCTCTCGCCTACCAACCTCACGGTGATCGAAGAGCACAAAGACAAGTTCGTCCGGAAGATGTGCAATCACTGCGAGGAGCCGGCCTGCGCTTCGGCCTGCCTGGTTGGCGCACTGAAGAAAACCGCTCTCGGACCTGTCACCTATGACGGCAGCAAGTGCATCGGTTGCCGCTACTGCCTGGTCGCTTGCCCATTCAGCGTCCCGCGCTACGAGTGGACAAAGCTGATGCCATTCGTCAAGAAGTGCGACATGTGTTCGGCTCGGCAGGAGAAAGGTCAGCCGCCCGCCTGCGTAGAAGCTTGCCCCACTGGCGCCTCCACCGTAGGCTGGCGCGACGAAATCCTCGAAGAAGCCGAGCGCCGCATTCTGGGCGGTGGTTACGTCAAGCACATCTACGGCAGCGAGGAAGCTGGAGGCACGTCAGTTTTCTTCATCTCTGACGTCCCCTTTGAAGACCTCGGATTCGCCGCTCCGCCGAAACAGGCAATGCCAATGCTGACCGCCAACGCCCTGGGCGATGTCCCGACCGTTGTGCTGGTCGGCGGCAGTTTGCTCTCGGGTCTGTACTGGATTACGCAGCGGCGCGAAGCCGTCGCGCGGGCAGAAGGCAACGTTGCTTTCCCGCGGAAGCACTTCAACGATAACGACAACAAGAACGATTCGGAAAGGAGCTAGGTTATGACTCGCGACCTGCCCAAACTGGCACTTCGACAGATGACATTGTGGCGCACGATTGTGACGCTGATTTTTGCGGCTGGATGCTATGCAACATACGCTCGCTTCGCTCTGGGCTTCGCTAAGGCGACGCACCTCACCGACGCCCAACCCTGGGGACTTTGGGTCGGCATCGGCACCCTGTGCGGCGTCGGACTCTCGGCTGGCGGTTTCGCCATCGCGGCGGCCGTTTATCTTCTCGGTTTTGAACGCTATCGTCCGGTCCTGCGCGCTGCCGTACTGGTCTCTTTCCTCGGATACTCCAGCGTAATCGCCGGCATGATGTACGAACTTGGCCTGCCGTGGCGGATCTGGCATCCGATCGTGATGTGGAACCGCCATTCGATGCTGTTCGAAGTTTCCTGGTGCGTCATGCTCTACTCGACCGTCCTCGCGCTCGAATTCTCGCCTGCTCTAGTCGAGAAGATCCCGTTCACCCGTGTGCGCGAACTCTACCTCAAATGGCACCACGAAATCCTGATCGCCCTGGTGCTGATCGGCTGCGTTCTTTCATCCCTGCACCAGTCGTTCCTCGGCGGCCTCTACCTGCTGACAAAAGGCAAGCTGGATCCACTCTGGTACAGCCCGAACCTGACCACACTGTTCTACCTCTCGGCGATCCCAGCCGGCCTCGCCGTCACAATCATCGCCCTGTATCTTTCGATCCGTTCGCTTGACGTGAAACTCGATCCCCGCATACTGGCCGAAGTGAGCCGGGTGATCGCGCCCCTGCTCGCCGTCTACGCCATCTTCCGCTTCGTCGATCTGTCGAAGAATGGCGCGCTACCGTACCTCTGGATGTGGCGCGAAGAAACAGCTTCTTTCTGGCTTGAGATCGCGCTGCTGGTGGTTGGGCCGATCATCCTGCTGAACATGAACAAGATCCGTAACAATCCTCGCAACCTCTACTGGACCTGCGCCATGATCGTAGGCGGATTCATGACCAACCGCGTCGATGTTTCGGTAACCGGACTGCAGCGCAGCTCGGGCGTCTATTATGTCCCGCAATGGACCGAATTCGCAGCCACGCTGATGGTCCTGACGGTCGCGGTCATGGTCTTCCGGTACGCAGTAATCTATTTGGATATTTTGCCGAAGAACACAGCAGAGTTACCGCCGCAGTTACGGTGGACGATCAAGGGCGCTGCGGCGGAAGCCTAAACTCCTAGTATCGTTCACCAAACTAGCCCCCGGAGGTCGGACACCTCCGGGGCTTTTTATTTTTCGACGTGAACTGCGCGGGTGGATGAAATGCCGGCTGTCCCGCGACGATATTCAATCCACAACCGCGGAGGGCGCGGAGAACACAGAGGAACACGGAGGACTGCAACACTTTGGTTCCTCTGTGTACTCCGTGGTTAGATCTGTGTCTCCGGCTTCCAGCGCAGCACCGGCTTGCGCGCAGCCGCAGTCTCATCCAGTCGCGAAATCCGTGTGTTGTGCGGAGCATCAAGCACGAACTGCGGATCTTCCTCGACCTCATCCGCAATTGACTTCATCGCTTCGATGAACAGATCCAGTTCTTCTTTGGGCTCGCTCTCGGTCGGCTCAATCATCAGCGCGCCGGAGACGATGAGCGGAAACGCCGTCGTATACGGATGGAATCCGTAATCGATCAGGCGCTTTGCCAGATCCATCGTGCGCACGCCCTTTTTCGACTGCACCTTGTCGCTGAAGACAACTTCGTGCATTGAAGGTGTCGAGTATGGCAGATCGTAAACGCCATCCAGGCCCTTGCGAATGTAGTTGGCATTCAGCACCGCATCTTCCGTCGTCTGCCGCAGCCCATCCGGTCCATTCGCAAAAATGTAGGCAAGCGCGCGGATGAACATCCCAAAGTTTCCGTAGAACGCGCGCACGCGTCCTACCGACTGCGGACGGTTGTATTCGAATCCCAGCGTGCCGTCGCTCTTGGTAATCACGACCGGCGTAGGCAGGAAAGGCTCGAGGATCTTCTTCACCGCGACCGGACCGGATCCCGGCCCGCCTCCGCCATGCGGCGTCGAAAACGTCTTATGCAGGTTGAGGTGCATGACATCGACGCCGAAATCGCCGGGCCGCGCCTTACCGACGAGGGCATTCATGTTGGCGCCGTCCATGTAGAGCAGGCCGCCCTTGGCGTGCATCAACTCGGCGATCTTGTGAATCTCCTGCTCGAAGACGCCAAGCGTGTTGGGATTGGTGACCATCAGCGCGGCCACATCTTCGTTCATTTGCGCGGCCAGCGCAGCCACGTCGACCATGCCGCGGCTGTCGGACTTCAAATTTTCTACCGCGTAGCCAACCGTCGCAGCGGTTGCGGGGTTCGTCCCGTGCGCGGAATCCGGAATCAGAATCTTCTTGCGCGCGTTGCCTTTCGACTGGTGATAAGCGCGCACGAGCAGCAGCCCGGTCAATTCGCCATGAGCGCCTGCAGCGGGCTGCAAGGTGATCGCGTCCATGCCGGTAATCTCGAGCAGACAGTCGCTCAGCGCCTTCATGATCCGCATTGCGCCCTGCGACACCCTCTCCGGCTGATAAGGATGTCCGTTCGCGAGCCCCTCTATGCGCGACACAAATTCGTTCACGCGCGGGTTGTACTTCATCGTGCAGGAGCCGAGCGGAAACATGCCGAGATCAATCGCGTAATTCCAGGTCGAGAGCCGCGTGAAGTGACGAATGATTTCAATCTCGCTGACTTCGGGCATCGAGCCAAGGTCTTTGCGCTCCTGCTTGCCCAGCAGTTTCGCCGTGTCGACTTCGGGAACATCCAGCGGCGGCAATTTCCAGGCGGCCTTACCCGGCGACGACTTCTCAAAAATCAGCCCTTCATTCTGGCTGATGTGACGCGTGGCTTTACGGGTCATGTGCTTCATCGCGCCACCTCCTCGACTTCCTTGATACTTCGCACCGAGCGCTCGCTGTCGGCAACGAGGCCGACTGCCGTATCGATCATCGACCGCGTCGTCAGTTCCGTGCAGCACCACAGCGCGGCATTGCCCAACTCGGGATAGAACTTCTTCAGCGGCAAGCCGCCGACGATTTTGTGTGCCAGTAAGCGCGAGTTGATGGCGTAAGGATCTTCGCTGGTTTTAACGACAAACTCGTTGAAGTGCGGTGCGTCGGCGAACAGAACTTTAGCGTGTTTGTTGAACTGATCGGCAGCGTAGGCCGCTTTTGCCATATTTTGCTTCGCTAGTTCCCTCAGGCCGATCTTGCCGTACACGGTCATGAAGATGTTCACCATCAGCGCAACGAGGGCCTGATTGGTGCAGATGTTCGAAGTCGCCTTCTCGCGCCGGATGTGCTGTTCGCGCGTGGCCAGCGTGAGCACGAACCCGCGCTTGCCATTTCTGTCGGTGGTCTGACCCGCGAGACGCCCCGGCATCTGGCGAACGAATTTTTCCTTCGTGGCGAGCACTCCGCAATAAGGTCCGCCGAATCCCAGCGGCACGCCAAATGACTGCGCTTCCATTGCAACAATGTCGGCCGAACGCGGTGGCTCAACAATCCCCAGCGACACGGCTTCGGCGATCGATACGATCAGCAGCGCACCCCGTTTGTGCGCGATTTCAGCAATCGCTTCCACATCTTCAATCGTCCCGAAAAAATTCGGCGACTGAATCAGCACGCACGCCGTGTCATCGGTGATCACCGCTTCCAGCGTCTTCAGGTCAACCTGCCCCGAGTCTTTATACGAGACCGTCGTTAACGGTATGTTCTGGTGCGTGGCGTAGGTGTTGATGACTTCGCGGTATTCAGGATGCAGCGTTCGCGCCACGACCGCCCCGTGTTTTCCGGTGATGCGCACGGCCATCATCACGGCTTCGGCGGCTCCTGTCGACCCGTCATACATGGAGGCGTTCGCGAGATCCATTCCGGTCAGTTCGGAGACCATGGTCTGGAATTCGAAGATCGCCTGCAGCGTTCCCTGGGCGTACTCGGCCTGGTATGGCGTGTAAGAGGTGAGAAATTCCCCGCGCTGCACGAGTGCATCGATCACGACCGGCCGGTAATGGAGGTAGGCACCAGCGCCAAGGAAACTGGCATAGCCGTCGGCGTTCTCCTTGGCGCGCTGCTTGAACCAGTCGACAATCTCGGACTCCGCCATCTGACGCGGAATGGCAAGATCGCGGTTGAGACGATATTGAGCCGGGATGGGCGAGAAAAGATCATCTATGGAGCGGATCCCGATCGCCTTGAGCATGGCTTCACGATCAGATGGAGATTTAGGTAAATAACGCATAAGGTGATTAGACGCCTCTTCGCTTACTTCGATTCGAGCGGGCTCTTAGCCGCAAGCCCGCGCAAAGCTATCCTGATTAATACTGCTGAGTTGTCGTATCAAGACCGTGCCCGCCCGCAGAGCTCGGCCATCTTCGTCGCAGCACGGATCATAGGCACTGATCGCGGCCGCGGCAACCGGTCGCGCACACGCAACTGTGCGAACTACCTGCACCAACTCCATAACGGTCAACCCGCCAGTCGACGAAAACCGGTTCACTCGGGCCTGCTTGAGGTCGAGAACATCCAGATCAATGTGAAGATAAATCCGTTCGGCCCTCAAGTCCTCGAGAACGCTGCGCAGCGCAGTTTCGACGCCGTGTTCCCGAACTGTGGCAACGGGAATCCACTTTACGGATGACTCCTCCAGCATCTGGCGCTCTTCATGATCAAGGTCCCGCGCTCCGATCAGGACCACGTTCCTCTCGGGCACCGGCTGGAAACCTGGAACAGTAGATGCCAGATTCTGCCAACACCTGCCGGTTGCCGTAGCCAGTGCCATGCCATCAAAAAACCCGCTGACAGTCGTTTCCGGAGTATTGAAGTCGGCATGAGCATCCAGCCACACCACCGCCGAAGGCTCAGCGCCCAAACCCGCCAGTGTGCCCACACAACTTACGCAATTCCCTGAAAGCACCAGCGGAAAACGATCAGATTGCACGGCAGCCGCTACTTTTTCCGAAAGCGCGTGGAGTACGCGCAACGTTGTCCCCAACTCGAAAGGCTGCCGCTCAACTTCAATCCGGTCCACGCAGCCTTCCGGAAGCGGATCTAGCATGTGCTTGAGCAATTGGGCAGGACCGGCTCCCATACCAAATTCCTTGCGCCCGGAGTCGTATGGAACCTGGATGATTTGAGTCTGCAACCGGTTATTTCCTCGCAATATTAATGAGAGCCTTCCTCAGCCACAAACTTCTCATAATCTGCCGGCGACAATAGCGCGTTAAGCTCGGCTGGATTCTTGACGTCAATCTTGATCATCCACGCTGCATGTGCATCTTTATTTACCTGTTCTGGAGCCGTGGCCAAGCTGCCGTTCACCTCGGTCACCGTACCCGATGCCGGAGCATACAGATCGGACACTGCTTTTACCGATTCAACAGTACCGAACGTTTTGCCGGCCGTCAGTTCCGCGCCCACTGCGGGAAGTTCCACAAAAACGATATCGCCCAGCGACTCCTGGGCATGGGCTGTAATGCCGATCTTTCCATCGGCGCTGATCCATTCATGTTCCTTCGTATATTTGCGGTCGGTCGGATATGACATTTCGTTCCTGCTCCTGATTCTTAGCTGCTAGCTTCAGCCACCCTGAATTCCTTCTTTGTTCTTTGCGCTTGACGCTCTTCCTCTGTGATCTCCGTGTCCTCTGTGGTTATGCTTTTTTCGGACGCTTATAAAATGGCGTCGGCACCACTTGCGCTTTCACGCCCTGCCCGCGAATTTCCACCTGTACCGTATTCCCAAGCGCCACCTGATCCGGCGGCACATACGCCAGCGCAATATTCTTCTTCAGAAACGGTGCCGGAGACCCACTCGTAACATAGCCAATCTCTTTGCCGCCCGCGTTTAGAACCTTGTATCCGTCCCGCGCAATCCCGCGATCCACCATCTCCAACCCAACCAGGGTTTTCGTCACTCCCTCCGCGCGCGCTTTTTCAAGCGCCGCCCGGCCGATAAACTCTGGCTTCTCCATCTTGCACCACCGATCCACTCCCGCTTCCCAAACATTGATCGTGTCGGAGATCTCGTGGCCATAAAGCGGCAGTTTGCCTTCCAGTCGCAGCGTGTTGCGAGCACCCAGTCCGCAAGGGACTACGCCAAACTCCTTCCCCGCCTCCAGAATCGCGTACCACACGCGCGCACTGGTCGCTTCATCCGAAGGGATGTAAATCTCAAATCCATCTTCGGCCGTGTAACCCGTCCGGCCGATCAAAATATTCTTCAGCCCGCACACCGTCCCCCGCGTGACCCAGTAGAACTTCACCGCGCCCAGGTCGGCATCCGTCAACTTCTGCAGCAGATTCACGCCCTTCGGCCCCTGGATCGCAATCTGCGTGAAATCGTCCGAAAGGTGTTCGACCTTGCAATCGAACTGGCGCGTGTTGTCGCGCACCCAGTTGAAATCCTTCTCGCGAGTCCCCGCGTTGATCACCAGCAGGTATTCATCTTCGCCCAGCCGGTGCACGATCACATCGTCCACAAACGTGCCCTGCGGATAAAGCAGCGCCGAATATTGCGCCTGCCCGATCGCGAGCTTCGCAGCATCGTTCATCGAAATGTGCTGCACCGCGGCGAGAGCGCCCGGCCCAGCCAACCGAATATCGCCCATGTGGCTGACGTCAAAAATGCCAACGCCTGTGCGCACAGCCATATGCTCGTTGACGATCCCGCAACCGATCGACGCAGGATATTCAACCGGCATGTCCCAGCCGTTGAATTCGACCATTTTTGCACCCATCTGCCGATGAACGGCATTCAGGGCAGTCTTCCGAACGGTAGGCGGAATTGCTGGCGCAGCAGACAAAAGAGAACCTCGGTCGGCAGTGGCTGGGCTGCCGGGAATCTGGAACTGTTTACGTTAACACCTGTGCAGGAAGCACGGCAAATGGAAGAACCTGAGGTCAGAGGTTAGAGGTCAGGCTGCAGAGGTTAAGACCTTGGTGCCGGCGATGCTGCTGCAAGTTGGGGTTTTACCTCTGTACTCTGACCTCTGACCTCTGCAATCGTTTTCATTACCTCGGTCATTTTCAGCGTCCGGCGCGTCGGCCCTACACTGCAACTATGTCCACCAAACCAGGCCAAAGCAAAATCGTGTGCGCCCAGTGCGAGCAGTCGGAAAGAAGTTGTCAGTGCGAGAAGTTCTGCGTCCTCTGCCAATCGGAGATGGGCATCCGCCTCTGCACCGACGGCTTACTCTATTGCGAGGCCTGTCGCGAAGCCTGCGATTACAAGACGGTGGATTGAACTGCGTATTTTCGGCCGCCAGATTCCCTTTTCAACTCCTCACATGCTGCCTCGATTTGCCCGTTAGCACGAGCTCTCGGCACACTGACGCCCTAAATCACCACCGCTTCCCGATACTCCCCATACACCTTCCGCATGGCATCGGAAATCTCGCCAACGGTAGCGTTAGCCTCCACAGCTGCCAAAATGCGCGGCATGAGGTTGTCGCCAGACCGCGCCGTGTCTTCGACAGCCTTGATCGCCGCCTCCCACGTCTGCGGATTTCGCCTCGCCCGCAGCGCCCGCAGTCGCTCCACCTGCTTCGGCTCCAGCGCCGGATCGATCCGCTGGATCGGCACCTCTTTCTCTTCATTCGCCTGAAACCGGTTCACACCCACGACGATCGACTGCTCACGATCAACCGCCTGCTGGTACTCGTACGCGGCATTCTGAATCTCCTGCTGCACATACCCGCGCTCAATCGCCTTCAGCATTCCTCCAAAAGTCTCGATCTTCTGCAGGTATTCGCCGGCCCGCTTTTCGATCTCGTTCGTCAGCGACTCGACGTAGTACGACCCTGCCAGCGGATCGACTGTCTGGGGAGCTCCCGACTCAAACGCGATGACCTGCTGTGTTCGTAGCGCAATTCGCGCCGATTGCTCGGTCGGCAAAGCCAGCGCTTCGTCGAACGAATTGGTATGCAACGACTGCGTGCCGCCAAGGACAGCCGCCATCGCCTGAATCGCCGTGCGCACGATGTTGTTCTCCGGCTGCTGCGCCGTCAGCGTCGACCCCGCGGTCTGCGTGTGAAACCGTAGCATCCACGACTTCGGATTCTTAGCCTTGAATTGGTCGCGCATGATCTTCGCCCACATGCGCCGCGCCGCCCGAAACTTCGCAACTTCTTCCAGAAAATTGCTGTGGGCGTTAAAAAAGAAGGAGAGTCGCGGCGCGAACTTGTCGACATCCAACCCAGCCTTGATGGCCGCTTCCACGTAGGCAATCCCGTTGCCCAGCGTAAACGCGACCTCCTGCACGGCGGTCGATCCCGCCTCGCGCATGTGATAGCCCGAGATGGAAATCGTGTTCCAGTCCGGCACGTTTTCGTTGGTCCAGGCAAAAATGTCAGTAATAATGCGCATCGCCTGCTGCGGCGGGTAAATATAGGTGCCGCGCGCGATGTACTCCTTGAGCACATCGTTCTGAATCGTCCCCGACAGCTTGCGGATGTCCATCCCTTGCCGCCGTGCCACCGCCACGTAGAGCGCGAGCAGGATTGAAGCCGAAGCATTGATCGTCATCGACGTTGAGATCTTGGTCAGTTCGATCCCGTCAAACAGCCGCTGCATGTCCTCAATCGAATCGATCGCCACGCCGACCTTGCCGACCTCGCCTGCCGCCAGCGGATTATCCGAATCGAGCCCAATCTGCGTCGGCAGATCGAACGCCACCGATAATCCGGTCGTCCCGTTCGCAAGCAGATACTTGTAACGCTTGTTCGATTCCTCGGCATCGCCCATGCCGGCGTACTGGCGCATGGTCCAGAGCCGCCCGCGGTACATGGTCGCCTGCACGCCGCGTGTGTACGGAAATTCGCCCGGGTAGCCCAAGTCGCGGTCGTAATTTGCCTCCGCGAGATCGACCGGCGTGTAGAGCGGCTGAACCACAATGTGCGAGGAGGTTTGTTGCTCAGCCATTGCCGGTTTCGGCTTGGACGGAGACGTGGAAACAGCATCGGCAGTCTTGGCCGTATCACTCATTTGAGATCCTCGTGCAGAAGAACCATTCCCGAGCACTCTGGCCGCTGTTCCATCAAAGCGGCGGACCGCGGCGCTCTCGCTCGCTATTGTTTTCTCTTGATCCGCATGAACGAACTCAGGCCGAACCAGCCAAACGAAAGCGTGAAGCACACCGTCAGAATCAGCCGGCCCGGACCCGCTTCCGCTCCGGCGTGGTATTTCCCGTATTCGCGAAATCCCGTGATCGCGCCCACTCCGGCAATCGCAAGAAATGTGAATCCTGTCACTTCCAGCCAGAGTTGATGCAGCGCTCTTCCGATCGAACTGGCGGTTGCGCGCACTCCCTTCAGCACCGCGCCCCCGGTTCGGCTGCGGGCCAGTTGCTGGCCGGCAACGCGTAGAAACAGCCCCAGCTTTCTCGCCTTTGGGCCCACGATCATCTGTCGATTTTAGCAGTGGCCGAGCGTACAATCGTTGTGGCTGGCATCACAACAGGTTGTGACGAGGCAGCCTGCCGGCAGTTGTTCCGGAACCATCAGGGGGAGTGCGTGGATCAGCAACTCAAGCAGCTCATGAAAGAACTCGGCGAAGCTATCAACGGATCTTTATCCGATTCCGAGCAGATCGCCGAAGTTGTCGCCCGCATCAAGGACGGCGGCTACGACATCTTTCTTGTTCTCGAAGCAACCATCGGCGTCAGCAAGCAAGGCGAACACTCGACCGACAAAACTTCCTTGGTTTCCACGCTCAGCACAAATCCCGAACTCAAGATCAGCGATCAGGACCTGAAGTTTCTCAAGTCCCTGCGCATCAAACTCGATGAAGAAGAAGAGGAATAAAGTCGGCCCGACGACAAGACCTATAACCAAGCTATTCGCTGGGCCCGTCAAGTCACAAACGAAATTCGCCCCGGCCGGCCGCCGACCCGACTCGGCGTGACGGAAAATAATCAACCAATTCGCCGGGATCGCTCCAGCCACTCATAAGTTCATCGCGCCCTGTCTTCCACGCAAAACCCGCGGATTTGGAAACAAACGTGATCTGAGCCCTCTGGTGGCGCAAAATCTTCCTGTTCCCTTCCGAAAATTCCCTCCCCAAAATAGGAAAAACCTTGCAAGGTGGACTTTTTCATCTGTTAGCATAGGTTCTTCCCCATGTAAGTCGCCGTTTGGCAGCATCTTACTGGGAAGAGCTTTCCTCGAAAATGGCCTTCGACGTGCATTTCACCTGATCGGAAGTGTGGTTCCTCGAACCGTCTCCCGCAGTCCTGAAACTGCAGTTCGTGGGGTTTAGCTCTGCTGTCGGCCGCATTCGCCGGCAGTGGATTATTTTGAGGTGCCGGACATGGATTCTCAGGTTTTGCAATTGACCCTAGGCCTTCTTCCCGAACCACGCACGCGCTGGGGAAGATTTGTCGTCAGCTATGGCATGCAGGCAGCCGTAGTCACCCTCTTTGTGGTTGCCGCGATCGCCCATCCCGAGGTCCTGGTGCTGCCCGTACATGACTACCACTTCGTCAGACTGGTAGATACACCACCTCCGATTCCACAGTCCCCGGCTCCGGTCAGAAATTTCCCGGCGCCAAAAATCGCCCAGCTTGTCACACCCCGCCCTCAGGCTTTGCGCGTTCCGCCTGAGCTCACGCGTCCAAAACCTCAACCGGTCGCCGACATCCAGCCGCCTAAAGTGACGGTGGCGGTCAACAAGGAACTCTTGCCCGACGCGAAACCGGCAATCCCCAAACAGCTGGTCAAAACGAATAATTTTTCGAACGGAAGTTCTGCGACACCAACCATGGCGGCCGCACCGAAGAATGTGCAGACCGGTGGCTTTGGAGATCCCAACGGCGTGCCCGCGCACGATAATCAAGGCCGTCCCGTCACGATCGCTCAGGCCGGCAGCCTGAACATGCCGAATGGACCCGGCTCTGGAAACGGCACGGGTGGCTCCCACGGTGCCCGCGGCGTGATCGCCAGCGCCGGATTCGGCAGCGGCATAGCCACGGGAGATGGTTCCGCCACAACTTCAGCTTCGCGCGGCACCGTACGCCAGGGTGGCTTTGGAGACGCGGATGTCGTCGCAAGCTCCGCCAAATTGAAGACCGCAGAACCGGTTGTGAAAACAGTTCCCGCCGAAATTACTTTTAAACCCCGTCCGGTTTACACTGAGGAAGGGCGTAACCTCAAAGTGGAAGGTGAAGTCCTGCTCGACGTCGTTTTCGGGGCCACCGGACAGATTAAGATAATGAAAGTCGTGCAAGGCCTAGGGCATGGGCTGGATGAGTCTGCGATTCATGCCGCAGAGAAAATTCAGTTCAAGCCGGCTTTGAAAGATGGGCATCCTGCCGACTTTCCGGCTGTGTTACATATTGTGTTCCAACTGGCATCGTAGTGAACTTGCATCTCAGGTAGAATGAAACAAAACAAAATGGGACGCTCCCTCGCCCTTCTGATTGCTCTCTCTCTGATCTGCAGCGGGATCTTTCTGCTCGCCCAGACCACGCCCGATCCCAAGCTCTCCTCCCGCGACGAAGCCGAGCCGCACGCTGCTGCTGCCGCCGTCAGTTTCGAACAGGTCATCGACCGCACCGTCGAGCGCGAGCACTTCTTCAACGCCCAGATGAAACAGATGCATCCCCTGGTCGAAACTTATCTCCAGAATCTTAAGGAAGATAAGGATCTGAACGCGCCCGTTCCCGTCAGCGACGTCTATTTCCTCGGTCGTTTGGATTTGAGCAGCGGGTCTGCCGATGATCGTACTTTCAGCTCCCCGACTACGGCCGGGCTCGGCCGACGTATGCTCAGCAAGCTGAAGGATGTCTATGCCATGAAATTCCTGCCTCTGGGCTTCGCCCAGATGGTCTTGGTCGACCAGGATTTTCAGCGGCAGTATTATGACTTTACCTTCGTCCGCCGCGAATTTCTCGGGGAAGTCCGCTGCATTGTGATGGACGTCGCGCCCAAGAAAGACGCCTCCAGCGGCCGCTTCCTGGGCCGTATTTGGATCGAAGACCAGAACTACAACATCGTTCGCTTTAACGGAACCTATACCCAGTCCCACCGCAACAGCTTTTTCTTTCACTTCGACAGTTGGCGTCAGAACGTGCGTCCGGGACTCTGGCTGCCTTCCTTGGTTTATTCCGAGGAGTCCGACTTCAAAGCCCGCCTCGGCCAGACCCTGCGCTACAAGGCGCAAACTCGCGTCTGGGGCTATAACCTGAAGGATTTTCGCCGCAACTCCGAATTTACCGAGATCACCGTCGACGCCCCGCAGTCTGTTCAGGACCAGAGCCAGAAAGCGCAGGATGCATCGCCCATCGAAGCCCAGCGCCAGTGGGAACGCCAGGCTGAATTCAATGTCATTGATCGCCTGCAGCAGATTGGCTTGCTCGCTCCCGAAGGCGACATCGACAAGGTTCTCCAGACCGTCATCAACAACGTGATGGTCACCAACAACCTTGACATTCAACCCGAAATCCACTGTCGTGTCCTGCTGACCACTCCGCTTGAGTCCTTTACAATCGGCCGCACCATCGTCGTTAGCCGCGGCATGATTGACGTGCTGCCCGATGAAGCTTCCCTGGCCATGATTCTGACTCACGAACTGGCGCACATCGCGTTAGGCCACCACCTCAATACCAAGCTGGCCTTTAACGACCGCATGTTCTTCCCCGACGAGCGCACGTTTGAGCGCATGGATTTTGCCCGCGACCGCAGCGAAGAAGAGGCGGCTGACAAGAAGGCCATCGAGCTCCTCAACAACTCGCCCTATAAAGACAAGCTTGGCAACGCGGGACTTTTTCTGAAAGCCGTGCAGGCGCGCGCTCCTCAACTGAAAAATCTCATTCGTGCCCACTTGGGTGACAGTCTGCTCAACGGCAATGCCACCCGGATGTCGTCTTTGATGACGGCCTCGCCCAATTTCGACCCGACCAAAGCCGACCAGATCGCGGCCCTCCCGTTGGGAGGCCGAGTCAAAGTTGATCCTTGGAGCGATCAGTTGGAATTGATTAAGACCAAGCCGGTCGCCATCACTGCTGCCGCTGAAAAGATGCCGTTTGAGGTAACACCCTTCTTTCCGTTCCTGACGCGGTTTGGCACGCCTTCGCCAGACAAGCCAGTGCCCGCTCCCGCGGCAGAAAAGACGGCGACTCCATCGGGCCAGTAAATGCGAGCCTGCTTGGAAACAATATGTTCCGGATTTAAGGCGAGGATTGATACAGCTGCGGAAAGAACAAACCAGCTGCGGCCCGTACAGCCCGTACGGCTACTGCTGCAGTTGGCTTCCAACTTGCGAGAACACGGTGTTGGCGTTGCTGCCAATCAGCCGCACCGTGCCAATTACGATTACCAGGATTACTGCCAGCATCACCGCGTACTCCGCGACGTCCTGACCGCTCTCCTCAACCCAAAGTTGGCGGATTATCTCAATCACCTTTTCTCTCCTGGGGCAAACGCATGCAAACTCCGGCTACGGTTCACCCTCATGTTCCATTAAAATAACGTTACTGAGGGCGTCCGTCCAATAGCACACGGGTGACCCCCTTATAGCACTTTCGTGCACACCAACCCAACCCTCCGGAACCCAACCAGACCGCCCTTTACACGATGGTTTTCAGTGGGAGCCCCTGGTTTACCGCAAACAATGCCAACTCGAGCCGGGTCGAAACCCCAAGCTTGTCAAAAATGTTGCTCAGATGGTGCTTCACCGTATCTTCGCTGATTTTGAAATACTCTGCGATTTCCCGGTTCGCGTAGCCGGCTACGACCGCCGATACAATTTCGAGCTCTCGCGGCGTCAGACCGAACTTCTTCTGCTTCGATTCCTCACTCGTGCTCTGCATCAGGTTCCGCAGATATTGCACAAGGTTCGAAACGTTCTCCCGTCCCACCCAGTATTCGCCGCTCATCACCGCATGAATGCTTTTAAGCAGCAGTTGGGTGGCGGAGTCCTTCATCACAACGCCTCGCGCCCCCAGTTGCAAGGCTTCCACGATCTGTTTCTTCTCGACCGCCGCTGTCAGCAGGATGATGCGGACCCCTCCCGCATCCGCATTGCGCGCGCTCAGATCGCGCAGCGCGTCCAGTCCGGTGTGGTGCGGCATCGCCAGATCCAGCAGCAGGATATCGGGTTTGATCTCGGTCGCCAGTTTCACAGCCTCTCGGCCATCACAAGCTTCACCCACAACCTTCATGTCATTTTCCGATTCAAGCAGCCGCCGCAGTCCGTCTCGAAAGATAGGATGATCGTCGGCTATCACAATGCGAATGGGGCTCACACGTTTATCCATGATTAGACCTGGTTTTGATTCGTCTTTCTTGCCGGTGGAATTCGAACCGTCAGCTTGGCTCCTTGTCCGGGATTCGATTCTATCGCGAGTTCGGCCGCAAGCAAGCGTACCCGCTCACTAATCACCGCCGGACCCTTGCCCTTCGTCTCCAGTTCCGCGCCGGAAAGTTTCCCCGCAAACGCGAAACCGCACCCATCGTCCTCGATCGATAGCTGCAGGTCGTCCGCTTTCTGTGCCAGCCGCACCAGCACATTGCGCGCACCGCTATGCTTACGCACATTCACCAGGCTTTCCTGCACGATCCGTGCCACCTCCCGGCAAACTTTCTGCGGAAGTTCGACCCGCTCCAACTCGCACAGAAAATGCGCCGAGATCCCAGTTTCGCGCCGGAATCGCTCGACCATATCCGAAATAAAGCCCAGCAATCGGTCGGCATCCACCTCAAATGACTTCATCTCCTGCATCAACTCACGCAGTTTCAGCACTTCCTCGCGCAGCAATTTCTGGATTCGTCCCAGCTCCGCGTTCACCACCGGTGCCTGTGTCCCCGACTGACGCCGCAGTACGTCCAGTTGCATCTCCACCGCAATCAGCGATTGAATAGCGCCGTCGTGCAATTCGCGCGCGAAGCGCGCCCGCTCCACGGCCCCGGCCCGCTCCCGCAATCGCCGCATCAGGTACACGTTATAAATCGCCGGACCCACCTCCTGTGCGAAATCCTGAAGAAACCGCAGTTCCTCCTCCGGATCGGCCATCATCTGTGGATCGAACACAAATGCCCGCGCCGACCACTCTTTTCCAAATAAGAAAGCCACAGAAAAAACACACGCGAACGCTTCCGCGCGCGTCAGCGCTTCCAGAAACGTCGCATTCGAATCCCGCAGCCGTACTCCATCGCGATCCAGCAAAACCGTGCGAAAACCGTTGGCTGTTCGCACGGCATAGATCGCATCCGCCGGAGACCGGAAAAGATACGCCGCCTCGCTCTCCGGTGTCGCCTCACGCCAGCGCAGTCTCTGGCTATTTTCAGTACGATTAACCTCGGCCAGAAAAACACGGTAGCTGTTCGATTCCTGCGAAGCGCTCAAAACCCGCCTCGCTCCGTAAATGTTCAACACCTCGGTCAGGATCTGCTCCATCGTTCCGCTCAATCCTGCCTCGACTCGTGCCGAGCTCAGAACCCGGGTGATGACCGCGCGCTCCGCCCTGATTTTCTTCTGATTCTGCGCCATGTAACCCAGAAGAAATCCAAGCACCAGCAGATACACCGAACTCATGATCAGCTGTTGCGAATTCAGTTCGTGCACGCTGACACCGAGCCGTGCCAGATGTGCTTGTTTCAGCCAGCGATCCGCCGCCGCTTCCAGGCCCACCGACATCGCAAACGATTCGATCCACAGCAGCGCCACCGCCACGGCGGCCGTGCCCACCGTCTCCCATAACCCCCAGCGGTACGCCGCTTCCGCCATCACGAAAACAAAGAACAGGAAGAATTGCCCGCTCTGCGCCGGAGCGAACATAGCAATCAGAACAGGCCATAGGATGTCGGCTCCGTGCACCACCAGCCGAAACGCCACCGTCGATTGCGGTCGAAAGCGCACCAGCAGCAGCACCGCCACTGCGTGCGCCAGATAGATCGTCAGCAGCCAATACAGCCAGCGCGAATAGGCAAGCCCGCGCACCGGATCCATCCACAGCGAAACCAGCGCCGCAATGGTCAACGCCACCCGTGCCGTCGCCAGCCAGCGCTCCGTGCGCCGGATTTCGTCTCCGCTCAGCGGAGCGCGGAAGCGCCATAAATCCCGGTTTCCAGAGATCATCCAGGACACAACTTTCCAGCTCCCTTTTCGTTTGCGGCTTAATTCTAACGTTTCTGTGAGTAGTTTATTTTACTCGTCCGCCTGAATTGTAGTAGCGCCACCTCTCGTGCATGCGCGCCCTAAGTCGGACCACTACGTCCCTGCCAGCCTAACAATATTAGTTACTTCGGTAACCGACGTCGCCCCGCTTTCCGCCTAGAATGGAACCGGGGTGGTCTGTTTGTTACGACGCAACCGATTCACGATCGCACTACTGGTCTCCCTTACTTCGGCTCAGGTGGCTGCTTCTCTGCTCATGACGAGAGGCACCGCGCTTACCATCGCCAGCGACCTGATTCAGGGCACTCTTCTGCTGGCCGCAACTGCCGCATTCCTCCCCAACATCGCCCGTGCCCGTTCCGCGACCTTCCACGCCCGCCTGTTCTGGATCCTGATGAGCGCAGGCATGATCCTCTGGCTCTCTTATCAGGCGATGTGGAATTACTTCGAGGTCCTTAAGCGCCAGGACGTGCCTGACCCGTTCCTGGGTGACATCGTTCTGTTTCTGCATCTGGTCCCGATGATCGCCGCCCTCGCCGTCCTCCCGCATCTGCGCGAAGATGAACGCGACGGGCGCATCCGCATGCTCGACTTTACGCTCTTGCTCACCTGGTGGATGTTTGTTTACGTGTATCTGGTAATCCCCTGGCAAACCGTGCAGGTCGACGAACCCGCCTACAGCACCAATTTGAACTTGACCTATCTCACCGAAAAATTGGTGCTCCTGATCGCCCTGGTCGTACTCGCCTATTCGTCCCGGGGCGGCTGGCGCCATCTTTATGCGCAGTTGTTGGGAGCCAGCGCGCTCTATGCCTCCAGTTCCTACGTCGCCACCTACGCCATTGGCCAGAAGACCTATTACAGCGGCAGCATCTACGACATCCCGCTGACCGTTTCAATCGCCTGGATGGCTGCGGTTCCCATGTTCGCTGCCCACTACGATTTGTCGGCCTCGAAGCCGCCCAAGCCTCTGCTCGGCATCTATATCACGCGCCTTAGCATGCTTGCCCTCTTCACATTGCCTTGGGCTGCCCTGCACACGGAACTCGATTCTGCAATTCCAGCCCCGGTCCGCACCTTTCGCATTTTGGCAAGCCTTCTCGCCATGGTCGTCATGGGAGGTGTGGTCTTTTGGCGGCAATGGCTCCTCGGCGCCGAACTCGCTCGTTTCCTCGATAAGTCCCACCGCGCCGTCGACGACTTGAAATCCGTGCAACAGCAACTCATCCAATCCGAGAAACTGGCCTCGCTCGGACAGTTGGTCGGAGGCGCAGCTCATGAAATCAACAACCCACTGACCGCCATGCTCGGATATTCCGATCTGCTCAGCGCGTCCAGCCTCCCGGTCCAGGAACAACTACAGGCGATCAAGATTGGCGAACAGGTCCGCCGCACAAAAAATCTGGTGGCAAGCTTGCTTACGTTCGCCCGCCAGGCGCCCGCCAGGCTTGCCTCGGTCGATCCAAACTCAGTGCTCCAGACAGCCATGCGCCAGTTGGCGCCCCAACTTGAGGCCCAGTCCCTGGCGATTCGCCTTGAACTGGGCGCTTCCTTGCCGCCCGTGCTCGCAGACGCCAACCAGCTTCTCCACGTCTGCCTCCACCTTGCAGGACAAATCGGCACTCAACTCGGACCCGATAGCCGCCACATCCTGTTCGTCCGCACCCGTCATGATGGCGGCGCCGTGCTCATCGATTTCTTCGCCGGCAACCCGTTCGCGCAACCCCCTCTCTGCGACTTATTGCTTACCGCCGACGGAGCAAATAAAGCCTCTACCCTTTCCCTGAGCGCCTGTTGCCGTATCGCTGCCGAGCACGGCGGCCTCATCTCGCGCCCATCCAATCCCAGCATCCTCGCGTTTCGTTTGGCGCTGCCCGTCGCCAAATCCAGCAGCGCGCAGCCGCATCGCGCCGCCGCTCACAGCGCCTTCCAGCTCTAAGGGCCTCACCTCGGACCACAATCCATCGAGGGATTCCACGCACTCAACGTTCCGACGAAGCCGGCGCAATCTCCATCGTCCTCTTCAACTGCCCGCACGCCGCAAAAATATCTCGTCCGCGCGGACGCCGCACAAACGCCGGAATCCCCGCCCCCACCAGAATGTTCTGGAACTCCAGAACGCGCTCCTGCTCCGGCGTTCTGTACGCCAACTCCGATCCCGGGTTGAGCGCAATCAGATTCACCTTCGTCCGCAACCCACGTACCAACTCAACAATTTCGCGTGCCTGCGCCGGGCCATCGTTCACTCCCTCCAGCAGCACATACTCAAACGTCAGTCGCTCCCGCGCCCGCAGCGGAAATTCGCGCGCCGCTTTCATCAGCTCCGCAAGATTCCATTTCCGGTTGAGCGGCATTACCTCGCTCCGTAGCTCATCGTTCGACCCATTCAGCGAAATGGCCAGCTTCGGCCGCACCGCCTCACGTCCAAAATCGTAAATCCGCGGCACAATCCCCGCCGTCGAAACCGTCATCCGCGATTCCGGAATCCCTACTCCCTCCACCAGCAGCCGCACCGACTTCATGAAATTGTCATAATTGAGAAAAGGCTCGCCCATGCCCATAAAAACGACGTTCACGCGTTGCAGCGGCGGTTCCACTCCCTGATCCCGCAGCACGGCCGCAATCTGCCCCACAATCTCTCCAGCCTCAAGATTTCTCTTTACTCCGAGCAGCGCTGTAAAACAAAATTTGCAATTCACCGCGCACCCCACCTGGCTGGAAACGCAAATCGTAGCCCGCCTCCGCCCACCAGGGGTGCCGCATTCGAGCGCGCCTTTCGCGATTGATTGCGAGCCGAGGGTGCCGCATTCAAGCCCTCTTTTGGCTTGAGTGGGGAATTGCTCCTCACCCTCCTCTCCAGCCTCACTCCCATCCCCGCTCTCGCCCCCATCTCCCTCCGGCATCCAGACCGTCTCAACCGTTTCGCCATCCCCCAACCTCAACAGGTAGCGCACGCTCTCGTCGCTCGACACAAACTTCCGGTCAATCGACGGCAGTCCGATCCCCCAACCCTCATCCGTCAGCCGCAAACGATATTCCAGAGGCAGCGTCGAGACCTGATCGAGCCGCTCGATTCTCTGACGGTACACTGCTTCAAAAAGCTGCTGTCCCCGGTACGCAGGCTGGCCCGACTCCACCACGAGACCTGTTAGTTCCTCCCGATCGAGCCCTAACAGCGAATTGAACGCCTGACTTTTCATGAATCGCAATCGCAAACCCGTTTCCCGTATCCGAACGCTTCCTTTACTATAGTCTGACCAAAAACTTGAGGACCACGCCATGTTTCGGAATCGCCTCGCCATCTTCGGATTGATTCTCGCCGGACTGACTCTCGTTTTCCTCACAACCGCACCGCCCGCGACCGCTGCAACCCCGCAATCCCTGGCTCTGATCGGCGCCACCGTCTATTCCTCTCCCACGGCTCCTCCCATGACCGACGCTGTCGTCTTGACCGCCAACGGCGTCATCACCGCGGTCGGCAAGCGCGCCGAAATCAAAATTCCGAAAGATGCGCGCGTCATCGATTGCGCCGGAAAAACCATCGTCGCCGGATTCTGGAATAGTCACATCCATTTGACTGAATCGGCGTGGAACAACGCCGCTACCGCTCCTGCTGCAACCCTCGAAATGCACATGCAGGAAATGCTCACCCGATGGGGATTCACCACCGTCTGGGATCTCGGCTCTGATCCACAGAACTCCCTCGCTCTCCGTGGCCGCGTCGAATCCGGAGAAGTCCCCGGTCCCCAAATTCTTCTAGCGGGCGACATCTTCCCGAAGGGTGGCCATCCGGTTTACCTTCCCGCGGAAATGCAGCTTCCCGAAGCCGCCACTTCCGAAGAAGCCGCAAAAATGGCCCGCTACTACCTGTCCCAGGGACTGGACGGAATAAAGCTTTTCACCGGCACTTTCATGGGCGACAAGCCCGTCATCAACATGGATGTCGCCATCGTGAAAGCCGCTGTCGAGGTCGCGCACACGAAGGGCAAGCCCGTTTTCGCCCATCCGCAAAATCCAACCGGCGCTGACAATGCACTCGCCGGCGGTGTCGACATCCTCGCCCATACTCTTCCCAGTGAACCCGATTACACCCCGGAGGAATTGTCTCTCTTCAAGTCCCAACACACGGCCCTGATCCCCACACTCACCCTCTGGACCACCGTGGTTCCCGACCCCACAGCCACCGCCTATATCGTGCAACACGGTGTCACCCAGCTCAAATCTTTTTCCGCCGACAACGGAAACCGTGTTCTGTTCGGCACCGACGTAGGTTTCATCCACATCTACGACACTTCGCTCGAATACGAATTTATGCACCGCGCTCTGTCAGCCGGCGAGATCCTCGCTTCCCTAACCACCAATCCCGCCGCATATTTCAAGGCCGACAAGAAGGGACGTGTAGAAAAAGGATTGGACGCTGACCTGGTAGTCCTCGACGCTGACCCTGTCGCCGACGTTCACAACCTGGCCAAAGTCGCCTACACCATCCGCGCCGGCCAGATCATCTACCAGAAATAACCGCCGGCCAGGCCGCAGACTGGCTGCCAGGCCGCAGTGTCGTGCTTACACCCGAGAGGCTCACTGTAACTTGCACAAACTAAAGATACGAGTCCAACCACCCTCCTTCCGCATCATATTGTGGGACAATAAATACATAACGGCCCACCCTGAAGTCTCATACGCGGTTGACCCGAACTCATAACGAATAAGGAAGTTAGATAAGAAATAAATGGTAAAAGAAACACGCAACATCCACCGTCACGTCTTGCCGAACGGCCTCACCGTTATCACCGAGCAGATGTCCCACATCCGCTCCGTCTCGATCGGAATCTGGCTGAAGACCGGCTCCCGCGACGAAGATTCCGAATGGAACGGCATCTCCCACTTCATCGAGCACATGGTCTTCAAAGGCACCGAAACCCGGTCTGCCGAAGCCATCGCCCGCCAGGTTGATTCCATCGGCGGCAACATGGACGCCTTCACCGCCAAAGAGTGCATCTGCTTCAACATTAAGGTTCTCGACGAGCACCTGCCCACCGCCATGGACGTTCTCAGCGATCTCGTCCTCCATCCCGTTTTTGACGTGGGAGACATCGCCAAAGAGCGCGGCGTCATCCTCGAAGAAATAAAAATGGATCAGGACAATCCCGACTACCTCGTCCACGAAATCTTCACCCAAAGCTTCTGGAAAGATCACTCGCTGGGACTTCCCATTCTCGGTACTCGCGACACCGTCAAGAAGTTCGAGCGCCCCGTCGTTTCGCACTTCTATGGACACCACTTCGCGCCGGGAAATCTGGTCGTCTGCGCCGCTGGCAACATCGATCACAAAACCTTCGTCGATCTGGTCGCCAGGCATTTCGAGCACGTCAAACCTGCCAAGAACGGTTTGCACTCCTCCACCCCCAAAACGTTTTCGCGCATCAATCTGCGCAACAAGAAATCCCTCGAGCAGGTCCAGATCTGCATCGGAGTTCCCTCGCATCCCATCGCCCACGAGCGCCGCTACGCCAGCTACATTCTCAACACGCTTCTGGGCGGAGGCATGAGTTCCCGCCTCTTCCAGAACATCCGCGAGCGTCAAGGACTCGCCTACTCCATCTACAGCGATCTCAATCCCTATCGCGACACAGGCACGATGTGCGTCTACGCCGGAACCTCGCGCGAGTCCGCAGTCAAAGTAGTGGAATGCGTGGTCGCCGAATTCCATAACCTCAAAAACACGCCCGTTCCCGAAGAAGAATTGCGCCGTTCCAAAGATCAGCTCAAAGGCAGCCTGATGCTGTCCCTCGAATCCTCTATGGCCCGCATGTCAAACCTCGCGCGTCAGGAAATGTACTACGACCGCTTCTACGGACTCGACGAACTCATCGCAAAAATCGAGGCCGTCACCGCCGAAGATCTTCGCCAGATTTCGGGCGAATTTTTTCAAACCGACCAGATCGCCGTCACCATCCTCGGCAACCTGACCGGCTTGAAACTAACCCGCGAACAGCTAGCCTGCTAAGCGGAGGGGCGGCGGCTCACTCCGCCGCGTTCGACTCGCAACTCTTTCAGCAACACACAAGCCCCAAACAGGCGGTGACGCTCGACATTTGCAATTAACTGTGGTTAACTACTTCTCAACATCTATAGTTAATGCATTGGATGTCGCCAGCTATCTAAATCTGCCGGGGGTCTCGCCGAATGCACCGCTGCTTCCTGATTTTCGTCGCTGCTGCTGTGCTTGCTCTCTCAGTCCATGCGCGAGGGCAAGGCGAGACTACGAGCGCCATTGTTGGCCAGGTGTCAGACGCCACCGGCGCCGCGGTACCGGGCGCCACAGTCACGGTCACCAATCGAGAGACAGGAGCAACCCGCAAGAACAAGACCGACGCCGCCGGGCGGTTCGACTTCCCGCAACTCAAGCCGGGCGCCTATTCGGTCAAAGTGGAAGCGCGCGGATTCGAGCCACAGCGGAATGACGGCGTGTTCTCTGGTCTCGGTCAAAAACAAAGTGTCAATTTCGCCCTTCGAGTAGCTCATGCAAGCGAGACCGTTGAAATCAACTCGGAATTGCCGATCATCAACCCCGAAAATGCAAACTCGTCCACAACTCTGGATGCGCCCGCGCTGGAGAATCTCCCGAATCCCGGCGGTGACCTGACCTACCCTCTGCAATTTGCCCCCGGCGCTCTCATCAATACAGCGGGCAGCAGCAATGATTTCGTGGGCGGCACAAACGGCTATGGCAACGTGGAGTTCAATGGCTTGCCTGCCCTTTCGAACGGCTACATTGTCGATGGACTCGAAACTAACGATCCGCTTACCAATCTCAACAGCGGCCTCTCCACCAATCTTGTGCTGGGATTGAATTCGGTCTCCGAAGTCACCGTCAACACTCTTTCTTATTCCGTGGATCAAGGCCGCTATGGAGCCTCCCAGATCAACTACGTCACCAAGTCTGGCACAAATCAGTTTCACGGCAATCTTTACGAACTGTGGAATGGTTCGATCCTGAACGCGGCCGACTACTTCACGAACGCCACGCCCGGCAATCACAAGCCGCGGGCAACCGTGAACCATTTTGGAGGCAGTTTGGGCGGTCCCGTTCTCCACGACAAACTGTTCTTCTTCTTCGACAGCGAATGGGTTCGCATCGCGCTGCCCATTGTCACGCCGGCAATCGTTCCTACTCCTGCATTCCAGCAATATGTGCTGCAAAACTTGAGCGGAACCAACTCCCAAGCCTTCTACCAACAGATGTTCTCTCTATACGGAAACACCAGCGGCTCGCCTCTCGCTGTACTCGGCTGTCCGATCGACTCCGCCTGCGCGAACCGGCAGAGCATTTCCCATTCGAGCGACGACCACGAACAGGTGCAGACCGCTCGCGTCGACTACAACATCAACGAGAAAGACACCTCCTGGTTCCGTTTCCAGGCCGACACCGGCGTGCAAGCTGCCTATACCGACCCGATCAATCCAATATTTAATTCGGTTTCGCCTCAGCCTCTCTACTCCTTTGCGGCCGGATACACCCACGTTTTTTCCCAAAACCTCGTAAATTACTTCAACCCAGCCTTTTCTTGGTACGAGAGCTTGTTTGCTCCAGCCAATTTCCAGAAGACACTTTCCGCATTTCCGATCGTCCTTCAAGGCAGCGGCGGAGCGAATACGCCCTTCACCCCTATCGGGGGGCTCGATGACACTTGGCTTCAGGGAAGACGAGCCTCCCGCTTCTTCGTAAACGACAACTTGGCTTGGAGCCATGGCGCGCACGAACTGAGGTTCGGCACAAACACCCGAATCCTTAGGCTGAATGACTATGACTTCGGCGAAGGCGCAGTTCCTCTCGTGACCTATGCGACACTCGCGCAATTCATCAACGGCGTGGCATCAACTGCGACACAGACTTTCGCCCAATCAGCAAACCAGCCTTTTAACTTCCTCAATTTGGACCTGTACGCGCAGGACACCTGGAAGGTTTCAAGGAAAATCACTTGGACCTTCGGACTGCGCGACACATTGAATTCCAATCCACTGAATCCGCATCGGCAGATCGCCCGTCTGTCCGGAGCGTTCAATTCCATTTCTCATGACGTGAATGAGCCACTGAATTCTGCGATCCACACTGGCCTCGGACATATATTTTCTTCCACGCCCGTTGCGATCCTGCAACCCAGAATGGCAATCGCATGGCAGGTTGAACCAAAAACCGTCTTGCGCACCGGTTTCGGGATCTTCAGCGACATTTTGCCCGGTAGCGTGGCCGATTTGGTGGGCGTCAACCCGCCCTACGTCAAGACGTTTCAAGGCGGCCTCCTGGGAACGGTCGGCGGCACAGCCATTGCTCCAGGAGTACCCGGTAGTGCAGTCGGCGCGGCCGTGGCTGCCAATCAGACCTTCAGTACCGGATTTCTGGCCAGCCAGCTTTCGTGCGCTTCTTCGCTCGCGAATCCGGCGACTTGTCTCCCGCCTGTTGCCATCACCGCCGTCCCGACCGGAAAGCTTCACGCGCCCTACTTCATGGAATGGAGTATGGGTCTTGAACACCAATTCGGCGCAACCGCAAGTTTGCATGCCCAGTACGTCGGTACGCGCGCCGTGAACCAGCCTTACTTGACGCAAGTCAACGGCTATCAGACCGTGTGTCAAGGCTGTTTTGCTCCATTCCCCTATGTGCAGCCGATCGGTAATCCACAACAGACTGGCGCGATCGATCCGCGATTTGGTGCAGTCTCGCAGCTCTCCACGGGCGAAAATAGTCATTACAATGGCCTCCAGTTGACCGCCATGAAGCGGCTCGGATACGGCCTGCAGGGCCAGATCAACTACACTTGGAGTCGCTGCATGGACACTGTTTCAAACGGAGGATTTTTGCCATTTTCCGCCGGAGGCATTCTTTCGCCGCTGCCCGGAGAACTGGCCCGCGATTATGGCCCTTGTGATTACGATATACGCCACAATCTCAACGCGCAGTACGTCTACCAATTGCCCATCAAGGCGCACGGTCACGCCCTAGGGTACGCCCTGAACGGCTGGCAGATCTCTGGCACCGCGTTTTGGCATAGCGGCGTCCCATTCTCGGCCCTGAGTACACCCTATTCCTATTGTGAGCCAAACCCGACAGACCCCAACCAGCCTTGCGTACCGCTGGGCATCGTGAACGGCACTGGGCCGCAGTTCGCGAGTATCGTTCCGGGTCTCAATCCCTATTGCCGCCATTGCAATATCCCGAACGTCACTCAACCTGGCACAATCCAGTGGCTCAACCCAAATGCATTTGTATCCGCCGTTGACCCGGACGTGCAGTACATCAATGGGCAGACCGTGCCTGCCGGATCCTGCTACCGCGGCGACAACCCGCACAACTGCCAGTTCGGCAACCTTGGCCGCAACGCTTTGCGCGGTCCCGATTTTGTCTGGAACGACTTCTATCTCACCAAATGGTTCCTGGTAACCGAACATGTGAAACTGCGAATGGAAGCCCAGTTCTTCAATGTCTTCAACCATCCCAATTTCGCTCTCCCAACCATCGTGCAGGCCGGTATACCGGGCAACCCCTCAACACAAACTGGTTTCGGCGCGCTCACCTCAACTACCTCGCCTCCCACGGGATTGCTCGGAGTCGGCCTGGGGGGTGACAGCAGTCCGCGAATGATCGCGTTTCAGGCGCGACTTGAATTCTGACACCAATCCACATGCGCGCTTTCGACTTATTGATTTTCACCTAAAGTATTTATTCCTCAATAATATACAAGCGAAGAACCTCCGAAAAATCACCCCAATCCTCGTCCAACTCATTGATTTATCAACATTTTACAAGTAAGTCCTTATTCCTCAAAGACCTGGCGAAAATGGCTCCCTAAGTCTTTTATTTTCAAAGACCCAGACAGGGGGGTAAAGTTACTAACTGATAAACTCACAGGACAAAACACTCCGCACTCGCGAGCGAATCCATCCTCCGCTAGAATCGTATTGAGTAATCCTCCTCATCTTCATGCAGTTCGTCATTGATACTTTCGTCCAGATCTTTCGCACTCTTTGGGCACACAAACTCCGTTCGTTCCTGACCATGTTCGGCATCGCTTGGGGAGTTGGTTCCCTGCTCTTGCTAGTCGGACTCGGCGAAGGCTTCCGAACCGGCAATCAGCGCGGCCTCAAAGAGTACGGCGAAAACATCATGATGATTTTCCCCGGTCGTGCGCCTGCCGTTCAAGGCAGTATGAACTCCGCCCGCGAGTACCATCTCACTTACAAGGACTATCTCGATATCCGCAGCGAGGCAACTCACATTCGTGCTCTCTCTCCCGTACTCGCGACCAATGACGTCCATGCAGTCAGTGAGTTCGGCAGCGCCAGTGGCCAGTTAGTTGGACCTGAACCGCAATACAACACCATTCGATTCCTGCCCCTTCTGCAAGGTCGCTGGATCAACAGTCTGGACGACGGCCAAAAGCGTAACGTCGTCGTGCTCGGCGACGAGATGACTCGTCACCTGTTTCCTGGCCGTCCTGCGGTCGGTTCCTCGATCCTGCTGAACGGTTACAGCTTCGAGGTCATCGGCACGTTGAAGCGCGTCGGACGCGGCGACGACAACTCCACCAACATGCGCTGCTATATTCCCTTTCAGGTGATGCGCAGCTTCTTTCCCATCAAAGACACTGACGGGTTCGACGCCATCTCCAGCATTAACTACCAGCCTCGCATTCCCGAGGAGCATCTTCTCGCCCAGCAGGACGCCCGGCGCGTCGTCGGCCGCAATCATGGCTTCGATCCTAAGGACGACGATGCTTTCGAAGGTTGGGATACCGTAAAGCAGGCCCAGATGATGAACGTGATCTTCGATGTTATGGATGAGTTCCTCGGAACGGTCGGCTTTGTTACTTTGGCGCTGGGCGCGATCGGCGTCATCAACATCATGCTGGTCGCAGTCACCGAGCGCACGCGCGAAATCGGACTGCGAAAAGCGCTCGGCGCCACCAATCGCAGTATCATGCTCCAGTTCTTTGCCGAGGGCCTTCTACTGACGTTAGTCAGCGGCCTGATCGGTATGGTGCTGGCTGGTGGACTCATGCTGGCCTTCCGGAACTATCAAGGCCCCGGAGGATTCGACCCACCACGCCTGGTTCCCATGACAGCCATGTTGGCAATCGGAAGTCTGACTCTGGCCGGAATCGTCGCTGGGCTCTATCCCGCTCGCAAGGCGGCAAGTCTCGAACCGGTCGAGGCCATGCGTCAGGAGTCCACGTGATCTTCCGCGACCTGCTCGGACAGGCGTACAGTGCCATGAGCTACAATCGCCGCCGCACCGCCCTCACCATGCTCGGCATGGCATGGGGCATCGCGACAGTATGCATGCTGCTCGCCTACGGCGACGGCTTTGGCCGTGCGATCGCCAACATCTTTGCCGCTTTCGGCACTAAGATGATGATCGTCGCTCCCGGTCGAACTTCGATGCAAGCGGGAAGCGACAAGGCAGGCACTGAGATTCTCTTCACCCTGGACGACGTTGACCTGCTGGCCAACAACATCCCCCAGATCACTCACATCACGCCCAGTAACGGCAAGAAAGGCAACGTTCAGTACGAAAACCGATCCTACAATTTGGACATCGTTGGCGAATACCCGAACAACTATTACATTCGTGCGGCAAGTCTCGATCAGGGCCGCTGGTACAACGGGCAAGATGAAGAGCAGCGTGGACGCGTAGCGGTGATCGGCCCGGAAGCAAAGGAAAAACTGTTCTCCGGTCGCGAAGCCATCGGCCAGCACTTTCGCATTGACGGCCTCAGTTTCGAAGTGATCGGTATCTACAGTTCCAAGATGCAGGCCGGGGACGACAACATCAACCGCCTCATCTTCATCCCTTATACAACTCTGGGCGATCTCATGGACACCCACTATCTAGGCAACATTTGGTTCAACTACGAGACCACTGAATATGAGGAGATCGAGCGGTCCGTGCGCAACGTCCTGGCCGATCAGCACAGATTCAATCCCGCCGACCACCGCGCACTCTATGTTGCCAATCTTATGCAGCAACTCCATCAGTTCCAGGTCATCACACTCGGCCTGAAGATCCTGCTCGGCTTCATCGGCACGCTGACGTTAGGAATCGGCGGAGTCGGACTGATGAACATCATGCTTGTCTCGGTCACGCAGCGCACGCGCGAAATCGGAGTGGAAAAAGCTCTCGGCGCGCGCCGGCGGCATATCTTCCTGCAGTTTCTCGCCGAAGCCCTCACCATTACTTTCATTGGAGGGTTGCTGGGAATCATCCTGGCCTACGCGGTTGCGCTCTCGGTTGGCAGGCTCACCCTCTATAGCGCGATGGCCAAACACGCTGAAGCGGGCGACATCCGCCTGGTCATCAATCCCATGACTCTGTGCGTCGCCGTCCTCATCCTGAGTGCAGTGGGCTTGATCAGCGGCTTGGTACCAGCTATCCGCGCCTCCCGACTCGATCCCATTGAAGCTCTCCGCTATGAATAAGAAGCGGCAACAGCCGACGGACTTTACGCGGACGTCTGGGAATAAAATCGCGGCTTGAGCCCGAAGTCCACCGAAACTTTCGAGGGACAATCGGGTTCTTCTCACTGGAAGGGAGACCTCAAAAACCAAAATGGTGAACAAAATGAAAAAGCTGATCAGTGTGTTCGCAATCTGTTTCGTATTTTCTCTGTCAGCCCTGGCGCAAAAAGAGGGTAAGGCAGCCAGACCCGAAGTCGGAGGCGGACATCAAAACATTCCCGCTCACGGTCCAGCGCATGTTAAGAAACCAGCTCCGGCTCAGGAAAACCGGACGTTCAGTGAAAAACCGGGCCATCCCAATGCTCCCCACGTCGACCGAGGCAAAACCTGGGTCGGTCATGACACCGGGTCCGCGGATGTACATTACCACCTCGATCATCCCTGGGAGCATGGTCGCTTCACCGGCGGATTCGGCCGCAGCCACGTGTGGCGCCTGGCGGGCGGAGGTCCGAATCGCTTCTGGTTCGGTGGATTCTATTTCTCCATAGCGCCTTATGACATCGGATACTGTGACGGATGGCTGTGGGACTCCGACGAGATCGTCATCTACGAGGATCCCGATCACATCGGCTGGTATCTGGCTTATAACGTTCGGCTGGGAGTCTACGCCCACGTAATGTACTTGGGAGCGTAATCCATCGACAGGGCGGCAGAACGGTTAGTTCTGGGCCAATGGTGGTTCAATAGAAAACCCCATCCGTGATTGCTATCGGATGGGGTTTTACTTCTTCAACCTGACTTCTGACTATCCGTACCTTATTCCTGCTTCTTGATATCCTGATTTCCCGGAGCCTTGCTCTTCTCCTGCTCTTTGTTCTTGTCTTGAATTGAGAGCAGTTCGACTTCAAAAATCAGGGTTGCGTTCGGACCGAACTCCGCGCCTGGAGGCGGATGATCACCATAGGCGAGACTCGACGGAACAAAGAGCTGCCACTTCGATCCAACCGGCATCAGTTGAAGGGCTTCAGTCCAGCCCTTGATGACTCCGCTCACTGAAAACGTCGCCGCTTGCCCGTGTTTTTGTGAGCTGTCAAACTCTGTCCCACTAATCGTCGTGCCGCGATAGTTACACGCAACTGTATCGGCCGCAGCCGGCTTTGGGCCTGTGCCCTCAGTGATGACCTTATATTGCAGGCCACTCGGCAAGGTCTTTACGCCCGGCTTGTCTTTGTTGGCCGCCAGGAAAGCTTCGCCCTCAGTCTTATTCGCGGCAGCAGCTTGTTCAGCCTTTTCCTTTTGCTGTTGACGCAATTCATTCTGCACTTCATTCAGGACGGCCTTGGCTTGTTCCTCGGTCAGCAGCGTCTTGGGACCCGTCGCGGCATCTTTCAAGCCCTGTACCAAGGAGTTCCAATCCACTTCTACTCCTTGTTTTTTCAATCCCTGGGAATATCCGGTCCCAATATTCATTCCCAGCGCGTAGCTGAATTTCTCTTTCCGAGAGGCGAACGGAGAAGGAGTGCTGTCAGTTGCGGCCTCAGCCCCTTTCGCCTGGGCTTGCGGAGTGGTGGCTGATGGAGCCGTTTGAGTCGTCGCTGCCGGAGTCTGCTGGGCATTGGCCGCCAACATTGTTCCGGCGGCCAATAGGACCGCTGCGATGAGAGATTTGCACATATTGATCTATTGTCCCATTGCGAAGCAGAATGCGCCACAAGGCATCAGGGAAAATCCGGATGGTGCGTGTTCATCGGCCACGGCGATCATGCCGATTCTCGAATTTGTCTATAATCCCATCCATGAAAAACACCCTCCGGTTTGCGTTTGCTCTCTCGTTGCTCTTAGTCGCTCTCGCCTCCGCGAGCGCGGCCAAGACGGTCGTTCATCTCAAAGATGCCCAGGGGAACAGCGTGGGCACAGTTACGTTGTGGGAACAAAAGTCGGGTGGAGGTGTGGGGATGCAACTGAACTTGGAGAATCTACCGCCCGGCGAACACGCCATTCACTTTCACCAGAATGCCAAGTGCGACGCTCCCGACTTCAAGTCGGCAGGGCCTCACTTCAATCCGGACGGCAAGAAACATGGCTTGGAAAATCCCGAAGGACACCATGCGGGCGACCATGCCAACTTTACGGTTGGGGAAAACGGCAGAGCAAAGCTGAAAACCGAAAGCAAAGACGTCAATCTAGGCGATGACAGCCACTCACTGTTCAGCAATGGAGGGACGGCCATCGTCGTACATGCGAAGGCTGACGATCAGAAGACCGACCCCGCAGGAAATGCCGGCGACCGCATTGCCTGCGGCGTCATCACGAAATAAGCAACCGTTCGGCAGAGCCGGGCGACATCGCCCGGCCTTTTCTTTGCTATACGCTCTTGACGCCGTGGGCACTTCTGTCAGAAGGTGTATCGACGGACACATGCCTCCAGCCGCAATCAACCTTCCTCAGCTTTTCGACGAACAGGCAGTGTGCGAGCGCCTTCGCATGCCCGCATTGATCGATGCCATGGAGCGTGCACTGGTTGAGTTCTCAGCGGGAAGAGTGCAACAGCCAGTTCGTACGGTTCTAGAGTTTGGCACCACAAAAAGTCTCTTCGGGTTGATGCCTTCCTATGTGCCTGCGCTACCGGCGCTGGGCGCAAAGCTAGTGACTGTTTGCGCTGAAAATGCGGCCCGAGGCCTCGATACTCACCAGGCAATCATCGTCATGCTGAATCCGGAAACCGGTGTAGCCGAGGCCATTCTCGATGGGCGCTATATCACTGAAGTTCGGACCGCAGCCACGTCGGCGGTATCGGCGCGCCATTTAGCACGCAAAGACGCAAAGGTGCTGGGAATTCTGGGCTCAGGAGTACAGGCCCGAAGTCATTTTGAGGCATTGAAATTAGTGCGGGAATTTTGGGAAGTGCGAGCCTGGAGCCCGAACACAGATCGTCTCCGTCAATTCTCTGCGGAGACCGGAGCGCGAGCTATGAAGGACGCCGAGGCTGTGGTACGCGAAGCCGACGTAGTGATCACCGCGACCGCATCGCCGACTCCGGTGGTTCAGAACGAGTGGGTTGCTGAGGGGACTCATGTCATTGCAGTTGGATCGTGCCGTCCAAACCAACGCGAACTCGACCCGGCGCTGGTTGCACGCTCTCGCCTGATCGTTGACTCGCGCGCCGCTGCGCTTAAGGAAGCCGGTGATGTCATGATGGGAATCGCCGAAGGGCGTTGGACGGCGGACCACATTGCAGCCGAACTGGGCGAACTTCCGATTCGGCAGAATGACCGCGAGATCACCGTTTTTAAATCACTCGGGCTCGCGGTTGAAGATCTTTTCGCCGCGCATCTGGTCATGTCGGCACCGCCACGCAGTTAAATTTCCGCCGTAGCTCGTAGTGGCTTCACATTTGTAGTCCCGCAAAGCGGGAACAAATCCGCTCTAGCCGAGGCGAGAGCGGATCAAACGCCAAATCACTTCGTCCGGAGCAACTAGAATGCGACGACGCTACTTTCCTTCCGGCACGTAAATCACGGGAACGTTGAGTTTGTTCACCGTCTCATTCAGCGCCACCAGATCTTTTGCCATCAGTTCGCGATACTGCGTCAGCAGCGGTTGCGCCTCCCCTTCAAGCTCGGCGTAGACTTGATACTGCTGTTGTGTCGGAGCGGCATCGGCGGATTCCACACTGAAGAGCAGCGAATGCAGCCGTTCGTCTATCAGTACCGGAAAGTTCAGATTGGACTCTGAGCTCTTGGAATTCACCTGCAGCAACTGCGACTCCAGATCGAAACTCTTCTTGTCGAATTCCCTGGCGGCCGACAGAAATGCGGCATAGTGCGGGTCATCTCCAAATCGCCGGCTAAGAGAGCGCGTCTGGGTACGTACGTCGCGGATCTTTACGATCGCTTCGTGAATCGCCGAGACTTGCGCGACGATCTTGCGCCCCAGTTCGACCTGTTTCTGAATGTCTTCGGCTGACGCTTTCACCCGCACATCGACCTTCAATTCCAGGGGCGCGGTGGAGGACTTGCCATCGGCAGTAAGCCGCACTTGGTACGTCCCCGGAGGAACCATCGGTCCGCGATTGCGAAACTCGGCTCCCGGCTCTCCTGGCAGCGGAGTCGGGCCTTGCGCACGCAGATCCCAAGCGAACCGATTCACTCCCACGTTCGTAGGGATCTTTTCGTTCGGAGGAGGCTGATCCGGCCATTCAGGTGGCGTATCTGCTTCCTTCTTCTCTTCATTCGAATAGCGCCGCATCACTTTTCCGGACGCATCGAGGAATTCGAGCGCGACGACGCCTTTGGGTGCCGCTGGCAAATAGTAGTAAACGATCGCGCCGGTTGGGGGATTCTCGCCCACCGGTTGGTGCCGCTCGTAAAAATCGGGCCAGCGCAGGCGGTATGTTACGCGCGGCTTGTAGAGAACAGCCTCAGTGGTTGTTTGTGCCGTAGCTGCGCGCAACGGAGTGAGATCGTCGAGGATCCAGAAAGAGCGACCGTGCGTCGCGACCACCAGATCATCGTTCTTTACGATCAAATCGTGGATCGGAGAGTTCGGCAGATTCAACTGGAGCGACTGCCAGTTCGCTCCACCGTCGAAGGAAACGTAAATGCCCGTCTCTGTGCCCGCATACAGGAGGTTCCTGCGCACCGGATCTTCGCGGACTGCGTGCGTGTAGGCCCCATCGGGAATTCCATTTGTGATCTTCGTCCAGCCCTTTCCGAAGTCTGTCGTCTTGAAGATGCACGGCCTGACGTCGTCGAGTTTGTGCGTATCAACAGCAGCATAAGCCGTCCCCGCATCATATGGCGAGGCTTCGATGATGCTGACCAGGCTCCACTCCGGCATTCCCTTTGGCGTCACCTTCGCCCAGTTCTTGCCACCGTCACGTGAAACATGGATCAGCCCATCATCGGTACCTGCCCAGAGCACATCCTTCTGAACCGGTGATTCGGCGATCGCAAAAACCGTGTCGTAAAATTCGACCGACGTGTTGTCCTTGGTAAGCGGACCGCCAGAGGAGACCTGCTTGCTCTTGTCGTTGCGAGTGAGATCGGGACTAATCGCCGTCCATGTCTTCCCTTCGTCGGTCGTTTTGAAAACGCGCTCGGCAGTCGTGTAAATGACGTGGTGATCGTGGGGCGAAATCAAAATCGGCTGGGTCCATCCCAACCGGTATTTCATGTCCGCCACGCCATGCCCTGAGGAATCCATCGGCCACACTGTGACGTCTTGCTCCTGATTGCTTCGCCGATCCAGACGCGTCACCATTCCGCCGCCCGAACCCGCATAAATAATGTTCGCATCGTCTGGATCGGGCTGCAGGTAGCCGCTTTCGCCGCCGCCCGCGTCAAACCAGTGCTGCCGCCCGATGTATCCCTCATCAGACCGGCTGGCGATGCCGACGGTCGAGTTATCCTGCTGCGCGCCATACACGTAATAGAGAAACTGATTATCGGCCGCCACGTGGTAAAACTGCGCGGTCGGCTGGTTGTACTCCGTCGACCAGCTATTACCGCCGTCGACCGAAATCGTCGCGCCGCCGTCATTTCCGTTGATCATGCGATTCGGATTCTGGGGATCGATCCAGAATCCATGGTGATCGCCATGCGGAGCAGGCAGCAGGTTCAGCGTCTTGCCGCCGTCGGTTGACCGAAATGCGCCCGTGTTCAACATGTAGACTGTGTCGGGGCTCTTCGGATCAGCGAAAATATGCGTGAAGTACCAGGCGCGCTGCGTCAGACGCTGATCGTCATTGACGCGCGACCAATTGGTGCCTCCATCGTCGGATCGATATAGCCCGCTCTCCTTCGACTCGATGAGCGCATACACACGATTCGAATCGCCGCCCGATACGCTGACTCCGATACGCCCAAGGATTCCTTCCGGCAAACCATTGCCCTCGAGATGCTTCCAGGAATTGCCGCCGTCGGCCGACCGATAGAGGCCGCTGCCCGGACCGCCGCTTTCGAGACTCCACGGCGTACGTTGGATCTGATAAAGGGCGGCAAACATCACGTTCGGATTGTGCGGATCGACACCTAAATCAATCGCTCCAGTCTTGTCGTCCGTGTAGAGAATCTTGTCCCAAGTCTTGCCGCCATCCATCGTGCGATAAACGCCGCGATCGGGGTTCGGCCCGTAGGCATGCCCCAGAGCAGCGACGAGGACGTGATCAGGATTCCGTGGATCGATCCAGACCCGCGCGATGTGTTGCGTGTCTTCCAGCCCGACGTTTTGCCACGTCTTACCGCCATCGGTTGTTTTCTAGAAGACGTCGGCATACGAGATATTCCCGCGCAGGCACGATTCGCCCGTCCCGACATAAATCACGTTGGGATTCGATTCCGACACCGCGATTGCTCCAATCGATGAGATGACACTCT
>Ga0187887_10000513_pt1 | contig 37708 bp, 37 predicted proteins | sample June2016WEW_7_10_FD_132977 | JGI IMG/M metagenome (GOLD analysis project Ga0187887, IMG submission 132977) | Peatland microbial communities from SPRUCE experiment site at the Marcell Experimental Forest, Minnesota, USA - June2016WEW_7_10 | ecosystem: Environmental > Terrestrial > Soil >... | reverse complement strand
GACCGGCTGGATCAGTTTGAAAAAGGCGTTGCTGCGCTCCAGGTTGGCGTTCGTGAGATAGCCGTCCGAGGACATGGTCTTGAGGCTCAGATAGGCGCGCGCGCCGCCCCATTGATCGACGTCGCCGGTATCGTAGCGCACCCCGTAGACCTGGGTGTTGAAGCTGCCGTAGCTGGCAATCGTCGAGAAGCCCATGGTGTGCTTCGGATCGTCCGACTGCACGTAGACCGTGCCGCCGAACGTGGCATCGCCCAGGGTGCCGGCGTTTCCGGGTCCGCGGTCGACGATGACGTTGCCCACATCCCAGGCCATGAAATAGCTGGTGGAATGATGGGTGAAGTCGTTGGAGTCGCCCCAGGGAATGCCGTCGAAGGTGACGTTGAACTGGCCATCCTGGAAGCCGCGGATCGACGTTCCGAGGTTCTCCATCAAGCCCGGGCCGTTCGGATCCACCGTCCAGACGCTGGGTGTGAGTTTGATGATGTCCGTGTAGTTCACCGTCGGTGCGTCATTCGCCTGGATGAAATCGCGGCCGACGATCGATTGCGGCTGGGTTGCGATGAGCGAGCCTTGCGAGGGTGCCATCTGGGGCCCCTTCAGCTTTTCGGCCGTCACCAGCACGGGATCGAGACTGCTCAAGTTGTGGGATTGGGTGCTCTGATTACCCGCGTTACCCGCGTCCGCATCCGCGCTCGGATCCGCCATGGCGGATTGAAAGGCGAGCGGCGACCCGCCCAAGAGCGCGAAGAAGACCAAATGGCGATTAAGACATCTCGTAGACATGAAACCCCTCTGCAACGTAAGTGCCTGAGCGGCGAGTCGACGAGGAAATTCCGTCGACTCGCCGCCGAGGCTTTTTTGGAAGCGCGGAGTTTCAATTCGAATTGTTACAATTCATGACACGCCGCAGCAGCGGGACGCAGGATTAATGTTATAAATTCGTAAAGTTCGTGGGCCGCCCGCCGATGCAGCATTATTCGTTTGAGCAGCGCTCGAGAATCGGCGGTGAGTGAATTGCGGTTGTCGCGCGGCGTTCCGGCATGGGCAATGGCGTGGGTATGTGGACTGATGGCGTCGATGCCGCGCCTCGGCAACGCGCAAGCGGGCCCTCCATTTCTGTCGAACGATCCGGGAACGCCAGGCAATGGCAATTGGGAGATCAACCTCGCCGCCGCGCAAACCATCGAGCGCGGCAGCGGTTCGTATCAAGTTCCCCAGGTCGATTTGAATTACGGCATCGGCGATCGTATTCAGCTCACGTATGAGGTCCCCTACATCGCCGAGACCGTCGACGGCCAGTCGAGCCATACCGGCTGGGGCAACGCTTACCCAGGCGTGAAGTGGCGCTTCATCGATCAGGGGGATGAGGGATGGCAGGTCTCGCTGTTTCCTCAGGCGGAGACGGGCTCGACGCTTTCGGCTCAGCAGCGGGGTATCGGCTCGCCCGGCCCGCGATTGCTGATGCCGGTGGAGGCGGCGACGAAGGTGGGCGCCGTGGATCTGGACATGGAGGCTGGCTATTACTTCCCGAAGCGCGGGCCGCGGGAGGAGATCTTCGGTCTGGTCGCCGGCCACACGTTCGCGGAGCGCTTCGATCTCGCCGCGGAACTCTACCGTGATCATCCCCTGGGCCCGCAATCGGACTCCACGACCACGCTCGATCTCGGCGGGCGCTACAAGTTGACGCGCGGTTTGATCGCGCTATTCATGGCCGGCCGCGGGGTGGGCGGCGACCCGCAATTCGTCGGCTACTTCGGCGTACAGATTTTGTTGAGCGACTATGGCCGCTCGCTGGGAACCTCGCCTTGAGTCGCCCGCGTCAGTTGCCGGCAGAGACCGCGAGGGCGGGGTCGCCGGCTTTGTTCTTCGCGGCGGAATCCTCGACGATTTGCTCGAGCACCGACAAATAGCGGACGTAACGGCGCTTTCCGTCGGCAGTGAGCCTGCACCAGGTCTGCGGCCTGTTGTCCTCGTAACTTTTCGAGATCGCAATCAGGTTTTCGGAAGCGAGCAATTGCAAATGGCGGCTCAGATTTCCGTCGGTGAGATTGCAGAGCCGCTTCAGATCGGAAAATCGCAGTCCCTTCGGGTGGGCGACCAGCGACGTCATCATGCTCAACCGCGCCCGCTCGTGAATGACCAGATCGAGGTTCGGATAGGCGTAACGCCCGTCGGATTTGCGACCTTTGTCTTTCCTCATTGGTCCATCCTCTGCGGCCTTACTCATCGGCATCGCCCGAACGACGGCGGATTTTCAAGATACATGCTACAAGCAATTGGCCCCCGCCGAAAGGTATGCCCATGGACCAGGGCGACAGCGGATCGCTTTGGCCCAGGGCGAGGCAGGCGAGGCCGCATCCCAAATACCATATGCCGACGACGAACACGGTCTTCGGCAGGATACGTGCGGTCGAAAACACGCCGAGGCTGAAGAGCATTTGCCAAAGTCCCGGTAGCATCCATAGGGAAGCCGGTGACCAGCGTGCCAAGGCGAAGGTAATGAGGATCCCGGCGGTTACCGCCGGGAGAAATTGCTCGATGGCCGATTGCAGCATCTCCAAGGCCATTCCCTCATGCAGGCGGCGGGAGCGCACGACGGCCTCGGCGCCGATGAGGGCAACCGCCACAGCGGCGGTGGCGCACCAAATGGCGATGAATTCGAGCGCTCCGCCGTGCGAAGGCGTGGGCAGTTCCGACTGCAGCGCCGCGATGCCCAGCGCGAAAACGCCGGTGGCCGCCAGGGTCAGGGGGCCGTATCCTTTGAACTGCGTGGTCCGCGCGATGTGCTCGCGGACGAAGTTGATATCGAGCAGCGCCCGGTCCAATTCGCGCATGATCTCACCCCCAAGGCTTTTCGGTCGGAAGCATGACGCTAGCATGCCCAGCGGCACGCCGGTTGTGCAATTTATTAATTTCATGCCCCCCCGGGTTGTGGGGAATGGGGGCAGGAGCTACGCTTATATGCTCTATGCGGCAAAGTGAGTCGAGGCTCGTCGGCGCATGAATCTGTTATTGGTGGAGGACGACGGGGAACTGGCTGAATCGCTGATTTCGCGCTTTCGGGAGGTGGGTTACCAGACCGAGCATGTCGGCGACGGGCGGCTCGCGCTGGCCGCTGCGCTGGAGCGCGATTTCGGCGTGCTGGTCATCGACCGCATGCTCCCCGGAATGGACGGGCTGTCTTTGATGAAGGAGCTGCGCCGCCGGTCGAAGATGACACCCGCGATCTATTTGACCACCATGGCGGGGATCGACGATCGGGTCCAGGGGCTCGAAGCCGGCGGCGACGACTATCTGGTCAAGCCATTCGAGTTCGTGGAGCTGCTCGCACGGGTGCGGGCGATCACCCGCCGGAGCGAAGCATCTCCTGTCTCGAAGCTCGTCGCGGGAACGCTCGAGATGGACCTCGTTCAGCGCTCGGTGCGCCGGGACGGTCAAGTTATCGAGCTCGTTCCGCAGGAGTTCAGGCTGCTCGAATATCTCATGCGCAATGTGAACCGCGCAGTGACTCGAAAGATGCTGTTGGAGAATGTCTGGGACATTCATTTTGACCCGCACACCAATGTGGTCGAAAGCCACATCAGCCGGCTGCGGGCCCACCTGAACGAACATTTCGCCGTCGATCCGATCCAGACCGTCCGCGGCGTGGGATATCGCTTGCTTGCCGAACATTAAACGGGTGAGTTCGAGCGCGCTTCGGCTCGCGGCATTCTTCACCGTGCTGTTTCTCGCCTTGACCGGCGCCCTGATCCTGACCGTCATGTGGATCGTGGGGAGCACCCAGCGCGGGGCCCTGCAGGCCGCCAACGATGCCGACATCGCCATGATCGCCAACGGGTATCGGGAGGAGGGTATCTCCGAAGCAATCGAGGTCGTGCGGCAGAGATTGACCGCACCGCCCAGTTCCGGGGTCCGTCCGAGCAATTCCTATCTGCTCATCCAGGATGCCGACGGCCGAAGGCTCGCCGGCAACATGGCTCCGATGGCCCCCAAGGTGGGAGTCTTCGACCTCAAGGTCGCGGGCGCCGCCGCGGGACTCGTGGGTCCCCCGACCGGCGCCGGCGGCGCAGCCTTCGACGTGAGAGGCCGAGGCACGCTGCTCGGCTCGGATTGGTACGTCTTTGCGGGCCGCGATTGGCGCATCGTCTCGAATACGCGCGCACGCATTCTCGATGCATTCGCATGGGTCGCGGCCGGCGCGGCGATCATCGCAGCGATCGCGGGATGGTTCCTCGGATCCAAGTTCATGCAGCGGGTCGACGACATTGCCAGGACCTGCGAGAGCATCATCGGAGGAAATCTGTCGGGGCGAATCGCGCTTCGCGGCCGTGCCGACGAATGGGACCGTCTTGCCCGCGCGATCAACGACATGCTGAACCGCATTGCGAATCTGCTGGAAAATCTGCAGCAGGTCTCCAGCGATGTGGCGCACGACCTGAGGTCGCCCTTGACGCGCCTGCGCAATCGTTTGGAGGCCGCGCATAGCGGCTCGACCACTGCGGCGGATTATGCCGGTGCGGTGTCGCGCGCGCTCGAGGATACGGATCAATTGCTGGCGATGTTCGCCGCGCTGCTGCGGATCTCCCAGATCGAAGCGGGCACACGGGTGGGCGCCTTCGCGGACGTGTCGCTGTCCGATGTGGTGCAGAGGCTGTTCGAGATGTACCGCCCCGTGGCGGAGGATTATCAGCACGATCTCGAAAGCGACATTCGGCGGGACATTCATGTCCGAGGGGATGCGGAGCTGCTGATGCAGATGTTCAGCAATCTAATCGAAAATGCCATCCGCCATACGCCGAGCCGCTCGACGATTCGCATCGGGGTCGACCACATCGGGGGTCAAGCCGTGGTGTCGGTCCGCGACAACGGGGAGGGAATCCCGCGAGAGGAGTACGACAAGGTGACTCGGCGGTTCTACCGGCTCTCTACCAGCCGATCGACCCCCGGGCACGGCATGGGGCTCGCCTTGGTCGCGGCAATCGCCGACCTCCATCAGGCGATTCTCGTCTTCGGCGACGCCGCCCCGGGGCTCGCGGTCAGCGTTAAATTTCCGCGCGGCTGATCATCGATTCCCGGCGGGCGGGGCACCGACGTTGTCCGATGGCTGCTCGACCAGCATTCGCACCGAGCCGGGGCGAATGCCGTAGCGTTTGTGAGGATCCGTGGCGGCCGGATTCTTCTCGAACCGCTCCCCCGCCACCAGGAAAACCGTTCCCGTATCCGGATCGATGGTCATGGTGCGGGCGGTGATCTGGGTGGACACATCCGGCATCGGCACATATCGATCCGGACTCGTCTCTCGAATCACCGACAGCGTTCCCGCTCCATTCGAGCTCAGCACCCAGCGGCGCTTGGGATCGAAGCCGAGCGCATCGCTCCCGCTGCCGATCGGCAGCTGAGCGACCACGTGCCCGTCGTGCGTATCGAGCACCATTAGCCGCTGATTGACGCAGCCGGAAAAAAGCCGTCCGGCGCTCGCATCGAGCGCGATTCCGTGCGGGCGCTCGCAGCCGGGGAGCGGCCAGGTGGCGTCCACCTTGAGTGAGCGCGTATCGATTCGCTGCACCTCGCCCCGATCCACGATATTCACGTACAGCTTTCCGGCGCCGTCCGCGGCCGCGAACTCCGGCTTGCCGCCGAGCTCGATGCGTGCGGCGACCGTGTCCGAGCGCGTGTCGACCGCCGTTACCAATTTGGGATCGCCATGCATCACGAATACGCGCTCAGTGTAGGGATCGTAGACCACGCCGTCCGTGTCTTCGTCCGCGGGAATCTGCTTGAGAACATGTAATGATTCGGGATCGAATACGACGATGACATGAGCCTCGGAACTCCCGGCATAGCCTTTGTGCAGGTCCGCCGCGATGGCGATCCCGTTCGCTCCCGCGACCGGGATCTGGCCGGCGATGGTCGATCGGTCGGCATCCACGACCGTCACGGTCGCTTGATGTGCGGCGAATACCCGGTGCGATGACGCATCCCAGGTCAGGTAGTCCCACCGGTCGGGTGCCCCGAGCGGGATGCTTTGAGCCGTCCGATAGAGGGGCGCGGCGGTTGCAGCCGCATCAGGAGGGGTGTCCGCGGCGAGGGCGCAAGATGCCTTCAGCAGGACGAGTCCGATGACAGCGACGGTTGACTTGTTGATCATGACTGAATGAGGGCAGTTGCGAAAACACCGACAGTGCCTGTATCCGAGGCAGTCGACCTGTACGAATTTTTAACGTGACGGAAAGGTTTCATATGGCCATGAGTATCGCACCTGCGCTGATGAGAACGGCGCCGATACCCACCTTGAGAGTGAGCGGCTCGCGCAGGAACAGTGTCGCCAGCAGCACGACGAAGACCACGCTCAGCTTGTCGATGGGCGCGACCCGCGAGGCGGGCCCGGCCTGCAGCGCCTTGAAGTAACAGAGCCACGACAGCCCCGTCGCGACCCCCGACAGGGTCAACATCCGCAGTGACCTCGGCGAGAGCGTCTCCCAAGCCCAGCTGCCGCGGATGGTCACGGCGAACGCGCAGAGGGCGAGGATCACGACCGTGCGCACGAAGGTGGCGAGATTGGAGTCGACATCCATCACGCCAATCTTGGCCAAAATCGCGGTCAGCGCCGCGAACAGCGCGGAGCCGAGCGCATAGATTCTCCAGTCGATCATGAGTGCTCTTCCTCCCAGGCTCGTTGGTGGCTGAAGCCCTATGATGCCCGGATTCCGGATCGGAAGGACATGCTGCTCGGGACCCCGCCGGAGCGGGTCATCGGGTTTCGCAATACCTTCCGAATGTGTGGCGGAGCCTTCCGAATGTGTGCGGCGATGTGTTCCGTACGGGCGCAGCCATTAGGCTGTAGAATCGGCCTTTAACCTCCACGAGTAGCGAGTATGCCGACGACCTTCACGCTCAATGGAAAGAACGCGACGCTCGATGCGGATCCGGATATGCCGCTCCTTTGGGCGGTGCGAGAAGTGGCGGGGCTGCCCGGCACGAAATTCGGCTGCGGCATCGCCATGTGCGGGGCATGCACCGTGCATCTCGACGGCCAAGCGATTCGCTCCTGCGTGACGCCGCTCGCTTCGGTGGCCAATCGGCATGTCACGACCATCGAGGGATTGCAAAGTCCGCCGGCCAAGGCGGTGCAAGCGGCCTGGATCAAACTGCAGGTGCCGCAGTGCGGCTATTGCCAGTCAGGCCAGATCATGTCGGCCACGGCGCTGCTGGCGAAGAATCCTGCGCCCACGGATGCCGACATCGACGCTGCGATGAGCGGCAACATTTGCCGTTGCGCGACGTATTCCCGAATCCGCGCCGCGATCCACGAAGCGGCTCAATCCCTGAAGGCATGACCATGGCTACTCGACCTTCGCACATTCGCCAGGATCGGCGCGCATTTCTCAAGAACGCGGGCGCCGCATCGGTGGCGCTCAGCATCGGATTCGAATGGACGCTGTCGCCGCGCCGCGCCCTCGCGGCCAGCGCCGCGCCGGCATCCGACAGTGCTCTCGTTCCCAACGCGTTCCTGCGGATCGGCACCGACGGCAGCGTGACCGTGATCGCCAAACACGTGGAATTGGGGCAAGGCGCCTATACGGGTATCGCGACCATCGTCGCCGAGGAACTCGATGCCGATTGGGAGCATATCCGGGTAGAGAGTGCGCCGGCCGATGCCAAGCGCTACGCCAACCTCGCGTTCGGCACGATGCAAGGCACCGGCGGCAGCTCCGCCATGGCAAACTCCTGGATGCAGCTTCGCGAGGCCGGCGCCAAGGCGCGCGCCGTGCTGGTGGCCGCGGCGGCCAAGGAGTGGCATGTTCCAGCGTCGGACCTCGTCGTGGACAAAGGGGTGGTTTTGCACCCGAACACCCATCGGCGCGCGACGTTCGGGTCTCTCGTCCCGGCGGCCCGCTCCTTGCCGATTCCCGACAAAGTAGTCCTCAAGGACCCCCGCGATTTCAAGCTCATCGGGCAAAAAGTGCCGAGGGTCGACGTGCCGGCCAAGTGCGACGGCACCGCACAGTTCACCTTGGACACCACATTCACCGGCATGCTGGTCGCCTTGCTGCGGCGTCCTCCGCGCTTCGGCGCGACCGTGCAAAGCTTCGACGGCACGGCCGCCGCCGCCGTGCCCGGCGTGGTCAAAATCGTGCAGGTACCGCGTGGCATCGCCGTGATCGCCAACAGCTTCTGGGCCGCCAAGCGCGGGCGGGACGCGCTGGTGGTCAGCTGGGATGAGACTCACGCCGAGAAGAGAGGCTCCGCCGAACTGATGGAGCAATATCGGGGCCTCGCCGATCAGCCGGCGCGCTCGGCCCGCAAGCAGGGAGACGCCGACGATGCGCTTCGGCGTGCCGCGCACAAGGTTTCCGCGAGTTACGAGTTTCCGTATCTGGCACATGCCCCGATGGAACCGCTCGATGCGGTGGTCAAGCTGTCGGCCGATAGCTGCGAGATCTGGGCGGGGGACCAGTTTCAGACGGTCGATCAAGCGAACGCCGCCCAGACTTGCGGCCTCAAGCCCGAGCAGGTGAGCATTCATACACTGTATGCGGGAGGCAGCTTCGGCCGGCGCGCCAATGCATGGTCGGACTTCATCGTGGAGGCGGTATCCATCGCCAAGGCGCACGGTGCCGATGGGACGCCGATCAAGCTCCAGTGGACGCGCGAGGACGACATCGGCGGCGGTCTCTACCGGCCGATGTTCTTCCACAAGCTCGAGGCCGGATTGAGCGAGCAAGGCGAACTCATCGGCTGGAAGCACGTCATCGTCGGCCAGTCCATCATGGCCGGCACTCCGTTCGCCGCGATGATGAAGGACGGCATCGATCCCACCTCCGTCGAGGGCGCCGCAAGTCTCGCCTACAAAATTCCCAACATTGCCGTGAATCTGTCAACCACCCAGGTGGGAATACCGGTCTTGTGGTGGCGGGTGGTCGGCTCCTCGCATACCACCTTTGCGGTCGAGAGTTTCATCGACGAGGTCGCGCACGCGGCGGGGCAGGATCCATTCGAGTTCCGCCGCAAGCTCCTCGGCGACGAGGAGCCGCGCATGAAGCGTGTATTGGAACTCGCGGCGGAGAAAGCCGGCTGGAGCGGCGCTCCTTTGCCCAAAGGGAAAGGCCGGGGAATCGCCGTAGCCGAAGCCTTCAAGACCTATGTCGCCCAAGTCGCCGAAGTGAGCGTCGACGACAACGGCCAGGTGAAAGTCGATCGCGTCGTGTGCGCCGTCGATTGCGGTACACCCATCAATCCGGACATCATCGCGGCGCAAATGGAGGGCGGCGTGGGATTCGGGCTGAGCGCAGCGTTGTATGGCGCCATTACACTCAAAGACGGTCACGTGGAACAGTCCAACTTCAACAGCTACCGGGTGCTTCGAATGAACGAAATGCCCAAGGTCGAAGTGCACATCGTGCCGTCCACCGAGGCGCCGACGGGAGTCGGGGAGCCGGGCGTCGCTCCGATCGGACCGGCGGTCGCGAACGCGGTATTCGCGGCCACCGGCAAGCGGGTGCACCAGTTCCCTTTCGTGAAGGGTTCCGCCTGACCGGCCTACTTGCGCCGAAACAGCCGCAATAATCCGATCGCGCCTCCGGGAAGCGCAAATAGCGGAGTGATGGGGACGGGAATGGCGGTAAGAAGACCCACGGCCAAGGCCTTGATGAGGGCCGAATCGTGGTCGTCGCCGTACCACGCTCGTTGCGCCTTGTACGCGATGAAGGTGAGCACGACCGCCGCACCGAGCTCCACTTCATAGAGCAACCCCGCGCTCACGATGGTCGCGCTGTTCGCCATGAGGTCGATCATCACGGTGAGCAGCGCCACCCTCGGGTCGAGGCCGAAAGTCGCCATGAAACCGCGAGCGGCGACCGGATGGCCGGTTGCGGTTCCCGACTGAGGCGTCGTCCGTTCAAGTCCGCGTCTTGGGAAGATCGCCACGCGTCTCTCCTGGTATCGCCCCTCGGGCACCCATCATACAATAACCCGTATGACCGCCCATCTCACACGCCGCGAGTTCTTGACGCTCGCCGCCGGCGCGGCGGCCGCGGAGCTGCCAGGCCACGCCCAGGTCGCGGATGCCTTCGCGCCAAGTTCTGCAGCGGACTCAACGGTGGGGCTGCCGCGCGCGGATCAGGCGCCGTTCGATACCGTGGTGGTTCTGATGATGGAGAACCGCTCGTTCGATCATGTTCTGGGCTGGCTGCCCGGGGCCAACGGCCGGCAACATGGTCTACGCTTTGCGGACGCTCGAGGAACGCTCCACGAGACGTATCCTCTCGCGCCGGAATGGCAGGGTTGCACCCTGAGCGACCCGGATCACACCTGGCAGGGGTCGGCGACGCAATTCGCCGAAGGCCGCTGCGATGGTTTTCTAAAAACCGCTCCGCTGGGTGACCGCTTCCCGATCGGCTACTACCGCAAGGAGGATCTGCCGATCCTGAGTGCGCTCGCCGCCGGGTACACGACGTTCGATAATTATTTCTGCTCCATGCAAGGTCCGACCTGGGAAAACCGGCTGTATCAATTGAGCGGCACCACGCAGGTGGACATGCCCGACGGCTTCCCCAAGACCGACGCCGAGCGTCCCTGCGTGATCTCGACCACGATTTTCGACCGGGCCAGGGATGCCGGTCTCAAAGCCGCTTATTACTACCATGGCGAACCGATGACCGGCTTGTTCAAGAGCAAGCGCTACGACGCTATCTCGCGTCGGATCGAGCGATTCTGGGAGGATGCGCGGGCGGGCACCCTCCCCAACGTGGTGTTCGTGGACCCCGATTACACGGATGCGGCCGAGGATAACGGTACGTCCAACGACTATCACCCCAAAGGCAGCGTGCTGGTCGCCGAGCAATTCGTCGCCAAAGTGCACGATGCGCTGAAAAGCAGCCCGCAATGGCATCGCATGGTGTTCGTGCTCAACTTCGACGAGCACGGTGGTTTTTTCGACCACGTTGCGCCGCCGCGATGCGAGGATGATACGGTCCAGCCGGGAAGCGGTCCGTTTCCGGACCTGAAGCGCCTCGGCTTTCGCGTTCCGGCGATCGCGATGGGCCCTTTCGCCCCGCGTAAGGTCGAGAAGGCAGGACCCTACGAGCATTGTTCCGTGCTCCGAATGATCGAATGGCGTTGGGGACTCGAGCCGATGAGACTGCGCGATCGCACGGCGAGGAATCTGGCGGCGGCCCTGGATTTCAACCGTCGGCGCGAGGCGGTGGCGCTGCCGGCGTTCACGGCGCCCGAAGCCAAGGTGTGCTGAGCTCTCGGGCGACGCAGCGGGCGCTTCAATCCGTGTGGAAGGTCGCGAACTCTTCGAGTGGGGCGCGTTCGGTACGCAGCCGGTTGATGGGCGCCGATTCGTCGCGATAGCCGATGGCAAGACCGCAAAACAGCATCTGCTCCGCAGGCAAGCCCAGGTATGCCGTCACGGTGCGATGCCACGATGCCCAGGACTCCTGCGGACAGGTGTGCAGGCCGCGCTCTCTCGCCAATAGCATGATGTTCTGCATGAACATGCCGACGTCCGCCCACTGATCCGCGCCCATGATGCGATCGATGACGAAAAACATCGCCGCCGGTGCGCCGAAGAACTCGTAGTTACGGGCGAATTGCGCGAGCCGCCGCGGCTTGTCCTCGCGTGCAATCGGGATCGTCGCATAGAGGTCCTCGCCGCATTTGAATCGCCGCGAGCGGTAGGGCTCCTTGAGGTTGGGCGGATAGATGTCGTATTCGGTGCCTTCCCCTTGCGGCTCGGCGGGAAGTTTCGAGCGGATCAGCGCCACGAACTCGCGCAGGCGCCGATCTGCCAGCACATGGACGTGCCAGGGCTGTAAATTGCCGCCGGACGGCGCGTGTTTGGCCGCTTCCAGGATCTCCCGGAGGGTATCCGGCGGCACCGGCTGGTCCAGAAAGGCACGGCAACTCATGCGGCTCAAGATTGCGTCGGTGACATTCATGTTGAAATAGTATCCTAGGGCCAAATGAACCGGATGCTCATCATCCTCGGATCGCTGGCGATACTCGCCGGATTGCTCTGGCCCTGGCTCGGAAGAATACCCTGGCTGCGGTTGCCGGGAGATATCGTGGTGGACAGGCCGGGTTTCAAATTCTTTTTTCCCATCACGACCACGTTGCTGGCCAGCGCAGTGCTGTCGATCATCGCGTGGCTCATGCGCAGATAGAGTTTATCGATCGTGGAGGACCCATCATGAAACGAATTCGTGTCCATGCCTTTGGCGGCCCCGAAGTGCTCGTGCTCGAAGATGCCGAGAACCCTCGACCCGGGCCCCAGGAAGTTTTGATCCGGGTCAAAGCGGCCGGGGTCAATCCTTATGAGACCTACGGCCGCGCGGGTGCCTACGGCGCGCGCAATCCGACGCTTCCGTACACCCCCGGCTCGGATGCCGCCGGGACGGTGGAGGCCCTGGGCGAGGGCGTTCGCGATCTGGCTGTCGGCGACCGCGTCTTCGCCATGGGCACGCTCACCGGCTCCTACGCGGAGCTCGCTCTGTGCGAGCGACTCCGTGTGCAAAAACTACCGAACCACGTCAACTTCGCGCAGGGCGCCGCACTGTTCGTTCCGTATGCGACCGCCTATCGTGCGCTCTTCCAGCTCGCACGGATCGCGCCGGCAGAAACCCTTCTGGTGCACGGCGCCAGCGGCGGTGTCGGGCTCGCGGCGCTGCAGTTCGCGCGCGCGGCGGGCCTGACGGTCATCGGCACCGCAGGCACGGACAAAGGACTCGAACTGATCGCCCAGCAGGGCGCGCATTACGCCGTGAATCATCACGGGCCGGACTATCAGGCGAAGATCGTCGAACTCACCCAGGGTCGCGGCGCCGATGCGATCCTCGAGGTGCTGGCGAACGTCAATCTCGGTCACGACTTGCGAATGCTGGCGAGCGGCGGCCGGGTCGTGGTGGTCGGCAGCCGGGGCGATGCGACCATCACGCCCCGCGATCTCATGTCGCGCGACGCCTCGATCATGGCGATGACGCTCTGGAACGTGCCGGTGGAGGGCCTTCGGAGGATCGGCTACGCCATCCGTGCCGGTCTGGAGAAGTCCTTTCTCAATCCGGTGGTCGGCTTGGAGTTGCCGCTGGCAGCCGCCGCCGAAGCACATCGGCGGATCGCCTCGCCGGGTGCGCTCGGCAAGATCGTACTGATCCCGTAAGCGCGGTCGAGACCGCCGGGTCAATGCACCGGCACCCCCGCGAGCAACTGCTCCAACTCCTCCGCGGTCAAGGTTCCGGCGTGCGGCCGTCCGTTCGCGAGGATTAGCGTCGGCGTGCCGTCGATGTGAAGCTTGTCGCCCAGCGCGATATTGCGGTCGAGGGGGTTGTCGCACTTCGCCGCAGCCGGGTCGATGCCCTTGAGCATCTTGTCGGTCCAAGCTTTCACGCGGTCCTTCGAACACCAGATGCCGAGGGCATGTTGATACGCGTGCGGATGGAGCGAGGTCAGCGGATAGAGGAACACATGGAAGGTCACGTTGTTGACCTTGGGGAGCTGTTCCTCGAGTTTGCGGCAGTAGGGACAATCCGGATCCTCGAACAGATAGACCTCGCGCTTGCCGTTGCCGTGAACCACGTTGAACGCGTCCGCAAGCGGCAGCTGCCTGACATCGATGCGCGTGACTTCCTCGAGGCGTTCGTCGGTCAAGTCGCGGTGTCCCTCCACGTCGAACAAGTGGCCGTTGAAGATGTGCTGGCCGGCCGTGTCGCTGTAGACGATGCGGTTTCCGTCCAACAGAACCTCGAGGATTCCCTCGACGCCGCTCGGCCGGATGCCGTCGATGGCGTATTCGGGAAATTGCTTGTGCAGCTTGGCGGCGAGCGCGGCGTACTGGGCCGGGATGGCGCCGGCCGGTGCGCCGGATGACGCCGCCGGCGAGGGTGCGGTGCCCGCCGAATCCGCAGCGGAGGCGGCGCCGCTACGCTGCGCCGCCAGGCCGAACGCCGCGACCGCCATCACGGCAACGGTGGCGGCAAGTTTTCGCATGCCGCGCGGGCGGCCGGCAAACAGGAGAAAGGCGGATCGATCGGTCATTCGATAACCCTAGTGTCGGTGGTTTTACTCGAGGAGGCACCTTCTAGCATGTTTCGGGTCCTCCCGTGAGGTGCGAGGGCCTCGAATGCCCGACGCCGTCGATACCTGTGGGGCCGTTTGGGCTTACTATTCCGTAGTCTGACGACTTGTCACCGGGAGGGCCACATCGTGAGTCTATTCGGGAAAGGCGATCTAAACCGCCAATTCATCGCGCGGCCGGACGAGGCAAAGGGAGACATCCTTTACAAGTGGCCGGATCTTACCATCCGCAAGCTCACCCAGGTCACCGTACAACCGGACGAGACGGCGCTCTTCATCAAGGAAGGCAAGGTCGCAGGCACCCTGCCGCAGGGACGGTCAACCCTCGACGGCGCGTTGATTCCGTTCCTCGGCGACATCGTCGACTGGGCGAGCGGCGGCAACATGTATCGGGCCGAGCTTTATTTCGTCGGCACGCGCGAGTTCGTCGATCTTCCGTTCGGTGGACCGATCGACAATATCGAGGATCCGGAGACCGGCCTGGCGGTCGGCCTCCGGGTGTTCGGTGAATACGCCCTCTCGGTGGTCGATCCCGCCACCTTGATCCTCTCCTTGGTAGGCACGCGACAGGTATCCAACGAGCTCGTGACCGACTGGACGCGCGAGCAGATCCTCAAGGCATTGCGCACGGGGGTCGTGCGCAAGTTGACGGCGGAGAAATGGCCGGTGCTCGGACTCGCGGGGCGCACGGCGGAGATCGAGTCCGCGCTTCTCACCGACGTGCAGGCGGCATTGACTCCTTACGGCGTCAGGATTACGCGCCTCGGAAACGTTACGATCAGCCTCTCACCCGAGGACGAGAAGACCCTCAAGGGATTGCGCAAAGACAGCGCCTACACACGGCTCGCGGGCGGCTTTCGAGAATACGGCGTCGGTGCCGCGTTGAAAGGAATCGGCGAGGGGGCGGCAGCGGGGGGCGGCAACGGAACGGCCGCGCTCGGAGTCGGCATGGGTCTCGGCGGGATCGTGGCCGGCGTGGGCATGGTTCCTCCCGGCGCACAGCCGGGATTCGGCGCCCCTCAGCCTGCACCTGGCGGCGGGGCACCCTCCGGTGCCGCCGGCGGCGCGGTCATTTGCCCGAACTGCCACGCGCCCAATCCGTCCGGTGCGAAGTTCTGCTCGAGCTGCGGGACCGGCATCTCCCCGCCCAAGGCGCTGCACTGTACCCAGTGCGGAACGGTCGCGGGGCCCGGGGCGAAGTTTTGCGGCAACTGCGGAGCCGCGCTCGCGCCATGAGGCGGAGTGCGCGCGCCGCCACGCTCGGGGCGGCCGGCGCCACACTGAGCGCCGCCGGCGCCGCGTTCGGGCGCGCCGGCGGCGGCGGCCACGCAGGCTCGTCCGGACACTCTTCGAGCGGCGCACACTCCTCGAGTCATTCCGGTTCGGGGGGCTCGGTCGACGGTCTCGTCGGACTTCTCGTGGTTGCTCTCATCGTGTACTTCTTCATCCGACGCTCTTCGCGCGGCTCACCCGTGGGCTCGATGGCGCCGACGCAACCGATGCAATCGGCCGCCATCCCGGCAGCGCTGGCTGTGCTCGGGACCGCGCTCGGGGGGCCGGTCGCGCGGCGCGGCAGCGGGACGTCGCTCGATGATGCAGCTGCGCTGGGGGTTCGCGCGGCCGCCGACGAGATCCGTGCCCGCGATCCGGGCTTCGAGCTCGAAGTCTTCTTGCAGCGCGCCGAGATGATCTTCTTTTTGGTGAAGCGCGGCATCCAGCAGAACGACGCAGCGGCCGTCAGGCCTTATGTCGGCGACCGTGTATTCGCCGCCGTCGCGGGCGGCATCGCGCAGGCCAAGAGCAGCCACCAGCACGCGCTTCTCGAGAGCCTGAATGTGCGCGCCGTGCATGTGGACAGCGCAACGTGCGACGAATCGGGTCAGCGCATCGTCATCCACTTCGATCTCGTCTATCGCGCACAGATGCGGAACGACTCGAACCAAGTGATCGCGGATGAGGGCAGCGATCAGCGTCACGGGGAGCGCTGGACTTTCGCGCGAAGCGCGACGGCGCGCACGGCCGACAATGGCGGCGTGGCGGCCTCGCGCTGCCCGGCGTGCGGAGCGGAGCTGCGCTTGAATCTCGACGGAACCTGCGCGCACTGCCGCGCGAGCGTCACGAACGGCTCGGTGGACTGGGTGGTCGTGGACGTGCAGGGGGCGCCCTTCATCGGGTATGCCGCCGGATCGTCTTTCGCGGTCGCCGCGGCCACCGTCGAGGAGGGTGCCGCGAATTTGCGGGGGACGGATCCGAGCTTCTCGATCGATGCCTTTCAGACGCGGGCGAAGACGGCATTCCTGGTGTTGCAGGACGCGTGGTGCAAGCAGAACCTCGACGCGGGTCGAGCCTTTTTGAGCCCGGGAGCCTACTTCACCTGGCGCGCCCAATTGGAGGCCTTGGCCGCCGACGGGCGCCGCAACGTGATGGAGAACGTCTCCGTAGAGCGCATTGACCCCGTGCAGATCGTGCATGGGCGGGTGTTCGACGATCTCACCGTGCGCGTCACCGCATCCGCCGCGGATTTCGAAGTGGACAAGGACAATCGGATCGTGTTCGGCGACCGCACTGTGCGATCGTTCACGGAGGACTGGACTTTTCAGCGCTCGGTCGGCGTTGCGACCACGAACAAGCCCGGCACCTTGGAGAACACCTGCCCGAGCTGCGGAGCGCCGATCGCGCTCAACCAGATCGGCGAGTGCCGCTATTGCCGTGCGGCGGTCACGAGCGGCAAGTTCGACTGGGTGGTCTCACGCATCGAACAGGATGAGGCGGGCGGCCAGGAAGGCGACGGTCCGGGCGGATTCGGGCGCGATGTCGCGCTGCAGGTCGGCGGCGCCATCGTCGGGGGCCTGTTGGCCAGCCTTTTGTCGGATCGAGGCTCGGATCACTCGGGCGATTGGAGCTGAGTCCGGCGGCGCCGGCGTGGCCGCCTAGTGGGGATTGCGCGACCCGGTCGCGCCGCGGATCGGCGGCGACGGCCGAGCGTGGTTATCGCGGCGTGCGAACTGCTCGCGCCGCGCACGCTCGCGCGCAAGGATGATTTGCTGGCCCGGATAGACATCGCCGGCTGCGCCCGCGTCGTCCTGATCGTTCGGGTAGGACGGTGGGTATGCGGCGCCGCCATATCCTGGCGGATACCTTCCGTAGGCGCCCTGCGCCGGCGCAACGGGTGCATCCATGACATTCAGATCGCTGAGTTGCCGGACCGAGGCACCGTCTCCGCAGCGCTTGTCGGAGAACACTTTTTGGCCGTTCACGATGCATTGCCAGACTTCGCCGCTCGGCAGCTCGGATGTGCTGCCGCCGGTCGAGGCGGAAGGTTCGGGCGGTGGCGGTGCCACCGCGGCCGCGGGGGCAGCGGCGGGCGCGGAGGTAGGAGCGGGCGCGGAGGTAGGAGCAGGTGACGCCGGCACGCTCACCGGGAGACTGGACGCGGTGCTGGGTGCATGCGGCGTACTCGGGGCGATCGCGACGCTCGAAGCGTGACCGCCAAATTGGAACGCCGCAGCAATGGCGCCGGTGGTGATCAGCGCGGCACCCAAGATCCACGGTAACAGATCCCTGTCCATGCCTTATTTTACGGCGGTGGGAAGAATTTGGAGTGAAGAATCGTGAACCCCGAACACGGGTCACAGCACCGACAGCTTATGGTACATCGCGGCCGCCACGCGCCGCCGCGCGGCGGCCGACCCCGCGCCCGGCGATGTGGCTGATTGAATTTCCCATCGATCAGTCCCTAGAATCCGTCGATCGGGCTATGTTGACCGTACGGTACGGTCATTTTTTTGGTGCTACGACGGCGCCACGCCGTAGCGTCAAGGGTGAACCGTACAGATGGTCAGAACAGCAGGTAAGGCAAACCGTCGCGTCGTTCGTGCCGCGCATGGATCCCGATGACGATTTCGTGAGCGGCTGCCGTTGAGCTTACAGGTCCTGGCGGTGGTGTTGTTCGGTGCGCTGCTGCACGCCAGTTGGAACATGCTCGTCAAGGCACGGCCCGACAAGCACGTCGCGGCGGCCGTCCTCTACGCGAGCTCCGGGTTTCTCGCGGCGGCGGCGCTGCCGTTCCTGCCCACCCCCAACGCCGCCAGCTGGCCGTACATGGCGGTATCCACCGTCCTCGAACTCCTCTACGGAGTCGTATTGGCCACGGCGTATCGGGTCGGCGACTTGAGTCACGCATACCCCTTGATGCGCGGGACCGCGCCGCTTCTGGTCGCCGCGGCGAGCGGTGCCTTGCTCGGCGAGCGGCTCTCCGGCCGCGTGTGGCTGGGGATCGCACTCTTGTCGTGCGCCCTGATTTCCTTGGTGTTCGAGGGCCGCTCGAGAAGGCAAGCGTCTTCCGCCACGGGGCTCGCATTGCTGAACGCCTTTCTGATCGCGGGATACACCATGGTCGATGGGGTCGGGGCGCGGTTGTCCGGGAACTCAGTCTCCTATGGTCTCTGGCTGTTCACGCTGATCGGCGTCCCCTGGTTCCTCTGGGCAGCCGTGGGTCAGCGGCACGATGGATGGGCGAAGCTCCGCTCGGGCATAGCGATCGGCATCGTGTGCGGCGCGTGCTCCCTGGCATCGTACCTCGTCGCCCTCTGGGCGATGACTCGGGCGCCCATCGCCACGGTGGCGGCAGTTCGGGAGACATCGATCGTTTTCGGCACGGTGCTGGGCGCGGTCGTGCTCCGCGAGCACGTGACCTGGATGCGGGCCTCGGCCGCGTGCGTGATCGCGGCGGCGGTGTGGATCATCCGCAGCCACTGACTGCGGATGATCCGCGTCCTACCGGACCGCTTGTCGGCCGTTAGCGGCGTTTCGCACGCCGCTGGCAGGCGAATGCCAGCACCACGCCGATGAAGGGCAGCACAACGACGACGTGCAGCCGGTGCACGATCAGCGTCCCGGCGAGAAGCGCGCCGAACAAGTACGAAAGCACCACGGAGCTTTGAAGCTTCACGTCCTTGAATGCGCCCGCGCCTCGCGTGCCGATCGAATCCGTGATGGTTGTCACCAGCTTGGTCAGGGTCGTGGTGAAAACGATGGTGGTCAGGCTGACTGCTTGACCGATGACCGCTTGTAGACCCATCGCCACCGCGAGCAGCGCGACCTGCAAGTGATACGACGGGACCTCTGCCGCGTGCGGAGCCCACCAGGCGTACATCGCGAAGAACAGCAGCAAGGCCATTTCGGTGACGAGCAGCAACGTGATCGCCTGAGACTGCGGGCGTCCCCTGCGTTGGAAAACGGCCAGTCCGCAGCCGAGGACGAAACCGCCGAGCGCCACCACCGAACCCACGGCCGGCTGATAGCGGCCCTGTGCAACGTAGTAGGCGAGCAGCGCGAAATTGCCCGTCATTGCGGACGCAAACACCCCGCCTAGCGTGGTGAAGCTGATGAGGTCCACCGCGCCTGCGGCGAATGCCGTCGGCAAGAGAATACAGTCGTGCGGGTTGATGCTGTATTTATCGGACACGCCGGGGCCAGTTTCGCACAAATGGGCCGCCTCATGGTCATGCCATCGCGATAGTGCGGAACGGTCCGTCAGCGTCTAGAATTCACGAGCACGAGCAATAATTTCTACAATGGCGCTTGAGGGGGGAACCTTGAAGACATCGCGACGAGTTCGATGCGGCGCTTCGCAGGCTTGGGCAGTGGGGCTGGTGTTGTGCTTCGGTGCGCGGCTCGATGCGCGGGCGGATCCGCCGGCTGCAGAGGGCGCCTCGGCCGGCAGCGCGTCGGCGAACGCGGAGAGCGACGAGCCGAAGAGCCTTCCGCAAGACGGCCTGTTTTCCTCGATCAAGCAAAACCTCAGAGAAGGCGACCAGGAAATCATTCGCGGGCATTTCGAGTTGGGCTCGCCCCCCAACGTCCATCGATATTATTGTTTGATGGATCCGAAGACTCGCCGGCGCGAGCCCAATGGCGTGGTCGGCGATCCCATCCCGCGGCCCGACGGCATGACGGGGATCAAGACCAGCGCGGTTTCCCTTTATCGTTGCGACAAAGCCGAGCAGCAAGGAATGCTGATCACGTCCGGATACATGGTGCCCGCGCGCTCCGGGGGATCGGCGGCAGCCGTGCCCGCGGCCTCCGAGCAGCCGGCAGCCGCCGCGGCGCAGACGCCCTCGGCGCCGGCACCATCCGCTCCGGTGGTTGCGCAAAGTCCGCCGGCGGTCCAGCCGGCGGCGGCGGCACCCGCCGCAATCAGCCGCTTCTCCTCTGGCATGATCGATATTTCGGGCGTCAAGCTCGGGATGTCGCCCGACGAGGTGAGAGCGGTACTCAAATCCAAGAATCTGCACGACCACAACGAGTGGAGCGAGAACCTGAGCTATCGCGAGGCCGCGACGGGCAGGACGCAACCGGTTGCGAACGGACGCTTCGTCAGCGTCATCGCCGCCTCGAACGCGGCCGCGGCGGCCGCCGAGGGGAATTACGAAACCAAGGGCGAATCGTTCGAGGTCATGTTCACGCCGGTGCCGGGGCACGAGCGCGCGATGGCCATCGTACACACCGTCGGCTACTCCCCGGCCGACGCCATCCATGAGACGGCGCTCGAGACGGGACTCATGGAGAAGTACGGCGGCCTGGCCACCGCCGGCGGCCTGCCTGCCTCGGCGACTTGGTGGTACCAATCGGGCGGCACCGTGACCGTCGGCGACAGTTGCGGCCGTCGCGGCGTGCTCGGCGGACTCGGATCTTTGCGGGTCGCGAGCGAACGCGAGAACATTTCGCTGAAGCAATCGGCGGATGACCTCCAATTCGAGGTTCAGCATTGCGGGATTGCGATTGTCACCGAGGATCACTACACGCCTAACGGCGGCGCGCTGCGCGACGAGCGCATGGTCACCCGCTATACGGTCACGGCTTATAGCCCGGCGCTCGCGTTCGACGGGGCCGCCCGAGCCGCGGAGATTTTGCGCGCGGCCGGACACGACCGGGGCACCGCGGTGAGCGCGCCCAGCCGGGACGCACGCGCTCCGGATCTTTGACAGTCGCGGCGCGCCGATGACCGATTGCCTCGAGGTGCCAAACCGGCAGGCCGGCTCATTGTAAATTCTACACGTGCAGCAGGTATGCGCAGTAGGCATGCGCCGTCACGATCACCTCGTCGGGGCTGGTAGGAGGACTTCGAAAGGGGCCTTAACGTAGGCGCATGGATCACGACAACGAGACCAAGACCGTGCTCATGCTGGAGCCCGATGTGTTGATACGCCTGGTGATCGCGGAACATCTGCGCGATTGCGGCTATCGGGTCATCGAAGGAGCGGCGGCGCAAGATGTTTGGACGCTGCTGGAGAGCGGCCGGCGAATCGATATCGTGCTTGCCGATGTGAAACTCGGCGGGGAAGTCGGCGGCTTTGCGCTCGCTCGCCGCATCCGACAGACACGTTCCGACATCGATGTTATCTTGACCTCGGGAATTGCCGACACTGCGCAGGAGTCCCATGACCTGTGCGAGGAAGGGCCGATCAAAAAGCCCTACCAACCCAAGGACATCGAGGCTCGAATCCGGATGCTGGTGGAGCGTCGACGCGCATCGAATAGACGTTGAGGATAGGCGGGATGGTGGAGCCTGTCGAAACTCCAGCTAGAGATCCAACAGACGGCAGGCCGGTCGTGCTCATCGTCGAGGATGAATTTTTGTTGCGGTGGCCCGCCTCGGAGTATCTGCGCGACTCCGGCTATCGAGTCATCGAGGCCTCGACCGTGAGCGAAGCGATCGTGGTTTTCTCCAGCCACACTCATATCGATCTGGTCTTCTCCGACATCAATCTGCAAGGAGAGCTCACCGGACATGCGCTGGCTCGATGGCTATCCAAGCATTATCCCGCGGTCCCGATGCTCCTCACCTCGGGAGACCGGGGCGCAGTACAGTCCGTTTCAACCGGGCCGACTCGTTGGTTCGTTCCCAAACCGTATTTGCTGACGGACATCGAGCAACGCATCAAGGACATCCTCTCGCACCATGTGTGACCGCCGCGCCGCGCACCGTCGACCTGTTCGAGCCTGGTTATTATTCCTGATCGGTGCATGCGCGCTCGCCGGCGCAGGCTTGCGTTCCTCCCACGCGGCGGCACCCGAGCGCTTGACCCGGGACGGACTGCTCGGCGTCTGGCGACTGGTGCGCATCGAGTATTCCGGTCCCCACGGATCGACTGTCGATCCGTTCTACCAAGCGGGCTCGAGCGGACTGCTGATCTACGATGTATCCGGGTGGATGAGCGTCGATATTGCGGCTCCGGGGCGGCGCGCCTTCGAGGTTCCCGGCCAACGACTCTCGCCGGACGCCGACGGGAACCTGGCCGCGATGAAGGCGGCGGCGTTCGACGGCTATTACGCGTACGACGGCACGTGGGAGTTCGACGCGGCAACCTCCGAACTGATTCACCACGTGGTCAGATCGCTCCTTCCCGCGGAAAACGGCGTGACCTACACGCAGAAAGTGTCGCTCGAAGGAGGTCGCCTGATCTTCTCGAATCGGAGCGGCGCGAACGGCGAGGAGACCCTGCGGCGCAAGATCTGGGAACGGGTCGAGCGCCGTTGATTCAATTGCCGGCCGATCGTCCGACGGCGTTGCGGAGGCGCTGCAGGTCGGCGCGGCGGCTCGCAATGTCCGTGCGGTCCGCGGCGATGCGCATATCGCGCAGTATCTCGAGCGAGCGCATCAGTACCGATAGCGGCGGGCCGCTCGCCGTGAGGCCCTCGAGGGCCTTCGCGTCGAGTGCGGCGGCCGGGCCCTCGATGAAGCGCTTCACCAGGCCGTCGTGATGCTGGGCGGCGGATGCGCCGAACAGGTCGCAGACCTCGAGGAACGCCGCGGTATTCGCCTGAAACCAATCGGTGGCCGCGTGCTCGTCCAGCAGTTGCAACAGCTCGTCCATCAAGCTCGTGCGGGTCATGCAATCGCGCAGCCGCGCCTGATCGGCGGGAATCATGAACATCATCTTGTCGACCAGCAACTGCGCGTAATAAGGATCGTTCGCGCGGCACAGCCCGAGCAGCAGATCGATTTCGTTGATGCCGGCGAAATCGCCCGCATTGGCGCCGCGATACTCTTGGCGTCCGACGCGATAGGGCTTGTAGTAGGGCCGCACCGAGTAGAAAAAGCGGCCAATGTCGAGCCTCTCCAGCAGCCGCCCGTTGAAGCGGATCACATCGCGCAGCGCGAGCTTCGCTTCCTCGAACATCACGTCCGCCACCGGACTCGACACACCGAGATGAACGATTCGGCCGAGCGCGTCCGCCGCGCGCTGCAGCGAAAGGATGCCGCGCGTGTTCTCGTCGATGAACAGAAATTCGTCCGGCAGCGACGTGAAACTCTTGCGCACGCCGGCCCGAGCCCGGTTGAGGGTCGCCAAGTGCGCCGTGGAAAATCTCGGCGCCATGCCCAAGGAGGCCCCGAGATGCATCGCCAGCGAGGAGGCCTCGGGAAACGGCGAGCGTTCCTCCCGGACCGGATTGGTGAGCTCATGCCGGCGCAGCGCCGCGAGATACATGCCGACGCTGCCGAGCACGCCGAACGCGCTGTCGAATCCGTCCCCCGTATTGCCTTCGGCCAGCAGCGCCGAGACGAACACCTTGCCCTCGTCGCGCAGCGCCGCCTTGATGGAGTCGCCGCATCCGATGACGTTCCCGCGATCCTCCTTGGCGAAGTAGAGCTCCTCGAGCGCGGTGTTCATCTCGACGAACGAGGTCCTTATCCATTGCTCGAAGGCTTCCGCCCGGCTCATGCCCGTTGCTCCAAGAAGTCGACGATCGCCGCGCCGAGCTCCGGTTTGGCCACGGCGCTCATATGATTGCCCGGCAGCTCCAGGTAGCGTCCGTGTTCGAACGCCTCCGCGAGCGCCGCCGCCGAGCCATTGTCCCGGTCCTCGGCGCCCGCGGCGACGAGCGTCGGTATCCGGATGCGGGCGATCATTTCCGCCGGCGTATCGACCGCCGTGTCGAGCACGGCCAGCAATGCGACCGGATCTCCCCCCACCGTCTTCAGGAAAGCTTCCGCCATCCATTCGGCGCTTCCGCGCGGGAAGCTTCCCGGATTGACCAGGATGCGGCGGAAAAACTCGCCGCGGCCCCGAGAGTCGAGGATGCCTTCCAATCCCATGCCGGCGACGACGGCGCGCCGCGGAGCGGCCCCCCGAGCCAGCATGCGCACGGTGGTGCGAGCGCCCAGGGAATAGCCGCCGAGGTCAAAATCGTCGAGTCCGAGGGTCTCGACCAGCGTGAGCGCGTCATCGGTCAGCACATCGGGCGGATAGGCGGCGGGATCATGGGGCTTGGCGCTGTCCCCATGGCCGCGCAGATCCGGCATGATCACCCGAAAGCCGCTCGCGGCGATCTTTTCCGCATGCCCGTAACGTACCCAATTCACGGTCGCGGTCGAGAAAAAGCCGTGGATGAGCACGACCGGGCGGCCGGCACCGAGTTCCCGGTAGGCGAGCCGGGCGCCGTCGCGGGCCTCGAAGAAGTGCGGCGAAAGTTCGGGGATGGATCGGCTCATGAGCACGGGCGCAGCAAGTCTGGGGTTGCTGGCAGGGTAGCAGAAACCCTATCCTGAAGTCGCCGAGCGGTGAGGACCGCTCTGACCGAAGTGGCCGCAAAGCTTATAAGACGAGAGCAATATGGAAAAGCTCGATTGGAACAAGGCGTTCGAGTTCACCTGGCGCATTCTCGTATTCATCGTCGCCATCGGCATCATCGTGGTGGTCTCGAGCAACTGGAACCGATGGGAGGGCGGGGCGGGATGGCAGCGTACCGATGACGCGTATCTGCAGGCCGATCTCACGCCGATAGCCTCCAAGGTGGCGGGCTACCTGCGGGAGCTGCCGATCCAAGATTATGAGCGCGTGCACAAAGACCAGGTGCTCGCGCAACTGGTCGACGATGACTATCGTGCGGCGGTCTCGCAGGCGCAGGCGAGCATCGCCTCGACCAGCGCACAATCCCAGGCACTGAAGGCGCAGCGCGAGCTGCAACTCGCCAACGTCCAGGCGGCGCGGGCCGTGGTCGCCTCCACGAGTGCGGCGGCCGAGCAAAATGTCCGCGACGTGGCCCGCGATCGGCGTCTGCTCGAGACGGGCTCGTCCTCGATCGAGGCGTCCGAAAAGCTCGAGACCATCCGCGCGCAGCTCACCGCGCAACTCGCCCAGAATCGCGCCCAGGCGCGCGCAGCGGAGCGTGAACTCGCGGTGCTCTCCGCGCAAATCGAGCAAAGCGAGGCCGCGATCGCGGCCGCCGAGGCGGCGCTCGTCGTCGCCCAGCTCAACTTGAGCTACACGACCATTACGGCGACCCAGGATGGAGTCATCGGGGTGCGCCAGGTCAAACCGGGGCAGCTGGTCGGCGTCGGCACCCAGATCACCACGCTCACGCCGCTGCCGAACGTCTGGGTGATCGCGAACTACAAGGAGACGCAGCTCACGCACATGGCGGTGGGACAAAAGGCGGAGATTACCGTGGATACGTTCCCGGGCCACAAGCTGCGCGGTCACGTGCTGGCCTTCGCGCCCGCATCCGGCGCGGAATTCGCGCTGCTGCCGCCCGACAACGCGACCGGCAACTTCACCAAGATCGTGCAGCGCATCGCCGTGAAGATCGTCATCGACGACGCGGACGGCCTCGCGGACCGGCTGGTGCCGGGTATGTCGGTCGAGGCTCATGTGGACGCGCGCAGGGAGCGGCATCGATGAGCACCACCGCATCGGCCGCCGCATCAGCGCCGGGACCCGCATCGGCGGCGCCGACCCGCATTCCCTGGTTGGGCCTCTTGGGCGTGCTCATGGGCACGTTCATCTCGACCCTGATCGGGCGGTTATCGACGTTCGGTCTCGCCGACATCCGCGGCGGGCTGGGGGCGGGCTTCGATGAAGGCGCGTGGATCACCACCGCGCAGACGGTCGCGCAGATGTTCATCACGCTGCCCGCGATCTGGATGGGAAACGCCTACGGACCGCGGCGGGTCCTGATCGGCGCGTCCATCGCCTTCGCGGTGATCTCGTTGCTGACGCCGCTGTCGGCGACGCTGCCGATGCTGCTGGTCATGCAATTTCTCTCGGGGCTGGCCTCGGGGTTCTTCATCCCGCTGACGCTCGGGTTCGTCATACTGAATACGCCGCCCAGGTTTTGGGCCTTCGGCATCGCGGTTTATGCGTTGAACCTCGAGCTGTCTTTGAATATTTCCGCTTCGCTCGAGGGCTGGTATAGCGAGCACGCCTCCTGGCATTGGATCTTCTGGCAGAACGTTCCGCTCGCCCTCATCATGTCGCTGTGCCTGCACCGGGGCATTCCCCGCAAGCCGACCACGCCGCTGCCCTTGGACCTGTTTGGCCTGCTGACGGGACCCGCCGGACTTGCATGCATCTATGCCGCGCTCGATCAAGGCAATCGGCTCGACTGGCTCAACTCGGGCCTGGTGTGGGGACTGATGCTGGCGGGCGTGTTTCTCCTCGCCGTCTTCTTCATCCATGAACTGATCACGCCGCGACCCTTGCTCAATCTCAAAGTGGTCTTCGGGCCGCCCATGCCGAGCCAGCTGCTCCTGATAGGCTTCTTGCGCCTCACCATTCTCGCGACCTCGTACCTGATCCCGCTGTATCTCGGCTCGGTACGCGGCTTTCGGGCGCTCGAGGTGGGCCAGAGCCTGGTTTGGATCGCCGCGCCGCAGCTCATACTCTGCCCGCTGTCCGCGCTGATGCTGCGCAGGTCCGATCCGCGGCTGGTGGCCTCGATCGGCTTCGTGTTCATCAGCGTCGCCTGCCTCATGGTGGTTTACACCATCACGCCGGGCTGGGGCTCGCTGCAGTTTCTGCCGTCGCAGCTGCTTCAAGCAGTCGGCCAAAGCTTCGCGCTGTCGGGCGTGGTTTTCTTCGGCATACTGCACTTGAAACCTCAGGATGCCCTGACCTTCGGGGCAGCGCTGCAGACGGCTCGGATCATGGGCGGCGAGATCGGCACGGCGTTCATCGTCACGTTCACGCGGAAGCGCGCCCAGGCGGCATCGAACTTTCTGGGGCAGCACGTCCAGGTGGGGGACCCCCACGTACTGCAACGCCTGCGCGCCTATGGCGCCGCGACCACGCGAGTGATCGATCCGGTCGGGGCGATGCACCGTGGAGAATTGGTGCTGGGAAACGCGGTTCGCGTGGCGTCGACCCTGCAGGCGATCATCGATGGCTTCGCCGCCATCGGCGTGCTCACCGCGATTACCCTCCTCATTCTGGTATTCCGGCGTGCGGCTCCGGAGGGACCGGCCTCCGCCGTGCCGCTGTTCCCGGTGCGTGGAGCGAAGCCGCCGTGAGGCGCCCCGACCGCCGTGCCACCGTTGCCTCCGCCGCGGCGATCCTCCTCGCCGTCGCCGCGCTCGGCGGCTGCCGCGTCGGACCCAACTATCACGCACCTGCGCTGCCCGCGAAAACGGAGACGCCGCTGGTCTCCGTCGATCCGTCGATCGAGACACCCGATCCTCCCCCCGATGCGTGGTGGCGCCTCTACAATGATTCGAGGCTCGACCAGCTGGTGCAGGAGGCGCTCAGGGCCAACTTCAATCTGGCCGCGGCGGATTCGAACCTCGCCGCCGCGCGCGCCGTGCTCAACGCCGTTCACGCCAACCGCTATCCATCGACCGAGGCCTCCGCCGTCGGCATCTACGGCCGCGATCCGGTCACCGAGGAGATTCTCGAGCTGAACGGCCATCCGCCGCAGACCATCTGGCTGCTCGAGGATATTTTCCAGGCCTCCTACGAGGTGGATCTCTTCGGACGGGTGCATCGCGCGATCGAGGCAGCCAACGCCAATGCGGACGCGATCGCCGCAGCGCGCGACCGCGTGCGCGTGGTGGTGGTTGCCGAGACCTCTCGAGCCTACGCGGCGGTCTGTGCGCTCGGCGAGGAACTCACGGCCGCGCGTCATTCGCTCGAGGTGGTGAGCCACGAGGCAGAGATCACGGAACATCGCTTCGAGGCAGGAGCGGGCTCGGAGTTCGACGTCGCCAGAGCCGAGTCGCTGGCGGCGCAGGTCCGATCCGCCATCCCGCCGCTCGAGGGTCAGCGCCGGGCGGCGCTGTTCGAATTGACGGCGCTCCTCGGCCGAACGCCCGCCGAGGCGCCGACCGACGTGGAGCGCTGCCTCACCCCGCCGCACCTCGATGCGCTGATACCGGTGGGGGACGGTGCCGCGCTGATCAAGCGCCGCCCCGATGTGCGCGAGGCGGAGCGCAAGCTCGCGGCGGCGACGGCCGAGATCGGCGTCGCCACCGCAGATCTCTACCCCCGAATCCGCTTGGCCGGACTGTATGGAGGCGTCGCGTTAGAACCGGCTCAGCTCACCACGAATGCCGGGCTCGCCTGGGGCGTCGGCCCCTCGATCAGCTGGACTTTCCCGAATATGGCGGCCCCGCGCGCGCGGGTGCGCCAGGCCAAGGCCGGGCAGGCGGCGGCGCTGGCGGCCTTCGATGCGGTGGTGCTGAACGCGCTCAAGGAGACGGAACAGGCGCTTGCGCTGTACCGCGCGGCGCTCGACAATCGACAGTCGCTGGGCGATGCCCAGGCGAAGATCCATGCCGCATTCGGCATGGCCCATGACCAATTCGCAGCCGGCGCCGTGAGCAACCTAGATCTTCTTACCACCGAACAGTCTCTGGTCGCTCTCGACGCCTCGGTGGCATCCTCCGATGCCGCGCTGATTCTCGATCAGATTGCCGTGTTCAAGGCGCTGGGCGGGGGCTGGCGGCCGGAAAGCAAGCAGGCGCCGTAAGCCAGGCGAGGGCGCGGAACATGGTGGGATCTTGGCTGCATTCGCTCCTCGGGTGGATTTTCTCGAGCCGCGATAAAACCTATGCGGAATTCGGGCCGTTCGGCGGCATCCTCAAATTGCCCGGCGAGCCGGCGCCGCTGAAACTGCTTTCCATGCGCAGCCTCGAGGTCGGCGCGGTGATCGATGGAATCGAGCAGGCGGCGGCCTCCGAAGATGCCGTTCGAGGGGTCGATGCGCTGTTCGCGAGTCCCGATTGGCGCCCGCATCTGTTGGGTGCGGTGGCGCTCATTCTGGACGCGGGCCGGCGCTTCGATCCGTCGCCTCTGTGGAAGGCCATCGATGCCGGCAGCTGGGTCACGCCGCAACTGGTGACGGCGGCATACCTCATCGATCCCGCGTTTGCCGCTCGGCTGCGAGATCGAATCGATGCGAGGTGTGCGGTCGTGATTCCGCCGAATTTGTCGCCGGAGGAGCGGCACCGCGCGACCGGCCCTGCGACTCCCGAGCAACGATCCGCGAAGCTGCTGGCCTCGCTGGTGCGCATCGGGACGCTCGCCCCGGCGCTTGCGGGCTGGCTGAAGACGGCGGTCCGCAGGCCGGAGCTCGCGACCCTGCTTGCCGCCGACCCGGACAACTCGGGCAATATCGCGGAGAACTGGCTGAAGAACGTCGAGAGCCAGTTGCGCTCGCGGGGCCGCGCGCTTGCGCCGGCCGGACACCGACGTTGAGCCGGCCGCGCGCCGCGCCGGCCAATCTCGCGCACCCGGAGGGATTGGAGCGGTGCCCGCACCGGCCGCCTTGCCCGGGCTGCCCGCGTTTCGGCGAGGCGGGTATCGCCGGCGCCGCCAAGGTCGCGCTCGATGGACTCGCGCGGGCGTGCGGGCTGCCCGAGGTGCAGGTCGTCTCCGGCGTGAATTCCGGATTTCGGCTGCGGGCGCGTCTCGCCATTCGCGGCCGGCTCGGGTCGCCGAAGATCGGGCTCTTCGAGCTCGGTACTCACCGGGTGGTGCACATTCCAAACTGCCGGGTCCAGCATCCATTGATCAACCGGGTGGCAAGCGTCGTGCGGCGCGCCCTGGTCGAGGCGCGCGTGACCTGCTATTCCGACAAGGCGCGCACGGGGGTTGCGCGGTATCTACAGGTGGTGGTCGAGCGGGCCTCGCAGACCGCTCAGGTCGTGATCGTCGCTCACAGCGCAACCGCCGAGCCGTTGGCGGAGTGCTTCGCCTTGATTCGCGAGAGGCTCGGCGGCGACTTGCACAGTCTTTGGTCCAATTCGAACCTCGAACCTACAAATTCCATCTTGGGGCCCGCATTCGAGAAGCTCTGCGGACCGGAAAGCGTGGTGGAGAATTTCGGCGGCGCAACCGTCCATTATCCGCCGGGCGCCTTCGGCCAAAGCAACCTCGACATCGCGCAACGAATCATCGAGCACGTGCGTGAGCGCATTCCCGAGGGCGCTCGCGTCGCCGAGTTCTACGCGGGTGTCGGCGCCATCGGCTTGTCGACGTTGGATCGCGCGAGCGAGATGCGCTTGAACGAGGTGAGCCCGCATTCGCTGCACGGACTTGCGCTCGGGATCGAGAATCTCGCGCCGGCCGATCGCGCCAAGGTATCGGTCGTCGCGGGCACCGCGGCCACGGCGATCGAGGCCGCAGACCGAGCGCAGATCGTCATCGTCGACCCGCCGCGCAAGGGACTCGACCGGGAACTCGCGGTGTATCTTGGCGAGCATCCACCGGAGCGGCTCCTGTACATCAGCTGCGGACTTTCTTCCTTACTCGAGGACGTTGCGCGCCTCACCTCGGCGGGAACGATGCGGCTCACGGAACTCACGGCCTTCAATCTCATGCCGTTTACCGAACACGTGGAGACGGTTGCAAGGCTCGAGCGGTGTTGATCGAGGATCATCGCCGGGCGCGGCGCCGCTCCGTCATCGCGCGACCCCGCTCCGTCATCGAGCGACCCGTTATCGCGCGACGAAGGCCCGCTCGATCACGTAGTCGCCGGGCTCGCCGACGTGCGGCGAGATTCGAAAGCCGCGCGCGTCGAGCATGGCCGACAGATCGGTGAGCATCGCGGGGCTGCCGCAGATCATGATGCGGTCTTCCTCCGGATTCAGCGCAGGGAGCTTGATGTCGTCGAAAAGCTTGCCGGTCTCGATCAGCGCCGTGACCCGCCCCTGGTAGCGGAATCGCTCGCGGGTCACGGTGGGAAAGTAGATCAGCTGGTTGCGCACCTGCTCGCCGAGATACTCGTGCTCGGTCAAATCCCATTCGATGAAATCCCGGTACGCGAGCTCGCTCCGGAAGCGCACGCCGTGCACGAGGATGATCTTCTCGAAGCGTTCGTAGATCACCGGATCCTTGATCAGGCTCATGAACGGCGCGAGGCCGGTCCCCGAACTCAATAGATACAGGCGCTTGCCGGGCCGCAAATCGTCGAGCAGCAACGTGCCCGTGGGCTTCTTGCTGACGAGCACCTCGTCGCCCGGCCGGATGTGCTGGAGGCGGGAGGTGAGGGGACCCGACGCCACCTTGATGCTCAGGAACTCCAGAAAATCCTCGTGATTCGCGCTCGCGATGCTATAGGCGCGCATCACCGGCTTGCCTTCGATCATGAGTCCGAGCATGACGAAGTGACCGTTCTGGAACCTGAGGCTCGGGTCCCGGGTGGTCGTAAAGCTGAACACGGTTTCGTTCCAATGACGAACCGACAACACACGCTCGCTGCCGATCGCCGCCATCTATAGTTGACGCCGCTTCGCGACTTCCTCGGGCGTCACGGTACCTTGCTTGCCGCCGAAATGCGCCACCACGTAATTGGCGAGCGCGGATACCTCCGTGTCGGAATACGCATCGCCGAATGCCGGCATGAATACCTCGTTGTCGCCCACGTGATACTTGGTGCCCTGCAGGATGACTTCGGTTACGTTGACCGCGTCGGCATCGTTGACCCCGCGAGTGCCGCTGAGCGAGGCGTAGGGTGTCTCGCGTCCCTGGCCGTTCCACTGATGGCAGCCGGCACACGCTCCCTCGAACAGCTTGAGTCCGTCGCTCTCCGCTTTGATCTCGTCCGGGCCGGGCAGCATCGGCGTGGAACTTGCGGTCGCCGGCGGCGCGGAATCCACCGCGATCGGATGCTTGCCCTCGTGCGCGGGTATGGTCCGCAGGTAGGCGACCAATGCGGCCGAGTCCTGCGGGTTCAGGAATTGCAAGCTGTGCGCCACAGCCTCGCCCATGGGGCCCGACGCGGAGGCGTGTGCCGGGGCGTGGCCGGTGGTGAGATAATCGACGATGTCGGGGTCGGACCAGCCGCCGATCCCGTATTTGGGGTCCGACGTGATGTTGTAGGCGCGCCATCCCTGCAGCTCCTCGCCGGCGAGCTCGCGGCCATGCTCGAGTCCGAAACCGAAATTTCGCGGCGTGTGGCATTCGCCGCAATGGCCGAGCGCGGTGGCGAGATAGGCGCCGCTGTTCCATTGCTCGGGCTTGGAGGCATCGGCAGCGAAGCGCGCGCTCTTGAAGAACGCCGCATTCCAGAAGGACATGGCCCAGCGCTGATCGAAGGGAAAACTCAGGTCGTTCGGCCGATTGGGTTCGGCGATGGCGGGCAAGGTCATCAAATACGCCTTGATCGCAAGCACATCGTCGCGGCTCAGCTGCGTATACGAGGTATACGGGAAGGCAGGATACAGATGCTGTCCGTCCTTTCGGACCCCCTCGCGCACCGCACGCACGAACTCATCATCGCTGTACGCGCCGATACCGTTCTTGGGGTCCGGGGTGATGTTGCTCGAATAGATGGTGCCGAACGGCAGCTTGAAGGCGACGCCTCCCGCGAACGGCTTGCCCGAGTCCGGCACCGTGTGGCACGCGACGCAGTCCGCCGCTTTGGCGAGGTACTCGCCGCGCGCGACGAGATCCGCAGAGACGGGCGCACCGGCGATTGCCGGTGCGGTGCCGGCGGCCGAATCGGTGCGGTTCAGCGCGAACAGCGCAATGACACCGATGATCACCAATGCGACAAGGACGGTCAGGACTCGCTTCATACAACTACCCTCAGCGCCGCGCGGTTCTCGATCAATTGATGTTTGTCCACCGGCAAGGAGCGCAGCCTCACTCCGGTGGCGGCAAAGATGGCGTTGCCGAGCGCCGGCGAGGCGATGGCGGTGCCCACCTCGCCGAGTCCGCCGGGCGATTCCGAGCTGTCGACTCGGTATACCTCGACTCGCGGCACTTCGTTCATGCGGAGGTTGCGGTAATCGTGGAAGTTGCTTTGCTCGAACGCGCCGTCTTTCAAGGTGATGGCGTTGTACATCGCCGCGCTCAGGCCGAATAGCAGCCCGCCCTGGACCTGCGCTTCGACCGAACTCGGATTGATGGCGATCCCGCAGTCGAGCGCGACCACCGCGCGGCGCAACCGCACCTCGCCCTGCGGGGTCACCTCGGCCTCGAGGATGAGGCATACATGGCTGCCGAACGGGGAGCCGAGCGCGACGCCGCGTCCGACTCGCGGGGGGAGGCTCCCCGAGCCCCAACCGATCTTGCGTGCGGCCAATTCGAGTACCCCCAGCGGCCGCGAGTTCTTGGCGAGCAACGAGCGCCGGTAGTCGACCGGATCCTTTCCCGCCGCATGTGCGAGCTCGTCCATGAAACTCTCGATCACGAACAGGTTATGGGTCGGTCCGACGCCGCGCCACCAGCCGACGTTCAGTCCGGCGGGCATGTCGTGTCGCGCCCAATTCACGTCGAGGTTGGGTATGGCGTACGGCGTCTCGGCGGCGCATTCGATCACATCGTCATCCATGCCGTCCTTGCCCATGGCCCCCGGCATCCAGCGGGCGAGCACGGTGCCGGAAGTGATGTGATCGCCGTACCAGACGGGCTTGCCGTCCGATCCCAAGATCGCGGAGATGCGGTCGTAGTACATGGGGCGCACGATGTCGTGGCGGATGTCCTCCTCGCGCGTCCAGATGATCTTCACGGGATAGGGGACCTGCTTCGCGAAGCGCACCGCCTGTTCCACCGAATCCGATTCCAGGCGCCGGCCGAAGCCGCCGCCGATGTAGTGGTTGTGAACGATGATCTTGCTTTCGGGAAGTCCGGTGATCTTGGCGGCTTCGCTCACGCATCGCACGGGCACCTGGGTGCCGACCCAGATCTCGCAGCGATCCGCCGATACCTGCACCGTGGTGTTCAAGGGCTCCATCGGTGCATGCGCCAGCAGCGGGAGCTGGTACAGCGCCTCGATGACCGAGCCCTCGGCGGGCTTCGAGCCGACCGTGCGGCCCGGGATGACCGGGCCGTTGCGCGAGCGCTCGGCGAGCCCCTGCGTGAGCTTCGCGGTGGTGAGATCGGCGTTGGCCCCGCGATCCCAGACGATGTCGAGCGCCTCGAGACCGCACTTCGCGGCCCAGAAATGCTCGCCCACGACGGCGACCGCATTGTCGATCTTGATCACGTCGATGACGCCGGGCACCGCGCGCGCACGCTTGTCGTCGACGGACCTTAGCGTGCCGCCGTGAGTCGGACATGCCTTCACGGTGGCGATTTTCATGCCCGGAACCTTCACGTCGATGCCGAACTCGGTGGCGCCCACTACCTTGGCCGGCGAATCGACGCGGCGCAGCGGTTTGCCGATGAGCGCGAACTGCGCCGGATCCTTGAGCGCGACCTTGGCGGGAACCGGCTGCGCGGCGGCCGCCTTCGCGAGCGCACCGTACGCGAGCTTGCGTCCCGATTTGTCGTGAGTGACGACGCCGCGCGCCACCGAGCAGCTCCCCGGGTCCACGCCCCACCGGGCGGCGGCGGCGCTGACCAACATGCTACGGGCTACGGCGCCCGCTTCGCGCAGCACTCCCCATTGCGATCGGGTACTGGTCGAGCCCCCGGTGATCTGCCCGCCCAGCAGAGGAATGCCGTAGAGCGCCTCATTCGGCGGGGAATGCTCGACGGCGATTTGATCCATGCCGATGTCGAGCTCTTCGGCCAGCATCGCGCAGATACCGGTGTAGATCCCTTGGCCCATCTCGACGCTCGGCATCACCAGGCGCACCGGCCCCGTGGCGTCGATTCGGATGAAGGCGTTCGGCGCGAACGCCGGATTGCCGTCGGCCGCCGCCGCGGCGGCGTCGCCGTCCTGGCGCCGCGCCGAGATGAAGGCGTTGGCCTTGCCGGACCCGAGCCAGAAAAAGGCCAGCGCCAAGCCCCCGGCCGCGAGTGCCCGCCGGCGCTCGAGATCGACGGCTGAGGTCGCCGGCTCGACCGGGCCCGCCGATCGGGCGCCCACGGAGCTCATGGCGCACCCGCCGCCAGGGTCTGCAGCGCCTCGGGGGTCCCGGTCGCCGCCTGCTTGATGGCGGCGCGAATGCGCACGTAGGTGCCGCAGCGGCAAATGTTGCCCGACATGGCGGCGTCGATGTCGCCGTCCGTGGGATTGGGGGTTTGCGCGAGCAGGGCGGCCGCGGACATGATCTGCCCCGATTGACAGTAGCCGCACTGGACCACATCGACGTCGAGCCACGCCTGCTGGACTTTTTTGCCGCTCGGTGTGGCGCCGACTCCCTCGATGGTGGTGATCGCCTTGTCGCCGACGGCTTTCACCGGCAGAACGCAGGAGCGCACCGGTTGGCCGTCGAGGTGTACGGTGCACGCGCCGCATTGGGCGATGCCACAGCCGAACTTGGTACCTGTGAGCCCGACCACATCCCGCAAGACCCAGAGCAAGGGCATGTCGGCCGGTACCTCGACCGAGTGCTTCTCGCCGTTGATGTTCAGTAGATACATAGAACCACCCCTGGGGCTGACGCAGGGCATCCCGCAGCGCATCCCATTGTGCGAGTTTACGCAGAAACGTCAACCGTCCCCACTTCGGGCGAGGGGTCTTCGATGCAACGCGTCGCGACAGTTCGCCGGTCGAGCGCGTAGACTGGCGGTGTCGTACGAGGGGGATGACTCAGTCGCTGGGATGAGCATGGCGAACGACCGGCATGAATGGTTTCTCAATCAGATATTCCGGCATGGGGCGGCGCTGCACCGGTATTTGCGTCGCTTCACATCGGGCGCCGAAGACATAGAGGACCTGGTCCAAGAGACCTACGTGCGCATCTACGCGATCGAGGACCGCGACGCGGTGGGGTCGCCGCGCGCCTTGCTGTTTCGAATCGCCCATAATCTCGCCGTGGAGCGCGCGCGCCGGCAGATCTCCCGAGCCACCGATACGGTAGCGGATTTTGCCCCGCTGGACGTCGATACCTTGGAGACGCCGCCGGACGAGCAAATCGATTCCCAGCGGCGATTCGAGTCGTTTTGCGCCGCGGTGGACCGTCTCCCGCCGCTGTGCCGGCGGGTCTTCGTGCTGCGCAAGGTCTACAAGCTGTCTCATACGGAAATCGCGGAAGTGTTGGGTGTGTCTCACAGTACGATCGAAAAGCATGTGGCGAAGGGTTTGTTGCGCTGCCGGGATTATCTCCGGGAGCACGGCATGCTCGACTCCTCCGAGCCCTCGAGCGCCGGTGATACGCGCCGCCGCGCTCTCGACCGCGGGGACGGCTCGTGAGTGACATCGTCAAATTGCGCACGCGCGCCGAGATCGACGAGGAGGCGGCGGAATGGACCTGGCGCCTGGACGGCGACAAGGTGAGCCCGGCGGATCGCGAAGCATTCGAGTCCTGGCTCCGCCAGGACGCACGTCACCGGCGGGTATTCGACGAATTCTCCAAGGTCTGGCGGACGCTCGACGGCTTGGGGGAGGCCAAGCGCGATGAGAAATTGGCGACCTTCGCCAGGCCTGCGCGGCGTTCGACGCACCTATCGCCGCGCTGGTGGCTCGGTGCCGCCGCGGCCGTTCTCATCGGGGCGCTCGCCGGGGCTCTCTGGATGCGCGGGGGCAGCGACATCCAGACCTTCTCCACCGCCGTCGGCCAGAAACGCGATGTGACGCTCGCGGACGGTTCGGTCGTGAGCCTCAACACCAACTCCATCGTCGAGACCGACTTGAGCCGCCGGCTCAGGCAGATCTATCTGCGCAAGGGCGAGGCCCATTTCCAGGTCGCGCACGATCGCTCGCGCCCGTTTCTGGTTCACGCGGGCGATGCGGTGGTCCGCGCGGTCGGCACGCAGTTCGAGGTTCGGCTGCTGGCCGATCAACACGTGGACATCGTGGTGAATGAGGGACGCGTCGAGGTCCAGGCGACGCCGACCGGCGCCGGTCCCGAGACCGGCCAGGCATCGAGCCAGCGGCCCGCGCCGGCGCTTCGGGCCGTTCACGCCGGAGAGCGGCTCTCGACCGCCAGCGCGGACTACGCGGTGAGGGCGGTCACGCCCGCGCAATTGTCGAGCGAGATGGCGTGGCGCGAAGGCGCCATCATTTTCGACGGTGAGCGGCTGTCGGAGGCCATTGCCGAGATCGAGCGCTACACGGACGCTCGAATCGTCGTGAGCGATTCGGACACCGCGGCGCTGCGCGTCGGCGGCCGGTTTCGCACCGACGATGTCCAGGATTTCTTCCGGGGCCTCGAGTCCGCCTTGCCGGTCTCGATCCGGCGTGCCCCGGACGGCGTGATATATATCGATCCACGGCGCTGAATCCTCTATCCCTGCGGATTTGCGCCAAATTGATTGCCTCGGATGGCGGTTTTTTTCGAGCCACGCGTCTAGTCCTTATAAAGCTCATCGCGCATCGCTGCTTGGCGACGACGGGGTGGGCGAAGTGGGGGAGTGTCATGCGCACGCGATGGATGATTCGCTGTCTGGCGCTCGCGTTGATCGGCGCGCAAGCCTATGCCGACGGCGCGGTGCGGCATTTCGACATCCAATCGCAAGCGGCTGCATCGGCTCTCAACGAGTTCGCAAGACAGGCCGACATCACGCTGGTGTTCTCG